>Ga0310691_10008280_pt1 | contig 10708 bp, 4 predicted proteins | sample 176DNAGHGlowgp2_FD_203887 | JGI IMG/M metagenome (GOLD analysis project Ga0310691, IMG submission 203887) | Sheep rumen microbial communities from Palmerston North, Manawatu-Wanganui, New Zealand - 1766 DNA GHGlow gp2 (v2) (version 2) | ecosystem: Host-associated > Mammals > Digestive system >... | reverse complement strand
CGGAATATCGTGTGAGATCAGGATAAAAGCATTCTCATATTCCTGAAGATACCTTGTAAGCCACACGATATGCTCAGCATCAAGATAGTTCGTAGGCTCATCAAGAAGCAGGATATCCGGCTTTTCCAGGAGTAGTTTGGCAAGAAGAATCTTCGTTCTCTGACCTCCTGAAAGCTCTGTTACATCCCTTTCAAGACCTAGTTCCAAGAATCCCAGAGCTCTTGATACTTCCTCTATTTTTGAATCGATAAGATAAAAATCGTGATTTGTCAGAAGGTCCTGGATCGTCCCGAGTTCTTCCATGTACTCTTCAAGCTGCTTTTCATCTGCCTCTGCCATGGCATCACAGATTTCATTCATCCTTCTTTCCATGTCAAAAAGCGGTTCATAGGCTGAAGCAAGTACGTCTCTTATTGTCATGCCTTCCTTTAAGACAGCATGCTGATCGAGATATCCAACCTTTACATTTTTAGCCCATTCGATCTTACCTGCATCGGGCATAAGCTTACCGGTGATAATGTTCATGAAAGTGGATTTACCCTCTCCATTAGCACCGACAAGCCCTATATGCTCCCCTTTTAGAAGCCTGAATGAAACATCGTCAAAAATGACGCGGTCACCGAAACCGTGTGTGAGATGTTCAACGTTCAAAATACTCATTTAACAATTTCCTTCCTTAAGCAAAAATTCTGCTTCTTCGCTCAAGTCAGATTACCACGTCATCTCTTCAATGTACATAGGTTTTTGTTTTTCCTCAGAAAAACCGGAATTGCCCGCAAGAAGTTATAGTTTTATATATTAAAAAAATTTGTATCTCACGTTTTGTCAAAATACAGCTGCTTTGCAGTTGTTTTACTTATAAGCCCCGGTACTATGCTTACGGTCTTAAAAAGGCTCTTATGGCTGACTTTTTCTGCAATATCCTTTATGGACAGCTTTTCATTTTCGAAAGCAGAATCTTCAAGCACTCTGATATGACCTGACTCAAGTGTGATATCTGTCACCGGGTTTCTATAGCTGAAATAATCTTCATCAGCATGCAACTGTGCTTTAAGGTTGAGCAGCCTGTTTTCCATAGCTCTAAGCTCCTCCTCGGTAAAACAGAGGTCTGCGAGATTATCTCTTAGTACTTCAGCCGTTAATTTGTTCATGATCACGTCTGCTGTTGCTCTGCGCATAACAAGCATATCTGTTGGTGTCGTCATGCTTTTTCTTGCAAGAACTTCATCATCTACAGTTCCCATGCAGCCATCATTGTCGATGCCCTGAATGCCCTTTATCTCAACTTCTCCCTTTTCCCTGTTCTTCCAGACAACGTTATAAATGATATGTCTTTCGTGTCTGTCAAAGTTACCGCAAAGGTAGTCAAGAACCTGCATATCAGCAATATCTCTCTTGAGCTGACCGCTCTTATTCATAACCTCTTCACTCAAAAGCTGGATCGGATCCGCATCTGCAGGAACCTCCTGCCGTCTGCTGATATTCACAGCCCTGAAATGAGCCAGGTCACTGCCTTTTGCCCTGTCCATCGCAATTCCCTTTTTGATATTGCCGTTTATATCAAGCTCAACGAACTCCGATTTTGCTACTATCTGAGGATTGCCGATAAGTGTTGCCACTTTTGACATTGCAACATTCCTTTTGGCTATAGCCTCTCCTTCATCCACTCCGAGAATCCGGTCATATGTATAGCAATCGGAATAATAGTGCTGCGCCTTTTTTTCTACAATGTACAGAAGTCGCTTCTTTTCTGCACTGGCGTAGTCATTTTCAAATGCATTATCTCCGTAAATATGGTTGTAATATACTTTGATTTTCTTATGCTCCAAAGAAAACTGGACCGAAAATTTATCTGAAACGATCATAGCTGTTCTCTCTTTTTCTGACCAGTAATCTGCCTCGGGATAATAATCCTTCAAACGCATATTAAGACCATTGGCACAATTGCCCAGAACGTAAAGTACATTTGTGCCGCCTCTTTTTATAAAATCCGTTATTCTGTCAACAGAAGGAAGCTCTGATACGTAATCTATGAATTTGGAAAGCCCGTCTCCGGGACTTGTATGATATGATTCTTCCGTGAAAAATATGTCTTTTTCGCAGTCATCCATTTTTACATGCATCAGTACTCTGACACCCGAATCTACTGATTCAACTCTGGCAACGGCACCTGTCATTTTGCCGCCCATAATCCTTATATTTTCCGGTAAAGTACTCATTGTTATTATTACACCCCCTAACAAAAAAGAGGAAATTCGTCGAAATTTCCAATAAAAAATGACTTTCATATATCTTATGAAAGTCATTTTAGTATCCTTTGTCCAACAATTGTCCAACAAAACTCCAAGCCATTGATAAATACTGGCTCTATTTTATGATATATCAGCGAGAAAACTCCTTCCGACATAGTCGGTGGGGGTAGTTCATTTTGCAACCACTTTGTCACCCTTATGACGTGTGATAGATGATTCAGCCCCTGTAAGGATCGCATTTTTAACGTAGGTATTAACTATTTCTTTATAAGAAGTTTTGCCATCCTTTTCAAATCGCGAGATCAGGGCGCTAAATTCGTCATCCTCATAGCTGATCGCCATTACGAAATCATCTTCCATCTTAAGGAGGATTGTAGCGTTCTGGCTGCCTTCTGAAACTATGGTAAAGTCATAGCCCTCTCCCTCAAGGAATCCTGTCATGTCTGCAACAGCGCCCATTATTGCGCCGTCTGCCTTCTCAAAATCAAGTTCCTTGGCATTGGACATTCCAAGAGCCATTTCCATTTCATTTATCTCAGCATCGAGAGATGCTTCCTCTTCGCCTTCCTGAAGGAGTGAACCGATTGTAGGTGCCTCCTCGGTTATTTCGCTCAGATCCATTCCCGGAATATCAAGCGGCGGAATCTCCAGATCGATCATATCCTCCTCTGCCGGAGCTTCTTCAATTACCTGTTCCGCCTCATCGAATGCGGGGATCTCCTCTGCTACTGGCGCTTCTTCGATCAAAGGTGCTGCTTCCTCTACTACAGGAACTCCCTCTACTAATGGTATCTCCTCAGGCATTGCTACTTCTTCGACCGCGGGGATTTCCTCTGCCACAGGTGCTTCCTCAATTACTGGAACTAATTCTTCTACTGCGGGTATTTCTTCCATTTCAGGCATCTCTTCGGGCATTACAACTTCTTCTACCGTAGGAATCTCCTCTGCTACTGGTACTTCCTCTACTGCTAGAGCTTCTTCTGGCATTGCGATTTCTTCTACCGCAGGAATCTTCTCTGCTACAGGCGCTTCTTCTATCACTGGCGCTGCTTCCTCTACTACAGGCACTTCCTCAACAGCAGGTATTTCCTCTGGCATTGCGATTTCTTCTACCGCAGGAAGCTCCTCGGGCATTGCTACTTCTTCGACCGCTGGAATCTCTTCTGCCACAGGCGCTTCTTCTATCACTGGCGCTGCTTCTTCGACTACTGGCACTTCCTCCGCTACCGGTACTTCCTCTACTACAGGCACTTCCTCAACAGCGGGGATTTCCTCGGGCATTGCCACTTCTTCGACCGCAGGAATCTCCTCTGCTACTGGCGCTTCCTCAACAGCAGGGATTTCCTCGGGCATTGCGATTTCTTCTACCGCAGGAATCTCCTCTGCTACTGGCGCTTCCTCTTCTACTACTGGCACTTCTTCCGCTACCGGTACTTCCTCTATTACAGGCACTTCCTCTACAGCGGGGATTTCCTCTGGCATTGCTACTTCTTCTACCGCAGGAATCTCCTCTGCTACTGACGCTTCTTCGATCACCGGTGCTGCTTCTTCTACTACAGGAACTTCCTCTACTGATGGTATCTCCTCAGGCATTGCTATTTCTTCTACCGCAGGAATTTCCTCTGCTACTGACGCTTCTTCGATCACTGGCGCTGCCTCTTCAACTACAGGTACTTCTTCGATCACTGGTGCTGCCTCTTCGACTACTGGCACTTCTTCCGCTACCGGTACTTCCTCTACTACAGGCACTTCCTCTACTGATGGTATCTCCTCAGGCATTGCGATTTCTTCTACTACAGGAATCTCATCTGCCACAGGCGCTTCTTCGATTGCCGGTGCCGCCTCTTCTACTACAGGCGTTTCCTCTACTACAGGCACTTCCTCAACAGCAGGTATTTCCTCGGGCATTGCTACTTCTTCGACCGCGGGGATTTCCTCTGCCACAGGCGCTTCTTCGATCACTGGTGCTGCTTCTTCGACTGCGGGTATTTCTTCCACAGCCGGTATTTCCTCTACTGCTGGCATTTCCTCGGGCATTGCTACTTCTTCTACCGCAGGAATCTCCTCTGCTACCGGTGCTTCTTCGATTACAGGCGCTTCCTCTACTACCGGTACTTCCTCTACTGCTAGAGCTTCCTCTACTGCAGGTATCTCCTCAGGCATTGCAATTTCTTCTACCGCAGGGGCTGCTTCTGCAGCCGCCTGATTTTCTTCGATAATAATTGTACTGTCTGCAACCGAAAGAATCTCTTCAACACTCGGGATATCATCTGCAGCAGGTGCTGTCTCCTCCGGTATTGCAACCTCTTCGGCCGCAGGAGTATCTTCCATCACAGGCGTCTCTTCTGCTACTGGCGCTTCCTCTATTACCGGTGTTGCCTCTTCTGCTACCGGCGCCTCCTCTATCACAGGCGTTGCTTCTTCTGCTACCGGCGCTTCTTCCACAGCCGGTACTTCCTCTACTGCTGGAGCTTCCTCTATCACAGGCGCTGTTTCCTCAGCTACAGGAATTTCCTCTACTACTGGTGCTTCTTCTACCGCAGGCGTTGCCTCTGCAGCCGCAGCCATTTCTTCTAATTTTTTATCAACATCCCCGGCAGTTTCAGCCGAAGCCATTGCTGCTATCATATCATCTGTCGAAACAGCTGCCTTTTCTGTTTTACCTGCTTTCGCTACAGCCGATTTCGTTGTCCTTGTTCTAGTAGTCTTCTTTACTACTTCCTGCTCACTTGATTTTTCCATGCTATATCTCCTCATTTTGAGACAAACTGATAAAATCCTACATATATATTATCTTTTATAAGCAGGACAAATCACAGTAAACTTTCTATAAAAAAGACTAAATTTAGTGTTAACTTTCTACTATTTTCCGCACTAAACAAAATGCCTCTTCTTACTACTCCTGATACAGCACTTATTTGAGACACCTTTTTAGGGCAAAAGCCCCAAGTTGCCTTGAAAACACAGGAACTTGTTGCTTTTACTCTTTCTACGCTAACGTCCTGGAACGAGAAAAGCCACAAGTTGCCTTGAAATCACGGGTACTTGGGGCTTTTGATGAGTTCGGAGATACGATGACTGGACGAATTCTTCTTGTAACAAGAGCTAAAAGCCACAAGTATATAGGAAATTAGACAGACTTGTTGCTTTTGCTCTTTTGGCCACAGTGTCTCGGAGCGCGAAAAGCCACAAGTTGCCTTGAAAACAATGGGACTTGTTGCTTTTGAGGAATTCGGAGATGCGGTGACAGGACGAATTCTTCCTGTGACAAGGGCGAAATACCCCAAGACCATATGAAAACAGCAGAACTTGTTGCTTTTGCTCTTTTGGCGCAACTCTTAGTCCTCTGCTTTCTTATTTCTTGCCTTGTAATAGATAACACATCTTATAGCAATGATAAGTCCCACAACAATTAAGATGAACGGAAGAATCATATGGGGAGTTTGGCGCTATTAAACTTCCAGCTAACGGCCTGTTTTCTTCCACTGACAAAGTTCCTGTATATTCCGTTCTGCTCCATCAGCTCATCATGCTTGCCCTATTGAACAATTTTCCCTTTATCAATAACAACTATCTGGTCTGCATGTCTGACTGTCTTAAGCCTGTGAGCTATCATGATAATGGTCTTTTCCTTAGTCAGGTTCTCTATGGCCTGCGTAAGCTCTTTTTCATTCTCAGGATCAACATTGTTAATGGTCTGTTTATTGACTCATTTTAGTTTTTTAATACCCAGCACTGCCCACCTGAAAAACGGAATGTGTGAAATAATGGCATATAGCCCGTATCCGAAAATAAATCCAGCCACCAGGCTTAACATGTAGCACGCAGGCGCAGATAGGAGTCCCGGCTTTGCAAAGATCAGAGCAACGGAAGATATTCCAAGATAATGAAATACATATAGTCCAAAGCTATGAGATGACATCCATTTGGATATAGAACCTGAAACATCCCCGAAACGTGCCATTCCCGAAAGCATGGCAAGTGATCCCACATACGCATCAAGCGAGTATAAAAAGCCCCTGTTGATAGGCTTGTCTGCATAGTTATCGCCAAAATATAAGGCAGCGAAAATCACACATATAACAGCAGCTACCGCTATCAAAGGTACTGCTATCTTCTTCAGCCTTTCGATTACCTCATCATTTGAGAACACGAAATAGCCAAGCATGAAAAACACGAAATAAAATGCGATTCTGTAAACTGAAATTATAGGTGTATTAAGAATCTGCGCTGCGCCCCAGATTGGAAAAACAAATAACGCAACCAGCCACAGAGGAGTCCCCGCTCCGGTTGCCAATAGCTTTCCCTTTTCAATCTTTCTGATCAGCACAAGCACCACGCAGTAAACCCACAGAAGATGCATATACCAAAGTACTCCGCTTCCGGATGCAACCATTATCAAATAGATAACCGGCTTCGGAACTCCCGCTGACACAAGTCCTTCAAATCCTCCACCAAGTGACATGCTCACATACCCTTGAATAAACTGAAATGCAAAGAGACCTATAGTCGATGGTACCAGAAGTTTTAAAGTTCTGGACTTTATGAACTCATTATCCGAATGTGAATCCAGGAATAATCTGGCACTTATTCCGGAAACCACGAAAAGAACCGGCATAAACCAAGGATAGACCAGATACTGAAAAATATCGTAGTACTGAACCGACAAATCTGTGATTTTTCCAATACCTCCAAGAATGCCTTCCGCATTATACATATAAAACACATGATAAATAACAACGATGATAACTGTAATCCAGCGAATGTTGTCCAAATAGTGTTTTCTCATACTTATTCCACCTCGTATATTATGTATTGGCACGATTGCTTCGCAATCCTGCCCTATCTGTCGGAACCATTCCAAATCATGACTTCGTCATGATGGTTCCTCCCTCGCAATTTTTTTAACATTATTTTATTGCACTAATCAGTATGAGTCCACCAATTGATGGTTTTAGTCAAAAACTGAATTTATTTCAAGTCAGCCTTTAGCAATATTTAATAATTGCATTTTTGTTATATGGTTTTTCTTTATGATAAGATGATGACAGAGGAAAAATAGTATAAATAGGAGAAATATTATGACTCCTTCAAAGCTTGGATTTGGATTCATGAGATTACCTAACCTGGAAAATGGCGAAGTAGACATCGAACAGGTAAAAAAGATGACCGACATTTTCATTGCTGCAGGGATGAATTATTTTGATACAGCTTTTACATATGACAATGGTGATTCGGAAAGAGCCATTAAAGAGGCTTTAGTTGACAGGTATCCAAGGGAGAATTTTTTTCTTGCGACCAAGCTTTGTGCCTGGGAACAGGCTCCGGATGAAGAAAGTGCAAAGCAGCAGTTTTTCACAAGCTTGGAACGCACAGGTGCAGGCTACTTTGACTATTATCTGTTACATGCTATTCAAGCAGATAATTACCATAAATATGATGAATATGGAATCTGGGATTTTGTTAAAATGCAAAAAAGCAAGAATCTTATTAAGCATTGGGGCTTCTCTTTTCATGCTTCCCATAACCTGCTTGATGAACTGTTAACAAAACATCCGGATGCAGATTTTGTACAGCTTCAGCTAAATTATGCAGATTGGGAAAGTCCGTCTGTAGAATCGAGAAAATGCTATGAAGTTGCCAGAAAGCACAACAAGCCGATTATTGTCATGGAGCCGGTCAAGGGAGGGACATTAGTAAAACTTCCGCAAAAAGCACAGGAAATATTGTGGAGTTCATCAAAAAAAGCATCAAATGCTTCATGGGCAATACGTTTTTGTGCATCACTTGAGGGAGTAATGACAGTATTATCCGGAATGAGCAGTATTTCTCAGATGGAAGATAATCTATCCTATATGCAAAATTTTGTTCCGCTAAGCGAAGAAGAAAAAGAAACAATCAAAAAGGTCCAGGAGGTTCTTAAAGACATCCCATCCATCCCTTGTACAGCTTGCCACTACTGCGTAGACGGATGTCCAAGGCACATCGCCATTCCGGATATTTTTGAAGCTATGAATATGCATATGGAATGGCATGATGATGAGCTTGCCGCTGAATTATATGAAGAAGCCATAGAAGACAACGGCAAGGCTTCAGATTGTATAAAATGCAGACACTGCGAGATAGCATGCCCTCAACAGATAAAAATAACTCACTTTTTAGAAGAAAGCGCCAATTTATTTGATAAGCGGTAAAGAAAAAAAGCCCAGTGTTTTTAGCATCTCTATTGATTTCTTCATATAATCCATATCGATTATGGACCATTTGAAGCCGAGCCTGTAGAGTGCCTTTACCGTGAAATCATTTGTGGTTTCATTTTCAATCCTTATGGCATCATCATCCAGATTGTAATTTACAAGAGGAGCTACAAACTGATTATGTTTTTCATCTGCAACTGACTCCTTAAGCTGTATGTCAAAAGCATCCTTATTGATCACATCGATATCAAACCCACTTTCCCTAAGTGCGTAAACGATATCTCCCATTTCGATGTTATGAGAATTATATGCATGAAATACTGTAAATCTGTTATCCGTTCCTGCCAAAAGTATCACGGCCTTTGCCACTTCATCTATTGGTGACAATTCATCACGCGCATCCATTTCCTGTATAGGAAAGCTCTTCATGAAAACATATGCTCTTAGTGTATTCATGAAGTTGTTTGTGCGGAAATTGATCTGGAATTCTCCGTCAACATGTCTGCTCATAAGATTTCCCAGTCGGATCACCTTTGCATCGAGCCCTTCTGAAGCAATGGCTTTAAATACATGTTCTTCCGCCAGATACTTTGAATAAACATACACGTTGGATTTGACCTCCTGCCCAATCTCAAACCTGTCTTCCGTCAGAATCTCACTCTCGCTTTTACCATTGCAATTGTCACCGGCCACCGACACGGTTGATATCTGTATCAGCCTGGCTTTTTTCTTTTTGCAAAGATCGATTAGATTATCAACTCCATACACATTGATATTCATCAAAGCTTCCAATTTGGCAAAATGCTTTACGCATGCTGCACAGTTAAGCACAGTATCAAAGTCAAGTTCTTCGAGTTTTTTTATACTATCGGAGTCAGTTATATCCCCATCAATTACTACAAGTCTGTCATCCTCAGCCTCTATATCGAAGTCATCATAATAATAAAAGAAGGTCGATATGAGCTTTTGCTTTGCTGCTCCTTTGTTGCTGTGAACAAGGCAGATTATCTTTTCAGTGTTACTAGTAAGGAGTTCTTTTAAAATATGGATGCCTAGATATCCCGTTGCTCCTGTCAGAAGCACAGTTCCGAGACTGCCTTTTTTTATCTCATCTACATATTCAGATGTATTATATTTCAGCACATTAGACAGATTCTTTTCGTCTTTTTGCTCTTCTTCCTGAGATACCTGTATATCCGAAAATGCGTTCTCATTGGCAAGTTTTTCCTCAATAAGCCTTGAAAGTTCCTCAACGGATGGATGCTCAAAAATATCCTGGAAAACTACAGGAAGGTTGGCAGTCATGGCTGCCATCATAAGTCTTGCAGCAGTAAGAGAGGTTCCACCCAGTTCGAAAAAGCTCTCATCGACACCGATATCGCCGATATTCAGTGTTTTTTTATAAAGAGTAAGCAGTGTCTCCTGCAATTTCGTTGTGGGTTCTTTTAATTTTTTGTTCTTTTCACTTCCTTTTATTTCCGGCAATGATTTCTTATCAATCTTCCCGTTTGCAGTCAGAGGCATCTCATCAAGCTGCATAAAAGCCTGCGGAACCATGTATGCGGCTAATTTTGAGGAAAGATGCTTTTTTAGTGCTTGTATATCTACCTTTTCATCAGCTGTAAAATAAGCTGCCAGATATTCAGTCTCTCTTTTGGCAACGATTATGATGCTTGATTTGACAGAAGGAAACGAATTTAAAACGCTTTCTATTTCTCCCAGTTCCACCCTGAGTCCGCGAAGTTTGACCTGATTATCAATTCTTCCGTGATATTCTATCTGATTATCAGGGAGAATCCTTACAAGGTCGCCTGTTCTATAGGCCCTCTGACCCAGCATGGTAATAAAGCACTTTTGGTTAAGTTCTTCTCTTCCGATATACCCGCGTCCCACGCCATCTCCTAAAATGACGAGTTCTCCCATGGCTCCCGGCATTTGAAGCCTGCCATCACGATCCACCGTACAAGCTTTTACATTTACATTGGGTATTCCTATGGTAATATTATCCGCATCAGTTATTACCTTCATGGTGCAACTAATCGTCGCTTCTGTAGGTCCATATCCATTCATGATGTGGATATCAGGAACGATTTGGTTAAGCTTTGTAAAAAGTGCAGGAGGAAAAGCCTCTGCTCCAAGATCAATGGATTTTAGTCCTGCCACAGCCTCTGTGAACACCTCCATATCAAGCATGTTCATGATATATCCCGGTGTGCAGCTCATGACATCCACTTGATTTTTTATCATAAGATGCGAAAT
>Ga0310691_10008279_pt1 | contig 10708 bp, 15 predicted proteins | sample 176DNAGHGlowgp2_FD_203887 | JGI IMG/M metagenome (GOLD analysis project Ga0310691, IMG submission 203887) | Sheep rumen microbial communities from Palmerston North, Manawatu-Wanganui, New Zealand - 1766 DNA GHGlow gp2 (v2) (version 2) | ecosystem: Host-associated > Mammals > Digestive system >... | reverse complement strand
AATAGTCTTGCCACCGGTGCCAGTCTTCTTTCCGGCGTCAGCGTATTTGCTGGCCAGCGCGTCTACGTCCAGATCGTCGCCGCCGGTGGTCTTCACGTCCACCGTAACTTCGGCTTTCTTGCCACCCAGGCCCAGTATGTTAGACAGCCACTGCCACGCCTGCTTCGCCTTGTCGATAAGCCACTGGAAAGCCTTAACTAAGCTGCCCATAATAACGTCTGCCAGGGGCTTAATTACGCCCCATACCTGGTTACAGATATTACGGAAGTCTTCGCTATTGTTGTAGGCCGCCACCAGGGCCGCCACCAGGCCGCCTATGGCCGTAATAACTATGCCAATAGGGTTAGCCGACAATACCAGGTTTAGCACCTTTTGTACGGCCGTCCACGCCTTAGTAGCTATAGCTACGGTCTTCTGGGCGACAGCAGCGGCCAGCGTAGCCACTTTGTTTTTAACCACGGCAGCCGTAGACAGGGCAAAAGCCTTTACACTGGCGTATACGGTGGTGGTTAGGGTCTTAATACCGCCGGCCAGCGTGGTAATACTGGCCAGGGCGGTAATAGTAGAAGAAGTAATCGTAACGAAAGGCATAGCGCCGTTAGCCAGTTCGCCCAGGCGTTCTTTAATGTCGCCCAGCTTGTTAGCTAACTGCGCCTGCTTACCGCTGTCCGTGGCGGCTAACTGGGCGTTCATATCGCCCACGTTGTTAGTAATAACCTGCGCCAGGACGGCCGCGCGCTCGCTTTCCGTGCCGTACTTAAGCACCTGCGCTTCGGCTTCACTAAAGGTAATACCCACGCGGGTAAGGGCCGATACCTGGCCCTGCATAGCCTTGCCCATAAGGTTAGCCACGCTTACCGCGTCGTTAGTGGTAGAGTTCACGCCGTGCTGCTGGGCTAACAAATTGTTCATAGCCGGCAGCAGGGTGTCTATGCTGCTTTTCTCTTTAAGGAAAGTGGCCACCTGCTGGGCACCGGCCAGCTGCACTTCGTCGCCGATAACACCCAGCTTCTGCTGTTCGCTGGCCAGCTCTTTAATGCTGGCTATTTCGTCGTCGGTAGCGTTCATACGCTGCCGCATAACGGTAGTTAGCTGGGTTTCGACTATTTCCTGCTGCTGGTAGGACTGGGCCAAATCGCCCATAAGGCTTTGCAGCTGGCCAAAGCTACGCTGCGCAGCATCTATGCCGGTGGCCAGTGCTGCGAAGTTTATTACGTTTCCTTTTAGCTGTTTTGCTTCGGAAAGGGTGGCTGTAATAGCCTGCTTAAGTCCCGCTGCGTCTTGCGCCAGGGTCTTAAAGCCGTTACCGTCTCCGTCCAGCTTGAAAGTTATAGATATAGTGCTTTTGCCAGCCATAGTTCTAATCCTCTCCTAAGCGGTGTAACAATTCCTTAAAGCGTTGGTGCTGCTGTTCCTTTGTAAGCTTCGGCGCGTCAGCAGCGGCGCGCTTTTTCTTACGATCCCACGGAAGCGGCAGTAGCTTTTCCGGGGTCAGTTTCTTTTTGACGTGCGGCTGGATCGTAATAGCGGCCAGTATTCGCGTCCGTTCCCATTCGCCCTGCTGTAAGGCTTCCTGCTGCTGGTACCACGCCTTGTTAATAGCTGCAAATTCCTGTGCGTACAGGTTGCAGAAGTCGTCGTACGACAGGCCGATACAGCCCAGGGCCACGCCCAGCAAATCGTAGATGCCTGCAGGGCTTACGCTTTTGGGTCGGTCGCCGGTGCTTCGCCGCCGTTCTCCGCTTGCACAGCTGCGGCCCAGGCGTTCATATCGTCGGGGTCGATGCTGTCTGCAAACTCGATCAGCGATAAATCAAACTGTTTCTGTTCACGTGCGCAGGCAGACTTAATGCAGCACCACAGATACGTACACAAGTCCGTAAAACTGTTGGTGTCCAGTTCGGTAATTTCCTTACCGGTCTGCTCCTTAAAGCGCAGCATAGCCCCCATAGTGGGCCTACAGGGGTATGCTTCGCCGTTAATCTTGATTTCGATTTTAGCCATAACCGATACCGGGGTTTACACGTTTTCGGTAATAGCCGTTTCGTCCAGCGTAGAGGGTTCGCCGTTGTTTTCCAGCTGTATGCTGTACGTACTGTCGTCCTGTGCGGGGTCGGTACGTTCCAGGCTGGTAATAACGAAGCTGCCTTCCAGGTAGGGTTCGTTATCGTTAGCGCGTTCCATACACTTGACGGTAACCGGGGCGCCGGTCTTCCAGGCCGCTAACAGCTCCTTAAAGCCGCTTTCGGTTTCGTCGTAGTGTACCAGACCCTCTGCGGAAATGGAAATGGACAGGCCGGTAACGGTCTTACCTTTCCACAGTCCGGCAGAAAGACCGGCAGATGCTACCGGCTTAACGGCGCGGTCTTTGGTCTCGCTGTTAAACGTCGCAGTGTGGCTGGTGCAGTGGCCTACGGCCTTGCCGCCCACGTAAACCAGCATATCGCTACCATTGCAGTAGCCTGTGCGTGCTTCTTTTGCCATTGCTGTATACTGTTAATTCGTTAAACTTTTACGTTAAAGATCAGCTGCTGTACGTAGGCGTCGTCCTGCCAGGCTTCTTCGCTGTCCACCAGCTGGCAGCTGCTAAGCGCCAGGGTTTCGTCGTTAGATTGCATACCGCGCCTGTTGTCCAGGGCGCCGCGCACGGCTTCGGCCAGTTCCAGGCAGTCGTCGTAGTCTGCGGCAAAGCAGATCACTTCCAGCTGCACGGTATCGGCGCCCGGCTGTCCGGTCTTCTGGGCGGTCTGTTCCAAAGCACTGCGCCGGTACAATATGTACGGCAGTTCGGCTTTGTCAGTGGCCACCGGGTAAACCTTGTTAGTCCGGGCCGCTACGTCGGCGCTGTCCAGCAGTATTTCGCGGATCAGCGCGCCTATACTTAGAGACGTTTTATTTACAGCCATACTTCTTAGCTACATTTTCGACGCTTTGGATAACTTCGTTATGCAGGTTTTCGGTAACGGTGCCTTGCACCTGTTCTAAGGTCTGGGCCATAAAGCCGTAACGCTTCATTCTGCCGGTATAGTGGCCACTGCGCAAACGGCCTGTCCACTGCCTGGTATGCTTTCCACCGTTAGACTTAGTGCGGCGGTCTTCCGTTCCCAGTTCGGCCCACAGCAGGATAGGTTTTAATTCGCCGCGCCGGTTCTTATGGAAACCGTACTGCTTCTTTCCCGCTTTGGTTCCGACGGTAACACGAAAGCCCGCCTGTTGCTTAAAGACGACTGCACGTACGCCGCTTTCCAGGTCGCGGTCTGTACGGATACCACTACTGCGCAGGTTGTTAATTGCTGTTTTGCGCACCTGGTTAGCTTCCCTGCGGAAGCCAGCTTTTAGCGCCTTTAACCGCTGCTTTGGTTCCAGTTCAGCGAATAACCGCTGCAAATTGCTGTCGTCGTACCGCGCTTCCATATTACCTGCCTGCCGCTACTCATTTACCCGAACACACACTAAAGTTTTGTAGCCCCTGTCCAGATTAGGGATTATGTTAGTTACCGTGTAAAGCTCGCCGCCTACCTGCTGCACCCGCCAGTTTTCGCCGACAGGGTGCGCGTCGCGTATATTGAAGTCCACGCTATAAGCCGGGAAGTGTTCGCCCACTTCTTCGCTGCGGTGGCCGGTGGCTTTTACCCTTTCGGCCCACACGGTGCGCGTAGCAGTGTACGTGGTCTTCTCGTTTCCCGAAGCCGTAGTAATAGTCTGCGGCTGCAGTAGCGTAACTTTGTATTTCATACGTCCCGCCTGCATAGCTTAGTCGGTGCTTTCTTCGGTAGGGTCTTCCGCTAACTTTCTAAAGGGCTTGATTAGGGCCTGTAGTGCGTCTGGCACTTCGTGCATTTGCACGCCGGCTACGCTTTCGCGCTGGTTATACCAGTGGCCAGCCAGCAGCAAAACGGCCTGCTTAAGCTGGGCGGGGTAGTCGCCGTCGCCCAGCTCTTGCAGTTCTTCGTCTGTGCGGTTAGTGGCCTGGATCACGTGCGCTTCTGCAGCATCTACGTAATGCTGCATCAGTTCGTCGTCGTCCACGAAGTCGTCGGCGCGTACGTGCTTTTTGAAAAGGGCCAAACTCACTACAGCCATAATCCAAAACTTTTAGTGCTACGTCGATAGGTTCGGTTTAGGCGTTTGCCACGGAAGCTTCGCCCAGCAGGAAAGCTTCGGGGCGCAGCGTCTTGGTGGCGTAGTCGCAGTTCAGCACGAAGTCCACAGCGTCTTTGCGGGCCTGGCTGAAAGGATCGACGACGAAACGCAGGCTGTTAAACAGACCCATAGGCTGGTAGCCCCAGTCGCCCAGACCGATATACTCGGTAACGGTGGTAATTTCTACCACGTTGTTGTTAGCCACACCGGTAAGCGCAGCCAGCACGGCGGCTTCGTTGTTCGGGGTGCAGGTTACGTGGAAGTGAATACCGCTTGCCTGTGCGGGCTTGTCGCAGGGGGCCCAGGTGGTGGTACCCTGGCTAACCGTGGCCTTTTTGTAGGTAACCACGGACTTGCGCATAACGTTGCTGGTGTGGATCGGGAGACCGCACAGCTTGCCGTCCTGTACCATAGGTACATAGATGCCGTTAGCGTTGATCGGGGTACCCTCAAGGATAGCCTGCATAGATTTGGTCATAACCCAGCAAAGGTGGGCGCCCTCTATGCCGGTTTCCAGTACCTTTGCTTTCATCTTGGCGTTAAGCTCGACAAAAGCGGGGGTTTCGTGGATAGCCACCTTGTCAGCGTAGCGCTGGTCTTCGGCGGTAGGGTTCGCGCCGCCCTTTGCGATAATGTGGGCAAAGGGGCCGATAAGGTTCGTGGCGCCAGTAACCTTATCCAGGCCGAACACGATCTTGTTAAGCAGCTGGGCGACTGCCTGCGGCATAACCTGTTTTACCAGGGTCTCGATAAGACCGGCGGACTGGTTTACAGCCTGGCTGGTAACCGGGATAGCAATACCGATACGCTCCGGGCTGGCGGTCAGCTTGGACAGGTTAATTTTGCTGTCGGACAGGGCCACGCCCTCGCCAGCGATACTGGCTTCTGCCAGGTCGTAAATGGGCCAGACAAAATCGCCCACCAGGCCGGTAGGCATAGGCAGGCCCACTTTGTTGAGGATAAAGCCCTCTACCAGTGGCTTAATGAAGTCCTGGACGGACAGCGGGATAATACCGCCATTGTTTGCGTCGGCGACCATCATACCGGCAAATTCGCCCTCGCGGATAAGGGTAATTTCGGTCTTCCGGCCAGCTGCCACGTTCTCGCGGATCAGCTTTTCTGCGTCGGCTACGGCGTTGGGGTTCTCGCGCAGATGCTCTGCCGTTGCGGCCTGCAGCTTCATAGAAAGCAGCTGGTTTTCACGTACCAAAGCTTCGTACTCTTTGGTTTCGGCTTCGGTGCGTTCGCGCTGCTCCTGCTCGCAAGCGTCAGCAATAGCGTTGATGCGCTCGCAGTTGGACTGGTACTTCTCGACCAGTTCACGTACGTTTACGGTGTTCTTTTTCATTGCTGAAAAGCGTTTTAGGGGTTAAACTTTTAACTTAGTATTAGCAGCGCGGCGCATTTCGCGCAGCTGCGTTTCTACTTTTTCTTTGTCTACTTTGGTGGTGTCCGGGGCTTCCGACTTCGCGGCTTCGCGCAGATCGCGCGCAAACTCGCGGGCTTCTACGGAAGTGTCCGGGTACGCGGGATCGGCGGCCAGCGTCATATCGTAGACGCCGGTAACGGCCTTAACCGTGTAGGTAATGTAGGCGCGGCCGTCCCGCACTTCCACGGTGCGGCTAACAAAGCTTTCGTCCCAGTAGTGGGTACTGAAAGCAAAGCTGCAGCCGGCCAGATCGCCACGCTTTACCAGTTCCAGGGCCTTGTCGCCGTCCACGGTGTTAGGGGCTTCAAACTCAAAGGCCACGCCCTTGTCGTCCACGGTGTAAGACAGGGTGCCGGTACCTTTGTTGGAGCGCGCCAAAATCAGCTGGCGGTCGTGGAACATAGTAAATTTAATATCGCAGCCGTCCAGCAGTTCTTTGGTAATAGCTTCCGGCGCGATAATTTCCCGCGCTTCTTCTTCGTCGTCGCTCCACAGGGGCGCAGACGGCTTGTTAAACAGGATCGCGCGGCCCACGATAGTACGGCTGGCGGCTTCGCCCTCGCCGGCTTCGCGTACGTGCAGTTCTGTTACGACGACTTCGCGCCGCACCAGGTCGTTTTTATTCTTCTTTTCCATTTTCGGTTACAGGTTTAGCCGGGGCCGGGGCCGCGGTCAGTTCCTTTATGCCTTTGAGGTTAGCGGACACCAGCACGGTATCGCCACCGTCCACGGCGGGTTTGTTTTCTTCGCGCCGCCACTCGTTTACTGTGTACAGGCCGGCCGCTATAGTGTCGGCCTGGTACTTTACGCGGCTTTCCAGATCGCAGGCGTACAGGCCGCGGCGGTCAAACTGTACCTTGCGCTTGCCGTACTGGCTGGCGCTAAACAGTTTGCGCTGCAGTTCGTTTTCGATCTTCCGCAGCAGCGGGTTAAGCGTGTTGGAAAGGAAAGCTACGTTAGCCATTTCGGCCGATTTGTAGTTATTGCTGGTGTCGTCGAAAACAAAGGACGGGTGTACACCAAAGAAGCGGCAAATATCGCGTACGGTAAACTTCCGGCTTTCCAAAAACTGCATATCGGTAGAGCTAAGCGAAATTTGCTTAAACTCTACCTGGCCAGGCAGGCTTACTATGCGTTCGCCGTTCTGGAAGCGGCCGTCTATGCTTTCCGCGGTCTTTTCCAGTTCCTTGTCCTGGTATTCGCCGAAGCCGCGCACGCTGGTATCGTTAGACACGATCCCGCGGACGTTGCCGCCGTTCTGGAAGCGGTTGTAGGTCTCTGCGTCGCCCACGGCGGCTATATCCAGGGTAAGCCGGGCGTACGTCAGCACGGAAATACCCTGCTTACTGTCGTAGCCGGTAAGGTTCTTAATGTGTATAACTTCGTCTTCGTCGTACTGGCCAAAGATGCCGTTTACGGTGTCGCAGATATTGTATACGTCGTTTACGGTGTCGTGGCTCACGGTACCGCGGCCGCACAGGGCCAGCCGGTCGAAGTCCATAGTTACCGGGCTATAGACAGGCACGATATAGGCGTTACCGTCCAGCAGCACGTTTTGCACCACCTGCACCCAGAAGTCGAAAGCGTTTGTAGCGAAGTCCGGCTGGACGTTCAGCAGATACGCCAGGCGGCTTTCGCTGTCCTCTACGAATATGCCGCCTTTCTGGCGCATATACTGCACGTTTAGGTTAGCCACGCTTTCGGACAGAAGCTTTACGCACCGGTACACCGTGGCGACGCACAGCGCGGTTTGGCCTGTGTAAGCGGGCCACCAGGTGCCGCCCTGTCTGGGCGTCAGCGGCTGGCCTGCCGCCGCCTTTCCGGCAGCGGCAGTTTCGCGCTTGAAGTAATCCAGTATGTACCTAAAAAATCCCATTAGCAAAAGGTCTTTTACGTAGTCCCTCTACTTTAATGGGAAAAAGGGTACATTTTGGCACCCAAATTTTAGGTGTAATTAGTTGTATTTGGGTAAGTTATGGCGTACTGCGGTAATTAGTGGAAAAAATTTCTTGAAAAAATTTTGGTTTTCCATTTGGATAATCAAAAATAATGCTTAACTTTGCATCGGGTTAAGGTTACAGCCCGCCAGTTTGAAACCAAAAAATTTTAAGAATATGACACGCGAATTATTACTGCAGATTGCTAAGGAAAACAAAATTAACCTGGACTGGTACGACCACGTATTTGCTTTCATTAACGAGAAATACACCAAACTGTATATCGAATTTAGCACCCTGGAAGTTATCGGCCACAGCCGCACTTACTGCTGCGCAAAGACCATTACAAAGTCTGTCGCCGCGATCGCTCGCAAAAACGCTATCCACGGCACGCCGGACGCCTGGGAATACTGCACCAACGGACACGAAAGAATAGAATACATAAAGTAAGTTAAACCAGGGCCGGGCGACCGGCCCACAAAAACACAAAAGATATGGAAACCACAGGAAAACAGATTACGATTACCAGGGACGAATACCGGTACACTATCGAACCGGTTATGCGTAACGGAAAACCCACTAAGCGTACCAAAGAAGTAGTGCGCTACGTGCCGGTAGAACATACCGCCAGCAGCTACCTTATTGAGGGCCACGAAGTCTATATTATTGACGACGACCTGGCCGCAGCAAAGCAGGCCACGGCCGACGACCTGCCCTACCGCCGCCTGGTTGGCCTCTACCGCGCCGACGGCACCCACGTTACCTGCGACTGCAAATACGGCCGGTACGGCCAGGCTAGCCACGTCCAGGGCCTTACTTACGACGTGCTGCGCCAGCAGCTGCACACAGAAACCAGCGGCTACCAGGGCGCCACTGGGCGCGGTTGGGGTGCTTCTGTAAAACGCATAAACTGGTAATTATGGAAAAGACAGATAAACCCTTTTTCTGGGAGCCGTCCCCCTATACAGCCCAGGCGCGGCACCTGGCAAAAATGGACGAAGACCTGCGCGTAGAAATACGCGCCCAGGAATTAGCCGAAAAGAAACGCGGCGGCGCCCGCCCTGGATCTGGCCGGAAGCGGAAGACGGAAGACGGCGCCCGCGTAAACTTTACCGCTATGATCGCGCCTATAACCCGCCAGCGCATTACGGCCCTGCGCGCGCAGGGCGTAGGCATAGGCGAAGCCCTGGACGGCTTTATAGCCCAGCTGGCAAAGCAGCACGGTATCGAATAAGAAAGCCCGCCACTACGGCGGGCCTATTTTATCCTGTCGGTTACATAGTCAAAACTAACCGGCGCGTCGCAGATCATTAGCACGCTGTCTGCCATTTCCAAGGCGCAGCCGATACTATCCTGTAGCGCGATAAAGTCCGCGATAGTTTCCAGGTTAATAACCGCGGCCCGGTGTTCCATACAAGCCCAGCGGTCGTAGTACGGCGCCAGGTACCGGCCGTAGGCGGCCATAACGTCCCGGTACTTCCTGCTATAAACCTTAAACTGCATAGGCCAAATCCAGTTCAAACGCCCAGGCGGGCTGCGTTACATAGACACGCCGACAGCTGTACCGGTTCCACCGCCAGTACGTGTATAAGGTTTCCTGCCCGTCTTTGAGCGTGCCGACAAAATGGCACTTATCCCTAAACAGGTGGAAAGTGTCGCCGGGCTGGATCGTGGCCAGGGTATAGCGTTTACCTTTCATAGTCAATAAACAGGCGCAGTGTCATTAGCATAGTAATAACGCCGTCGATCTTCTGCGTAGCCTTGCGCTTTATGGGCTTGCAGTTTTCCAGCTTGTCGGTGTCCAGGACAGCGTTACCAAAGCAGTAGGCGTTAATCGGGTTGTCGTTAATAAAGACGTGGCCGGTTTTGGCGCCGTGTTCGAAGCTCTCTACCGGGGCAGTAAAGTTGCCGTACGTCTGGCGTACGCCCTTAATCACGTTACCGGCGCCGCTGGCTGCCAGCATATTTATTACTTCCTGGCTTTTCCAGGGATCGTAGCCGATACCCAGAATACGCACCAGCTGGTTAAGGTACAGTATGTAGTCCACGATTTCGCGGTAGTCGATAACGTCGCCGTGGGTTAGATGCAGGTAGCCTTTGTCGGCCCAGGTGCGGTACAGCTTTTCGTTAGGGTGGCCAGCCAGGGCGCCGTCCGGGAAAAAGTACGCGGTATGGAAGTGGAAAGACTTTTGCGCCTGGTTGTACAGGCCCATAGTAACGGCGCTAAAGTCGTCGCTTTCCGACAGGTCGATAGCCACCATAGCGTCCGGCCGGCCCTTTATGGCGTCCAGCGGCATAGGCCGGGAAATGGAGCGCGCCAGGGTGCTGCTTATCCAGCTGCGCTGTTCGTTTTCGGCGTACACGTTCAGCAGCTTAGTACGGAAAGCCAGCATAGCTTCCGCGCCGTTACGCAGGGCCTTTTTGTATTCGCCCCTGTAGAAATCCAGCGACACCGTAACGCCTAAGTGCGGGTGTACCTTGCGCCAGGTGTCTTCGCTGTCTTCCGGGTCGCCCAGATCGGGTTCGAAGATATGGGCAAATACGCTGTCGTCTTCATAGTCGCCCAGCAGCAGCGCTTTGTAGCCCTGCAGCATTTCGTAAAAGGGGCCGTCGAAAACGTCCGACGCCGTGGTAATTATAACCGTCAGCGGGTTTTCTCTCACGCCCATAGACGTAGTTAGCACCGTTAGCAGGTCGCTGTCCAGGGCCTGGCTAAATTCGTCCATAATAACCGTGCTGGCGTTCAGTCCGTCTTTAGTCCTGGCGTTAGCGGTAAGACACTGGCAGAAAGCCTGCCGGTCGCTGCGCTTGCTTTTTATGCTTTCTTCGTTTATCCGGTACCGGCGTTCCATAGGGTCTAACTTCCGCACGCAGCCGCGGATCACGTCGAAGCACTTTTTAGCCTGGTCGTTACTGTTAGCACCGGTGTAGCACTCTGCGTTTGCGTCGCCGTACAGCAGATCGTTTACGGCCAGCGAAGCGCTGCTGGTGGTCTTACTGTACTTACGCGGGACGTACAGCACTACTTCCCGGATCACGCGCCGGCCGTCGTCCCAAAACGCGAATATGTGGGCAAACTGGAAAGCCTGCACCGGCGTAAGGCGGTACGTCTGCAGACCGGCTTTGCCTGGAAAGTACAGGCTTTCGTACAGGGTAAAAAACCGCTGCACTTCGGTAGCATTGATACCGTACCGGCGGC
>Ga0310691_10008278_pt1 | contig 10708 bp, 8 predicted proteins | sample 176DNAGHGlowgp2_FD_203887 | JGI IMG/M metagenome (GOLD analysis project Ga0310691, IMG submission 203887) | Sheep rumen microbial communities from Palmerston North, Manawatu-Wanganui, New Zealand - 1766 DNA GHGlow gp2 (v2) (version 2) | ecosystem: Host-associated > Mammals > Digestive system >... | reverse complement strand
AGGTTTCTTTTTCATTTATTCATTTACCGCCTTATAATATTTGTCAAACTGCTCCCACATCTTATCAACAAGGGGAGCATAATCAGTATCAGTGTCGGAGCGAAGCAGCTCGGTCATCTCGCCCAGCGTGTCGCTCAAAGGACTGAGGGCGAGATTTGACAGCACGCCCTTAAGGGCATGGGCCGTCTCAAACGCCGAGGCATAATCCTTTGCGGCAATCTGGGAAGAGAGCGCATCATATCTTTCCTTTTCAAACGCCGAAGGCACCAGGGAAAGATAGAATTCTTCATCATCCATACAACGATTCAGTCCCTCGTCGGTATGGGCACCCAGTTCTTTAAGTATATCTATTGTTATCATACTTTTCTCCTTAAAGCTCCTGATTCTTCTTATCCTCAGCCCTGTCCCTTACTAGCAAAGTGAATTCCTCCACGGGTATGGGCTTTGAAAAATAAAATCCCTGGATCACATGACAGCCCGCTTTTTTGAGCAGGTCATACTGTTCCTTGATCTCCACGCCCTCAGCCACTACAGTCAGGTTCAGATACTCAGCTATATCCATAATCAGAGTTACCATTCGCATATCCTTTTCACTCTTATGGATATTGGAGACAAAAGCACGGTCCAGCTTAAGTGCATCTATGGGCATGTATGAAAGCATGTTAAGGGATGAATATCCGGTGCCGAAATCATCCATCTCCACCACAAAGCCCAATGAACGCAGCCGGTTTACCTTCTCTATGATCTCATCGGAGTCCTCCGTGTAAGCCGACTCCGTGATCTCAAGCCTCAGATCCGCCGGGGACAGTCCGTGTTCCCTTACTATGTCGGATATGGCTACGATAAAGTCAGGCTCCAGCATATCTATTCGGGACACGTTCACCGACACAGGCAGGGTAACGCGATAGGTCTTTTTCCAGTATTTGATCTGGGCCGCCACCCTGTCCCACACATAGCGGTCCAGCCTGTGTATAAGTCCGCCCTCTTCAAAAAGAGAGATAAACTGGTCGGGCTTAAGCACGCCAAAATCAGGGTGAGCCCATCTCACCAGCGCTTCAGCTGAAGACAGTACCGGCTTATCACCGGTTATGTCATACTTTGGCTGATAATATACCTTGAACTGTCCCTCCGAAAGGCCCTTTTGCATCTCTGAGATAAGCCTCTCATCATAGGCCTCCTTCTTCTGCATGTTTAGGTCATAATAGGCCAGCATCACGGAGAACTTGCCCCTTATGGAATTGCAGGCAAGAAGCGCATTATCAAAACGCTTATGCACGTCAAAGGACCTGTCCACCTTTTCATAAACTCCCATGCGCAGCCTGGCTTTAGCGTCCTCCATAAGTTCCATGATACCACCGCCTATCTCATGATATATGGCTTCATGATCATCGGTATGGGGCATGTAGATAAAAAAGCAATCCGCATTTGACCGGCAGGCTATTCCGCGGTTCTGACTGACATAAGCCTTTATCATGGATCCCATCTTCATCAGGATATCGTCGCCGAAAGCCCTTCCGTGCAACTCGTTGATCACATGGAAGCGGTTGATGTCCAGCACTATGGCGTCCATATCCTCATCGGGATAATATCTGTCATATACCTCGGCGTATTCCATGAAGTATTCACGGTTAAAAAGATCCGTCATGGAATCGTTCTGGGTATGGGATATTATATTTGTATTTACATACAGCTGGATAGTCCTGGCTATCCTGGCTATGATCACCTCGGGCACATCATAGGGCTTGGGGATGAAATCCGCGGCACCCATGTTGAGGCTTCTGACCTCCGCCGTCTTTTCACTGGTGAGCACTATCACGGGGATATGACACAGATTATCATCATTCTGAATGATCTCCAGAAGTTCATATCCGTCCATCTCGGGCATGAGCAGATCCAACAGCACTATTGAAAGTGTTTCCTTATTTTCGAGTATTATATTAAGTGCCTGTCTTCCATTTTCTGCCAGGATCACCTCAAACTTTGTACCCAGGATCTTTTCAAGCATCATACGGTTAATGGCTTCATCATCAACCACCAGGACCTTATGACGCTTATGCAATCTAGCCTCCAGAAACTTACTCATTTGTATCGCCCCCTTAAGATTCTTTTAATATTCAGAATCCCATTCAAAACTCGTCATCATTCGTAAACGAAGGAAAATCACTGCTACCGTAATTGTTATTACCGTAATTATTGTTGTCGTAACTGTTGCCGTAGGTCTGGGTGGGAACGAAGGTATCATCAGCCCTTCCCACGCCGTCATCACCCTTCAGTGAGCGATAGAGCTCAGCCTCGGTGGCATAATACCAGGGATTCACATAGAAAACACCCAGAATACCCAGAGTAAAGAAGGTAAGTATGAACCAGCCGATGAAGGAAAGCTGCATACAGAACACATTCCACTTATGTCCGTCCATCATCTCCCTTGAACGGGTGATGGCCTCATTGGCAGACAACTCCGGATTATCGGCTATTATATAGGGCACCATCAAATAGGAATAGTGCTTGATGATAGCGGGTATCCAAAGCAGCAAGCCCCACAAAAACAGATACAGATCCCTCATGAAACCTGTTGCGATAACGCTCTTATAATGAGGACTGAAGGCGTACACGATCTCCTTGAGATTAGCGCCGCCGTAGGAATTCTCCAAAAAGAATTTGTGGCATCCGAAATTCAGAGGATTCGTGATAAAGACCTTCATCACCGTAGCTATCACCATGGAAATGGCCAGAATGGACAGGACGATCATAACTATGGCCAGGATTTCTTCCGTACTCATATCCTTGTCAAAATTACTGAAATTACCTGACCTGTAGCCGGAGACGCCGCGACCGCCTGCGGTACCTATTAGTACCAGACCTGCCAGGACACAAGGCCAGTAGTTAGCCTTAAACGCATCTTTTGCTCTCTCCTTGAGTTCTTGCGTGGTCCACATAAAAAACCTCCTTAAATGCTGTGTTATTAACTCAAACCATTATTATACTTTATATCATACCTTATTTCAAGTCGGCCCCGATGGCGTCAGAGGATCAGCCCCGTGAATACCAAAGGATCAGCCAAAGAGTGCCCTCTTCCTGTCGATCATCTCATCGATCCTTTCGATATAGGCTGCCACTTCCTTCACATTATCGCAGCGCTCTATATTGCGTCTGCGCAGGGTCCCGTCAGGTGCCTCGGCTTCCCTTTCGGGATCGTCATAAACCCTCTTTGATATGGCGCCGGCACCCAGGGCCAGCACCGACTGGGTCTCCTCCATGGTGATCACATTATAGATGCAGTGTTTTCCCGGCTTAGCATAGCCTATGTTTTCTATATTGTCCGTGATGCGCTTCTGTCTGTAAAGATAATATGGCTCCATGCCCATATCCTGCACATAGCTCGTGACCAGATCCTGCATCTGTCCGGTGACATTTAAAGACAGCGTAGACATATCCCTGGTGATGAGTTTTTCCATGAGGGCGGAGCCCTTTTTCACAGCCAGGGAATGTACCGTAAGAGCGTCGGGCCCCAGAAGCTCTATGGCAGTCAGGGTCCGTTCCAGCTCATAATATCCCTCATCGGGAAGTCCCATGATGATATCCATGTTTATATTGTCAAAGCCTGCCCGGCGGGCGCACTCAAAAGCCAGCTCAGTCTGTCGGGGAGTGTGATGCCTGCCTATTATATCCAAAGTGGACTGGTTCATAGTCTGAGGATTCACGGAGATGCGGTTCACGCCGTACTCCTTGAGGACAGCCATCTTCTCATCATTGATGGTATCCGGCCTGCCCGCCTCACAGGTAAACTCATCCACACTTGAAAGATCAAAATTATCCTTTAAGCATTCCATCAAAAATGTGAGCTGCTCTATGGAAAGCGCGGATGGAGTACCGCCTCCTATGTACACGCTGACCGGAGTTTTGTCCTTCATCAGACTTGCGCATACCTCCATCTCCCTCTTAAGCGCCATCATATACTTATCCACCATACCTCCGAAGGCGGAAATGGGATATGAGACAAAGGAGCAGTAAAGACACACGCTGGGACAGAAAGGTATGCCCACATAAAGGCTGTACCCCTCCCTCATGTCCTTAAGGATGCTCTGCTGTTTTTGGTAGACGGAAAGTGCCAGCTTTGATTTTTTCCTGCTGACATGAAACTCATTTTCAAACACCCGCACCGCAGCCTCTTCGCTGCCCTCGCGGCGTATGAGTTTTGAAAGAAAATGTACCGGACGCACGCCGGTAAGACAGCCCCAGGGAAGTGAACGCCCCTCAAGAGCAGTCTCAAGGGTAGAATACAGAAGTTTTTTGAGAGTGCTGCGCACCGCCTCGGTCATGCTGTGATCATCATCCGTCCTGACCTTCATGGCATTTTCCACATCGCCGGTAAAGACACGGACTACCCCCACCTCAAACTTAAGATAAAGGGTCCTGCTTTCTCCCGTCAGACTGAGGGCGGAATCATCCAGAGTATGATCGTCATCACTGGAGGACACCACTTGGTCATCGGGAAAAAACGCCCGGCAAATGGATATGGCAGCTCCCTCAAAGAGCTCTTTATTATCCGCATTGTCAAAAATAATATTTATCATGCTAAAAAGGGATTAAACTTTTTTTCATCGCCAATGGTAGTGGTGCCGCCGTGTCCGGGATATACCTTAGTGTCATCCGGCAGCGGGAAGAGCTTCGTCTTTACGGACTCAACCAAAGTGCCCATGCTGCCGCCGGGGAAATCGGTTCGTCCGACAGACCCTTCAAACAGCGTATCGCCGCTTATCAAAAGACCTGCTTCCTCAATGTAAAAACAGCAGCCGCCGGGGGTGTGTCCCGGGGTAAAAAACGTCTTCAGCTTTATACCGCAAAGCTCGATCTCTTCATCGTCGCGAAGCAGCTCGTCGGGAGTCACCGTCACCACCAGGCCGTAGGAGCCGCTTAAATTTTTGTGTTCATCACTCAAAAGCTCCACTTCATCCGCGCCTGCGTAGATTTTGCAATGGGAAAGCTGGCGGAGCTTTGCCACTCCCAGTATATGGTCAAAATGTCCGTGGGTCAGCACTATGGCTCCCACGCTTATATCCATGTCCTTCAGGGCTCTGAAAATGTCGGCGCCGTGATCCGCGGGGTCAAAGACGATGGCTTCTTTTGGCTGGCCTTCGCCTTTGTCTCTGTATATAAAATAGCAGTTAGTGGATACACTGCCCAGGACCATGCGGCCTGATTTAATTTCGTTCATATCTTTATCCTTCACTTACATCAATATTTTAAAACCACTACTCTTTGCCTGCAACGGCGACAGACTTTTTCATTAGGTTCTTTCTATCCCCACCACACCGTCGATGGCGTTCAATTTCTTTATGATTTCCTCAAGGGCTCTCGCGCTGATTATCTCAAAGGAGAGATCGATGGTAGCCACATTCTGCTTTGATACACGGGAATTAATGCTGTTTATATTTATTCCCGAATCACTCACTGTTCTGGTGACATCAGCCAGAAGGCCCTGACGGTTATTTGCATATATGTTAAGCTCTGCCTGATAGCTGGTATTGCGGGAATCCTCGGGAGTCTTTTCCCAGTATACGTCTATGAGCCTGAATCCGTCATTTTCCCTTAGCTGCTTTACATTCTGACAGGTAGCCCTGTGTATGGATATGCCGCGGCCTCTGGTGACAAAGCCCACGATCTGATCCCCGGGAACAGGAGAACAGCACTTGGAGAAGCGCACCGCCATGTCCGAAAAGCCATTGACTATGACTCCGTTGCCCTTGCTCTTGGCTCCCTTTATAAGAGCCTGGTTGAGCCTGTTTTCCGCAGCCTCATTGACTCCGGCCATTATCTCTTCGTCTGTCATCTCCACCTTGGGAGCAAATTTTTCAACCAGACGGTTTACGACCTGTCCCTCCCTTATACCGCCGTTATACACAGCCGCATAAAGGGAATTGATGGAATTGATATTAAAGGTGGAAGCCACCTCTAAGAGATGCTCGGGTTTAAGCAGGGGCACCGGATCTATGCCGTTATTCTTACAGTAATTCTCCAGCGCGCGTCTTCCGCCGTCGGAGCTTTCATCCTTGTTTTCATGCTTAAAAAACTGCAGTATCTTATTTTTGGCCTGATAAGAATGTACTATCTTAAGCCAGTCCGCAGATGGTCTGGCGTTGGGAGACGTGATGATCTCCACCTGATCGCCGGTCTGCACCACATAATCCTTTTTCTTCTGCTCGCCGTTAACCCTAGCTCCCACCATATGATCACCCACGTTTGAGTGGATGGAATAAGCGAAATCTATAACCGTGGAACCCACGGGCAGATCCTTTATGTCTCCCTGAGGGGTAAAGCAGTACACATGATCCGAGAAGAATGAAAACTCCCTCTTTATGAGTTCCAGCCATTCCTTATTGTCGGTCATATCCTTGTTCCACTCCAGCATCTGCTTGAGCCAGGTAAGTTTTTCTTCGTCCGAATCGACGGGACCGGACTTTTCTATGCCGGCCTTATACTTCCAGTGGGCCGCGATACCGTATTCCGCCCGCTCATGCATCTCATGGGTACGTATCTGTATCTCGAAAGGCGTACCGGTAGGTCCGAACAAAGTGGTATGCAGGGACTGATACATGTTGGACTTAGGCATGGCGATGTAGTCCTTGAACCTGCCGGGCATGGGCTTATACATGTCATGTATGATACCCAGTGCAGCGTAACAGTCCTTTACGTCATCCACAATTATACGCACGGCAAAAAGATCATAGATCTGATCTATGGTCTTGTTCTGGAGCTTCATTTTTTTGTATATGGAATAAAAATGCTTTATCCTGCCGTCTATGTCGGCCTTGATATTGGCATTCTCGATATGCTTCGTGACATCCTTTACTATGTCGACTATATACTGCTCCCTGTCTGACTTTTTGAGGGCGATCTGTTTTACCAGCTCCTCATACTCATCGGGAACCAGATACTTTAAAGAAAGATCATCCAGCTCCACCTTGATCTTTGATATACCCAGCCTGTTGGCTATGGGAGCGTAGATCTCTATAGTCTCAAGGGCTATGTACTGCTGCTTCTCCGGCTTCATATAAGACAGAGTGCGCATGTTGTGCAGGCGGTCTGCCAGCTTGATCAGAATGACGCGCAGGTCCTTGGACATGGCCAGAAACATCTTGCGCAGGTTCTCGCTCTGGGCCTCCAGACGGTCGCCGTTAAACTGCAGCTTTGACAGCTTGGTCACGCCGTCCACCAGGGCTGCCACATCCTCGGAGAATTCATTTTTGAGATCCTCCTCGGTCATGATGGTGTCCTCCACCACATCGTGAAGGATGCCCGCCGATATAGCTTCCTTATCCATACCCAGATCCGCAAGAGTGATGGCCACGCACAGGGGATGTATGATATAAGGCTCACCTGATCGTCTGACCTGATCCTTATGGGCCCTGTCCGCCGTATCATAGGCCTTCCTGATCATCTGCACATCCTGCTCTGGAAGATACTTGCTTACGCTTTCGATCAGGGTGGAATAGAGCTCTTCAGGAGACTGGAACTCTCTTTCCGCACGGATACGGCCGTCATCAAGTATCACATCACTGTTTTTGATGCGCTCATACTCGCTGTCGGCTATTCCCGCACTGCTGACTCTGGTTTTCTGATCATTATTTTCTGACATAGATCACACCGCCACCGGAATTTTTATTTGAGGGCCCGTAACATAGCCCTCCAGTTCAAAATCATCGGGCGTAAAGGAGTAGAAGTCCTTTATGCTCTCATTCATCTTAAAAACCGGAGCGGGATTCTCCTGTCTGCTGATGAGTTCCCTCACCAGTTCCACGTGTCTGTCATAGATATGACAGTCAGCGATGACATGTACTAATTCTCCCGCTCTCATGCCACACACCTGAGCGAACATATGCAGTAGCACTGCATATTGTACCACATTCCAGTTGTTTGCGGTAAGTACATCCGACGAGCGCTGGTTCAGTATGGCATTTAAGACCAAAATACCGTCCTTATCCTGAGTCACGTTAAAGGTCATGCTGTAGGCACAAGGGTAAAGATTCATCTCACATAATTCACTGTGCACGTACAGATTAGTTAATATACGTCTGGAAAAGGGATTATTTTGCAGATCGTACAAAACTCTGTCGACCTGGTCCATATCTCCCTCTTTGTAATGGTGCTTAACTCCCAGCTGATAGCCGTAGGCCTTGCCTATGCTGCCGTCGGGATCCGCCCAGGAATCCCAGATATGGCTGTGCAGATCCTTTATGTTGTTGGATTTCTTCTGCCAGATCCAGAGAATCTCGTCGATGGCATTCTTAAATCCGGTCTTCCTGTAGGTTATGATGGGAAACTCTTCCCTAAGGTCATAACGGTTCACCACGCCGAAGCGCTTGATGGTATAGGCGCTGGAACCGTCCTCCCAATGGGGACGCACCTTTTCTCCTTTAGTATCAGTGCCGTTTTCCAAAATGTCAAGACACATGTTTTTGAAAATGATATCCGCTTTACTCATGATCTTCTTTCTCCATCTGTAATCTTTCAAGATCCTTCCTGTTGCTTCGCAACTCCTCGATCATCATCCTAAGGGGTACCGCTTGCGGTGGATTCCTTAGGATATCCCGGGGCGGCATCACATCATTTCATGATGTGATCAGCATCGCTACGCTCAGAATGACAATCGATATGATCTCACACTCAGGATGACAATCGGTATAATCTCACGCTCAGGATGACAGTTCTCTCATAATATGATCCATGATCTCCACTCCCAGGTCCACCCCGGTGCACTCATAAGTGCTCACAAACTGGGGATTGGAATTCACCTCACATAAAAGAGGTCCTTCATCAGACTGTAAAATATCCACCCCCGCAAAGTCAAGATGTAAAATCTCCATACAGCGTTTTGCCAGTGTGACCTCCTCATCCGTGGGCTCGTAGGCCCTGCCGCTTCCGCCGTTTGAAATATTGGCCCTGAAATCATTATCATTTATCCTCATCATGGCCGCCACGCACTTATCACCCACCATGTTGAGCCTTAAGTCCCTGCCCGCTGCCTCCTTTATGAAGCGCTGGGCGATGAGCGGTCTTCTGCCATACTTCTTAAGAATTTCACGAGCCTGCGACAGATCCTGAGCCAGATAGACCTGGGCGCCAAAGGACCCGCAGCACTCCTTGATCACCAGCGGATAACCCAGAAGCTCGCCTGTTTTATCAAAGAAAGATACATCCTCATATCCCAGATTATCATAGGTAAAGGGAAGGGGCACACTCAGAGGCTGTGATATATACTGCGCCGACAGGGTCAGATAAGTATCCGCCTTGTCATCGCAAAGGGCGATGGCGTCCGCTTCGTTAAACAGCCTTAGGCCTGCCCTTTCAAGGCATCTTCCAAGCCTCACATCCTTATCCCAGAATATACAGAAGTCAAAGTCTGTCACGATCTCATCGATGCCTCCCGGGAGGATTAGCTCAGGAGCTGCATTGGTCATGATGTCAAGCTCCATGTCTCTCTTATCTGCGGCCTTTTTAAGCCTCTCATAAAGTATCTTAAACTTTTCAAGCCCCAGAAAGGCGTTTACCAGCAATATCCCCTTTAACGGTCTGTCAGAATGAGCGCTCAAATCTGGTCTCCTCTCCTATGATCACCGCCGCATTTTTTTCAAGGTTCACCAGCAGTTCCTCGGGGGGCATGGGCCTGTAAAAGCCATTGCCCTGCATGTGGGTGATACCCAGATTCTTAAGCTCTGAATATTCCTTCTGGCTCTCCACTCCCACCGCCGTCACTATCATACGAAGCTGCAGCAGCATGCGGCAGAGCACTCTCATGGACTGTCTGGATCTCTCTCCGTCAAAGTACTGCCGGATCACATCCTCGCCTATCTTTATATAGTCCTTTGAGATGGCTGTGACCCTGTCCGGGTCTATGAGACGGTTACCGTAATCATCTATGGCAAAAAGAGCCCCCTGGGAGGTCAGACGGTTCATGTTCCTGTTCAGATTTCCCGTCATGTACTCCGCAGTGTTCTCCGATATCTCAAATCTGAAAAAAGAGGCCGGCACATTGTACTCATCCATGATGGCTATGAGCTTATCGGCCAGATCTCTTTGCTGACACTGGACCATGGAAAGATTCACGGCGATCCTGCCCACGCCAATCTTTTTGAGATCATGATCCCTTATGAAGGTGCAGACCTGTCGGAACACCTCAAAGCCCAGCTCATTTATCTCACCGCTGGCCTCGGCAGCGGGAAGTATATATTTGTTGTCAAAAAATATGCCCCTGGAATCCCTGATGCGCATGAGGGCTTCCACCTCGCTGACCCTGCTCTCATACACAGGGAAAATAGGCTGATAATATACCTCCACCCTGTTTTCCGCTGTCGCTCCCCGAAGCTCTGCGTTCACATGCTCCACAGCCTCCATCTCCCTGAGCTGACGCCGGTCTATACAAATATAGTCGGTCTGTTCCCCAAGTATCTTACGGGCGTAGTAATTGATGCCGTCCATAATGCTCCGGGAAGTGATCCCCTTCACCATGCGCACCGCCGGATAGACCACCACGCCGGCCTTCATCTCAAACTCCACCGGACTTGTGCCCCCGGTCTCATCTATGGCCCAGGCCTTTGAAAAACGGTCTCTTATGCTGTCCACCCTGTCAAAAAAGAATTCATCCTTTTCAAAGATCAGGACAAAAGCCTCGTCCTCCAGGGAAAAGACCTTGGCCCCCTTTTGGGACCTG
>Ga0310691_10008276_pt1 | contig 10709 bp, 10 predicted proteins | sample 176DNAGHGlowgp2_FD_203887 | JGI IMG/M metagenome (GOLD analysis project Ga0310691, IMG submission 203887) | Sheep rumen microbial communities from Palmerston North, Manawatu-Wanganui, New Zealand - 1766 DNA GHGlow gp2 (v2) (version 2) | ecosystem: Host-associated > Mammals > Digestive system >... | reverse complement strand
GCGGTGATGTTCCCTTCGCCGGAGTTCAGGTTGATGACCGCGCCTTCAAGACCTTCGTAAGACTGTTCCACATTGACAGACGGTCCCTCGCCGCTGCCTTCCGTGCCGACATTGAGGGTATAATCGGAATGGATACCGTCGTCGCCGGATCGTATGGTAATGGTACCGCTTGTGATGTCAACAGACTCGCTGCCGGTGGTGCCGTTGAGGTGGATACCGTCGTCCGCAGAGTCGATGGTGATATCTCCGCCGGCGATAATGATATAGCTGTCGGATTTTATGCCCTTGGCGCTGGTGTCCTCGTCAAGGTTTGCCGCGTTGGAAGCTCCGCCGCCCGCAGTGACCGTGAGGGTACCGTCGTTCATAGTGAAGCCGCCGTCCGCCTGTACGCCGTCTTCGGCGCTTGTTATACTTACAGTGCCGTTATTGATCGTGACCGTTCCTTCGGAAGTCTCATCGCCCTCATCGGGGGAGGATTTAAGACCGTCGCCGGAGGAAGTGATATTCACCGTGCCGCCGTTGACTGTTACGCTGCCGTCACTCGCTATACCGTTATTTGCGGCGCTTACAGTAAGTGTGAAGCCGTCTTCCGCGTCCTCACCGATGATGAGGGAAGCGCTCTCGGCGCCCTTGATGCCGTTCTTTCCTTCGGAGGCATCGGCTGTAAGCTCGCCGTCGCCGGTTATTGTCACCGAAGCGCCGCTCTTGATCTTGATGACAGCGCCGTCCTCATTGGAATTGGAAATGGTGTTTTCACCTTCTATCACGATATCCACGGCTGAATTCTTGCCGACGGTCACGGTATCGGTATTCTCGGTGTCGCCCGCATACGACAGGGTAAGATCCTCAAATACCAGAGTCACACCGTCGGTGTCCTTCTTTATCGAGATGCTTCCGCTGTCGCTGCTTCCGGTCACGACGTAAGTGCCGAGACCCGCGATAGTGACCGTTGTGCCGTCGATGCTGTATTCAGCGGTATCTGCCGCACCGTTCCCGTCGGTGGAAGCTGTGACGGTGTCCCCGTTGAATGTGAGCAGGTAGTCGTAATCCCCGCTATAGGCGAATACCGTCGTTCCGGTGAGCGACCCCGCCAGCAGTGCCGCTATCGCCGCGCTTATTGCTTTCTTGCTGATGTACTGTTTCATAACAGGTCCTCCTTGAATGTCTGTGATGTCTGACACGTGTCCGGGGTTCCCCCGTAGTTCCGTTTCATTTCTGTGGTTTTATTATATCTTTGAAACTTAAACTGAACTTAAAGCTGTAATTAAAATTTACTTAAAGATTTTTTTGAAAAAATTTTGATTAGCCTATTGACAAACTCGGAGTTTTGTGGTAATATTACGTTAAACCGTTGATGCGGAGATAAAGTCGGAACATGACTCGACAGAGAGCCCGGGCAGGTGAGAGCCGGGCGTGAAACAGTCCGGCAAATGGCCCGCGGAGGGCGCAGTCGGTATAAAGGCGAAAGCCGCCGGTAAAACTGCGACGAGATGATATGCGTAAGTTATCGGGGATATGCTTGTATCCCGCAAAGTGCATGACATTTCTGTCATGAATCAAGGTGGCACCGCGAGTATTATTATGCTCGTCCTTGACTTTGTAAAGTTGAGGACGGGCTTTTTGTTTTTCAGCCTTTCCCGCACAAGCAATTCATACCGGCACAGAAAGGAAGGAAAAAAATGTACACATTTTCACCCGACATCGAGACAGTCCGGAAGTACGCCGGCGAGGGAAAATACGATATTCTCCCCGTAAGCTGCGAGATACTGTCGGATATGTTCACCCCGCTGAGGGTACTGAGCATACTGAAAAATGTCTCCACACACTGCTATATGCTCGAATCCGCGTCAGAGAGCGCAACATGGGGGCGCTACACATTTCTCGGATATGACCCGAAGACAGATATCACCTGTGTTGACGGGGAAATGAGCGTGGGAGACATAAAGCTGAACGGAGCGGACCCGACAGCAGTGCTCCGGGAGCTTCTCGGAAAGTACAGAAGCCCGAAAACAGAGGGCTTGCCCGCATTCACCGGCGGGCTTGTGGGATATTTCTCCTACGATTTTCTCAATTACAGCGAGCCGTCGGTAAAGACAGACACCGACGACAGCGAGCATTTCAAGGACGTTGACCTGATGCTGTTCGACAAGGTGATAGCTTTTGACAATTACCTGCACAAAATAATCCTGATAGCCAATATAAGGCTGTCGGAGGATATCGAAACGGAATACAACCGCGCAAAGCGGGAGATCATGAATATGATCGGACTGCTGGAGCACGGTGAGCGCAAACGTGAACCGGCGGGCAGGATAACCGGCGAGATCACGCCGCTGTTCGGCAAGGAAGCCTACTGCGATATGGTAGAAAAGGCAAAGCACTATATAAAGGAGGGTGACATCTTCCAGATAGTGCTGTCCAACAGGCTTTCGGCGCCGTTTGAGGGCAGTCTCCTCGGCACATACCGTATGCTGCGCACCATAAATCCGTCCCCGTATATGTTCTACTTTTCGGGGACTGATGTGGAGGTCGCGGGAGCTTCGCCGGAAACGCTGGTGAAGCTCGAAAACGGGGTGCTGCACACTTTCCCGCTTGCGGGAACACGTCCGCGGGGACGGACACCGGAGGAAGACGCGGCTCTCGAAGCAGATCTGCTGTCTGATGAGAAGGAGCTTGCCGAGCATAATATGCTGGTGGATCTCGGCCGCAACGATCTCGGCAAGATCAGCAGATTCGGCACGGTGGAGGTGGAGAAGCTCCATTCGACAGAACGGTTCTCCCATGTGATGCATATAGGCTCGACGGTGCGCGGAACGATACGCGAAGACAAGGACGCCCTTGACGCGGTGAACGCGGTACTTCCGGCGGGAACGCTCTCCGGAGCGCCGAAGATACGCGCCTGCCGCCTGATAAACGAGCTTGAAAACAACAAGCGCGGCATATACGGCGGGGCGATAGGCTACATTGCCTTCAACGGCGATCTCGACACCTGCATAGCGATAAGGATAGCATACAAGAAGAACGGTAAGGTCTTTGTCCGCAGCGGGGCAGGCATAGTGGCGGATTCCGTACCGGAGAAGGAATATCAGGAGTGCATCAACAAGGCGAAAGCCGTGATAAGCGCACTCGAAAAGGCGGGTGAACTTGAAGAATGATACTGCTCATAGACAATTACGACAGCTTTTCATATAACTTATATCAGTTTGTGGGCGAGATCGCCCCGGATATAAAGGTGATACGCAACGACGATATGACAGCGGACGAGATAACGGCGCTTGCCCCGTCGCATATCATCATATCCCCCGGACCCGGCAGACCGGAGAACGCGGGGAACATCATCGAGGTCATACAGAAAGCCGGCAGGACTGTCCCGACATTCGGTGTATGTCTCGGACATCAGGCGATCTGCGCCGCGTTCGGCGCTTCGATCACCTACGCGAAGCAGCTCATGCACGGCAAGCAGTCCGAGGTCGTGTTCGACCGCTCCTGCCCGATATTCGGCGGGCTGCCCGAACGGGCGCCTGTTGCCCGTTATCATTCCCTTGCGGCGGACGAAAGCACCCTCCCGGAGTGCCTGCGGGTGACGGCGCGTACAGCCGACGGCGAGATAATGGCGGTCGCCCACAGCACTTTCCCGATCTACGGCGTCCAGTTCCACCCCGAGTCCATCATGACCCCCGACGGCAAGCAGATATTGCAGAATTTCCTCATGAGCGGCCGCTGCGCTTGAGTGCCTCCGGCGGCCAGCGTGACGCTGGACCCAAACGCTTCGCCTTGCAGCGGGCGGAGGTAGTACGAACTTTGAAAATCACTGATAAATCTGGAGGATATAAAAATGATAAAAGAAGCTATAGTCAAGATAGTACAGAAACAGGATCTCACATACGATGAAGCATACACGGTAATGAACGAGATAATGAGCGGCGAGACTACCCCGACACAGAATGCCGCATTCCTCGCGGCACTCTCCACAAAAAGCGCGAAAGCGGAGACGATAGACGAAATATCGGGCTGCGCGGCGGCTATGAGAGATCACGCGACAAAGATGGAGCATGATTTCGATGTGCTCGAGATCGTGGGAACAGGCGGCGATAACGCGTCAAGCTTCAATATCTCCACCACGTCGGCTATGGTAATTGCGGCGGCAGGCGTGAAAGTCGCAAAGCACGGAAACAGAGCCGCTTCCTCAAAGTCCGGCGCCGCGGACTGCCTCGAAGCGCTCGGCGTGAATATCGACCTTTCGCCGGATAAGTGCAGGGAATTGCTGGATAAGGCGGGGATATGCTTCTTCTTTGCGCAGAAGTACCACACATCAATGAAGTATGTGGGCGCGATAAGAAAAGAGCTTGGGTTCAGGACGGTGTTCAATATACTGGGGCCGCTCACAAATCCCGCAAGCCCGCAGTATATCGTACTCGGAGTATATGACGATTATCTGGTCGAGCCGATAGCGCAGGTATTGACGACACTCGGAATGAAGCGCGGAATGGTGGTCTATGGTACGGATAAGCTCGACGAGATATCGGTAAGCTCCCCCACGAAGGTCTGCGAGTTCCGGGACGGCTGGTACAAGACATACACCATAAAGCCGGAGGATTTCGGCTTCGCACAGTGCGACAAGTCGGAGATCGTCGGCGGTACGCCGGAGGAAAATGCTGCTGTCACGAGGGCTGTACTCTCCGGAGAAGACCGCGGCAGCAAGCGTAACGCCGTACTGATGAACGCGGGCGCCGCTATCTATGTCGGCGGCGCGGCGGAAAGTTTCGCTGAGGGCGTGAAAAAAGCCGCTGAAATGATCGACAGCGGCAAGGCAATGGAAGTACTGGATAAGTTCATAGAAATATCAAACCGGTGATCGGGACTGAAGAAAGTTTATGGAAAATATACTTGAAATAATAGCGGAAAGTACCCGTATAAGAGTGGAGAACGCGAAAAAGTCGGTCTGCGCGGAGGAAATGAAAGAAAAGGCTCTTGCGATGCCGAAGCGCGGATTTGAATTTGAAAAGGCGCTGAAAAAGGAAGATATCGCGTTTATCTGCGAGTGCAAGAAAGCGTCCCCGTCAAAGGGCATAATAGCGGAGCATTTCCCGTATCGGGATATCGCGCGGGAATATGAAGCGGCGGGCGCGGACTGCATAAGCGTGCTGACCGAACCGGAGCATTTCCTCGGAAGTACCGTCTATCTCCGCGAGATAGCGGACACGGTGAAGATACCCTGCATACGCAAGGATTTCACGATAGATGAATATATGATATATGAAGCGGGAACTCTGGGAGCGTCGGCAGTGCTGCTGATATGCTCGCTGCTGGGCGCGGACAGGCTTGCGGAGTACATCGGGATATGCGATACGCTCGGTCTGTCGGCGCTTGTGGAAGCGCATGACGCGGCAGAAGTGAAAACAGCGCTTGATGCGGGCGCGCGGGTGATCGGCGTGAACAACCGCAATCTGAAGGATTTCTCTGTAAGCACCGACAACGCCGTGAAGCTGCGGGAGCTTGTACCGGCGAACAGAGTATTCGTTGCTGAAAGCGGGATAAGGACTGCCGGGGATATACGGGCTCTCCGTAACGCGGGTGTTGACGCGGTGCTGGTGGGCGAAACGCTCATGCGGGCGCCGGACAAAGCGGCTGCTCTTGCGGAGCTGAAAGGACTGCAAAAATGACAAAAATAAAGATATGCGGGATAATGCGCGAAGAGGACTGCACGGCGCTGAATGAAGCGCTGCCCGATCTGGCGGGGTTCATACTCTGGGAGAAGAGCAGGCGTTACATCACACCGGAGACTGCGCTGAAATTCCGCGGGATACTTGACAGGCGCATAAAGACCGTGGGGGTATTCGTGGACGCGGATATCGACACGATATGCGATATAGCCAGTTCAGGGGCTGTTGATGTGATACAGCTCCACGGCAAGGAAGACGCCGTGACCGTACAGCGGGTGAAGGAACTCACGGGGCTGCCCGTAATGAAGGCATTCACGGTGCGGGGCGCTTCGGACATTGACGGAGCGATGCAGACACCGGCGGATATGCTGCTGCTTGACAACGGGCGGGGTACAGGCGAGAACTTTGACTGGGACAATCTTGAGGACGTTGACAGGCTGTATTATCTTGCGGGCGGGCTTGACCCGGAGAATGTGGGGGCGGCGGTGACACGCTATTGTCCCTACGGTGTCGATGTCAGCTCGGGAGTAGAGACAGACGGACAAAAAGATCACGATAAAATAAGAAAATTTGTTGAAGAAGTGAGGAAAGCAGACAGCTTCTGATATCGCTTCTTCGCGCTCACTCTGAAAAGGGGCAATACCTCCCCCCACTGCAAGGCGAAGCGGTTTGTTTAGGGGATCCAGCCCCCTTTTTAAAGGGTGGTCTCCCCGCTGGGGAGGTGTCACCGCAGGTGACAGAGGGGCTGACCGACAGACGGCCGCCGGAGGCACTTGAGCGCAGCGACCACTCAAGCGCAAGCGACTGTTATCACAAGAAAGGAAACGAAATGAGCAAAGGAAGATTTGGAACACACGGGGGGCAGTATATCCCCGAAACACTTATGAACGCGGTGATAGAGCTGGAGGAAGCCTATAACCGTTACAAGGACGACCCGCAGTTCAACGCGGAGCTTACTGCGCTGCTCAACGATTACGCGGGCAGACCGTCACGGCTGTATTATGCCGGAAAGCTCACCGAAAAGCTCGGCGGTGCAAAGATCTGGCTGAAGCGCGAGGATCTGAACCACACGGGCGCACACAAGATCAACAATGTACTGGGGCAGGCTCTGCTTGCAAAGAAAATGGGCAAGACCCGCCTCATTGCCGAAACGGGAGCGGGGCAGCACGGTGTGGCTACCGCCACCGCCGCCGCGCTCATGGGTATGGAGTGCGTGGTATTCATGGGCGAGGAGGACACAAAGAGACAGGCGCTCAATGTTTACCGCATGAAGCTGCTGGGGGCGGAGGTAGTTCCCGTTACAACCGGCACCGCCACTCTGAAAGACGCGGTCTCCGAGGCAATGCGGGAATGGACGAGCCGCATCTCCGATACCCACTACTGTCTCGGCTCGGTAATGGGTCCTCACCCGTTCCCCACCATAGTGCGCGACTTTCAGGCTGTCATCTCCAAGGAGATAAAACAGCAGATACTTGAAAAAGAAGGACGGCTTCCCGACGTTGTAATGGCTTGTGTGGGCGGCGGCTCAAATGCTATCGGCTCATTCTACCACTTCATCGGGGACAAGTCCGTGCGGCTGATAGGCTGCGAAGCCGCGGGACGGGGCATCGACACCTTCGAGACCGCCGCTACCATAAACACCGGACGTCTTGGCATTTTCCACGGAATGAAGTCCTACTTCTGCCAGGACGAATACGGACAGATAGCCCCCGTTTACTCGATATCCGCAGGTCTCGACTACCCCGGCATAGGTCCCGAACACGCATACCTCCACGATATCGGCAGAGCCGAGTATGTGGCGGTAACGGACGACGAGGCGGTCAATGCTTTCGAGCTTCTCGCAAAGACCGAAGGCATAATCCCCGCCATAGAATCCGCACACGCGGTCGCACACGCGGTAAAGATCGCGCCGGAAATGGACAGGGACAAGATAATCGTCATCACGATATCCGGACGCGGCGACAAGGACTGCGCCGCTATCGCAAGATACAGAGGGGAGAATATCTATGAGTAATACAGCAAAGGCATTTGAAAACGGCAAGGCGTTTATCCCGTTCATTACCTGCGGGGATCCCGACCTTGAAACTACCGCAAAGACAGTACGGGAAATGGTGAAGAACGGCGCGTCCCTCATCGAGCTTGGCATACCGTTCTCCGACCCCACAGCCGAAGGCCCAGTGATACAGGAAGCCAATATCCGCGCCCTGAGCGGAGGAGTGACAACCGACAAGATATTTGATCTTGTGAGGGAGCTTCGCAAGGACGTAAAGACCCCGTTCGTGTTCATGACATACGCGAATGTGGTATTCTCCTACGGCACGGAGAAATTTCTTGCACGATGCGAGGAGGTCGGAATTGACGGCATTATCCTGCCGGACGTTCCTTTCGAGGAAAAGGCGGATTTCGCCCCCGTCTGCAAGGCTCACGGCATAGACTTCATATCAATGATCGCCCCCACCTCGGAGCAGCGCATAGAAATGATAGCAAGGGAAGCCGAGGGCTTCATCTATATCGTGTCCAGTCTCGGCGTCACGGGAGTGCGCAGCGAAATAAAAACGGACATTGCCGCGATAACGGCAGCTGTCCGCAAATATACGAAAACTCCCTGTGCCATAGGCTTCGGCATTTCCACCCCGGAACAGGCGGCTAAAATGGCGGCTCTGTCGGACGGCGCTATCGTCGGCTCGGCAATAGTGAAGATCGCCGCGAAATACGGCAGGGACGCAGCCCCGCATATCGGAGAGTATGTGGGACAGATGACTGCGGCGCTTAAATAAGCTATACCAGCATCGTCCGAAGTTCGTCGAGTATCTTCTTTTCCCGCCGCGAGACCTGCACCTGCGTCATTCCGAGCAGTCTGCCGGTCTCGGACTGGGTCTTTTCCAGCTTGTAGCGCAGATATATCAGTTTCCTGTCATTGGCACAGAGCGTGTCAAGGCACTGTCCGAGCGCGATAAGTTCCGCGGCGCGTATCTGCGGCGGTTCAACGGGGATATCGAATTCCGAGCCTTCCTCGTCCGCCGCCGTGAGCGACAGGGCAGGACGGGAAGCCGCGATAGCCTCGGTGATGCTTTCCTCGCTTTCTCCGAGGGCGTCCGCGATCTCGCCGACAGTGGGACTGCGCCCGTCCGCGGAGCATTTCTCCCTGTAAGCGGTGATCTTCAGAGAAAGCTCTTTTATCGTCCTGCTCACCTTTACGGTGCCGCCGTCCCGGAACAGCCGCTTTATCTCGCCGAGTATGACCGGCACGGCATAAGTGGAGAAGCAAAGTCCCCGGCTCTCATCAAAGCCGCGGGCTGCTTTCACCAGTCCCATACAGCCTGCCGAGACGAGTTCCTCATACTCTATCCCTCTCCCGCGGAAGCGGTTGGCGAGGGCGTGAACGAGCCCCATATTCTGTTCGGCGAATTCGTCGGTCATTCTGTCCATTTCAACCCCTGCGTCCGAGCTTTTTCAGCATAGTCACGCTTGTACCCTTACCCGGGGTACTTTTTACTTTCAGCTTGTCGGTGAAGCTCTGCATCACGGCAAAACCCAGCCCTGCCCTCTCGCCGTCCGGGGCGGTGGTGAACATGGGCTGCATTGCCTGTTCTATATCATCTATGCCGACTCCCTTGTCGGATATTTTTATGTACACGGTATCGCCGTCCATTATTTTCATGCGGATATCTATGTCTCCGATAGTATCGCGGTACCCATGCACGATACAGTTTGTGACGGCTTCGGAGACTGCCGCCTTTATATCGCTTATCTCCTCAATGGTCGGGTCGAGCTGTGACACGAACGCAGCCGCGCACATTCTTGCAAGCCCCTCGTTTCTGGAGAGACCAGCCAGAGTTATTTTCATGTAGTTATTTATTTCCCGCATTCTGAATTTTCCCCGCTTTCTTAATAATGAGGCTGCCCAGTCCCGACAGCCGCAGTATCTTTTCCGCCCGCTCCGACGGCTCGGCTATCTTCACCCTGCCGTTCCACGGCTGCATTTCCCGCAGACGTCCGAGTATCAGTCCCACGCCCGAGCTGTCCATGAACGTTACCCCGCTCATGTCAAAGATGAGCATTCCCGGCATCGTCCGTTCAAGCTCCCCGTCCGTCATTATCCGTATCTCCGCTGCCGAGTGGTGGTCTATCTCGCCTTTTATAACTGCCGTAAGGCAGTTTTTTTCATGTATGAATTCAACAGACATTTTCAATCCCTCCGTTTCTTCCAATATACCACTTTTCCCCCGCGTATTCTGTCGGTTCCTGTCACCACCCCAAATTCCCTCCGACAAAACCCGACAGAGTACGCGGGGGAGGAAGGAAGAGGAGAAGGAAGGGACCCTTTCGAGAAAGGGTCTCCTCCCTCCCCCTCTCCCTCCCTGGTCTGTCTAAGTCAGCTATGGCTGCTTTGGCTGCGCGCATCGTGCGCGCTTTTGGGCAGCCAATCACGACTTCGTGCCGTGACCCTCTGGCTCCTTCGTCGCCACCTCCCCAGCGGGGAGACCACCCCCACACCCCCTCTCTCCCACTCTCCCTCTCTCTCCCTAAAGCTTTTAAACGCTTCGCCTTGCAGCGGGGGCAGGAACTACACCTGTGCAGAGAAAAAGTATCATAAAATAACAAAGAAAGCCTGTCAATTCAATTCTGAATTGACAGGCTCTCTTACTCTGTTATATTTTGTTTCTTGAATAGTCGTACTCAGTAACTAATCTGCAAGGCGAAGCGGTTTGTTTAGGGATCCAACCCCTTTTTAAAGGGTGGTCTCCCCGCTGGGGAGGTGTCACCGCAGGTGACAGAGGGGCTGACCGACAGACGGCCGCCGGAGGCACTTGAGCGCAGCGACCACTCGAGCGTAAGCGACTGCTCAGACAGCCTCGGCGATAAGGTTGTTATCAAGGGAGTCGGTGAAGCGGACATTAATGAAATCACCGATATGGAGCTTCTTTTTGCTTGCGAAATAGATCATGCCGTCGATCTCGGGGGCGTAGGACGCGTCACGCCCGAAATACATCTCGGAAAGGCGGTCATAGCCCTCGCAGACTACCTCGGTCTCGGTGCCGATGAGGG
>Ga0310691_10008275_pt1 | contig 10709 bp, 11 predicted proteins | sample 176DNAGHGlowgp2_FD_203887 | JGI IMG/M metagenome (GOLD analysis project Ga0310691, IMG submission 203887) | Sheep rumen microbial communities from Palmerston North, Manawatu-Wanganui, New Zealand - 1766 DNA GHGlow gp2 (v2) (version 2) | ecosystem: Host-associated > Mammals > Digestive system >... | reverse complement strand
TTATTTTGAACGGACGGCATGTGAGGGTTTGTCACAAGTGTATCAAAACCTTCTTGAATGTCAGAAATAGTAAAACAAGAAATCCCATCCTCACCACCATCATCTCCACTTGTAAACCTTTGAATCTGCTGATTTAATATTACATTATCATTATTGTCTGTAATTGTAACGGGAACTTGAATAACATTTGTTGTATTTTTATAAATACGGTTGACAACACTATGCAAATATTCACTATACACATAGATTCCATTCAAACCGTAATATGTACTAATGTCTTGCAAGAAATGAATGTACTCATGAAATAATACAGTCATTTCAAAAGGAGAAAGATTGTTAATTGTCATGTCGTCGTTATTTGTGTCAACATGCATTTCAAAAAAAGCTGGCACATAATAACCTAGAATTTTATGTAACTGTCGAACCATATATAAAACACTTAATATTAACTTGTATTTAGTTTACTTAAATGTGGAGAGGCAATAGGTAACTTACTATAATTTGCTATTTGCTAGTACTGCCCGAAACGGAAAAGCATAAAGCATTATCGCTATATCTAACCATTTGTATTCCCGTAATTTATATATATTATTATAATATAATAATATTTGCCTGTTTGCCTGCTCTACTGAAATATGGCCAAGGGATTTCAATACGAAATTGTATCATGTGAGAGCATAACAGTAGGAGATAATGCAAGTTCAATTATTGCCCTAAAAATAGACGATATCTTCAGTCCATACTAAACTCTCGATGAAAACCTTTATACCTTGATTTCTCGGAGGGTGTGCATCCTAAAACCATAGCCAATACGGCTTGATTATATTCATAACTACCAGGATTATTATGTTCCAATTCCAGTGATGGCGTTATGAATTCGATTTCATATGTGCCGTCAGCAATATAGTAGTCATCTGACAATATTATTTTATTACTAATATCATTGATTGTCCCAGATAGATTCTGTATTATATTTGCAAAAAACAAAAGAAAATCATCGTAATCCTCAAACTTTTTGGATACATAAAAAGACCATTCTGTTGTATGAACATCAACCATTGTTGAATTAAAAATAGTAGGTCTTTTGTCGTAAGTCTCATAGCTACATACACATATTCCAAACTCCTTTAAAGTAAATGGGGAAAATTTGGATATATCTTGATTAAACTTTACACATAGTTTTGTTTTTTGATGTTCTGGCTCAGGATATGATAATTGTTTAATCTTGTCAAAATCATTTGGGCAAGGACATTTCTTTTTTTTCAATTCACCTATAGAAAATGGAATAAATCCATCTGATACGTGTATCTCTTTTAGTTTAAGTATGAAATCATCATTTTCTGGTGTTTGTTCATTAAGAGTAACAAAAGAATCCCCATCTTGATAGTTCGAAATAAACTCATTATGAAAACTCGTTTTGGGGGAACCTAAATATTCTGCATCAGAAAAGAACACAGCACTATTTTTCATTATCATCTCATAGCACCGAATAATCGTAAAGCCGTATTCTCCCAAAAAACATACATCAATTTTGTTACCAGGAGAAACAAACTTACAGGGATAACCAAATTTAAACGAGTTATTTTTTATAGGAAGTAAAATAGAATTATTGCTTGTTCCCTCAAATTTTATTTGAGAAGAATGATATGAAAAATTCTGGAAAAGGAATAAAACTTCATCACGATTTATTGAAAAAAAATCTGACATGCTTTTCTCCTTGTCCTCTTTCATTTCAGACAAAATACGTTTAATATCATATATGGTCATATAACTATTTCTTTAAGTAGGAAATAAGAATTAAGAAGTATTCGTTGCTTACCACAGATTACCAGTGTTTTGCATAGTCAAGATAATGAACATTAATTCTAAACATTTACTTAGTTTTTTATTTATAACGTCAATAATGACAAAAAATTGTATTGATAGTTATAAGAGCACTATTTTTTTCAAAATGATGGATTGTCCTAAATAATACGGACTATTTTGGATAGTGTTTGTAGTTTTTCTATGATGTTTCCTACGATACTTTCTACGATGGCCTCTTGAGAGATAGAAAAAGGGGCATTCCATAGAAGAACAACCCAAAAGTTCACAAATGAGTTCACAAAAGACTTTAGACAAAATTCGTGTGCATAAGAGGAATGATGCAAACAAAAAAGGTGTGCAAATGCACACCTTCAAAACAATCCATCAACAGCAGCACTTGCCACATTGTCGGCATATTCGTCTAATGAAAGTTTCACATACCTGTAGAACATCGTTTCGGTCTTGTGCCCACTCACACTCATCATCTGTGGCACGGAGAATTTCTTGGAGAGATACATATTCGTTATACAGCTCCGTCTTGCCGTATGGCTTGCAACAAGTTCCCATCTTGGACGGATGGGATAACCCTGTTCGTCATATTCAAACAATTCAACACCTTTCTTTCTTGCCTCAACTTCAGCACGGCGTTCCTTCAACGTAAGCATTGTTCTCTCTTTCTTTCCGAGACCTGGGACCGTAGCCGACAATCTCTTGCAGATTTCCTTGATGGTACGGTTCAGGCTTTGGTCAAGCACTTCGGGTACGTTGTAATCATATTTCTTCAACAGTGATTCCAGCCTTTCATCCAAAATGGGGATGACTACCGTTCCGGCGGTTTTCTCTTGCTTTATACGAATGACCTTTGTCCCATTATGAGTATATCCAATGTTTTCTTTCTTAATGTGGCAGTAATCAGAGAATCTCATTGCCGTGAAGCAGCCAATCAAGAAAACATCTCTCACCACTTCCTCAAATCCTTCCAATGGCATATCGTAGAGGGCCGACAACTCTTCCTTTGACAAGTATATCTTCTTCGCCTTATCCTCTTCGGTGACTTGGGGGCTTTTCAAAACAGAGCAGGCAATATGATTGTTGTGCAGACCTTGACGTTCCGCCACACCAACGATTGTCTTGAATAAAGAGATATGCTTGTCGAGGGTGTATTTCATATAACCGATGCTTTCCAAATAAGAGATGTACCTATCGGCAAGTGCTTCGTTGATGTCGTCCCAACCGAAAGGCTTTTGTCGATAAAAGTCCAAAAATACTCTTTTGAACTGCTTCCAGTTCTTGACGGATTCTTTGGCATACTTCTCTTTCTTTGCAGTCCTAACCTCACCACTCTCTATCTTCCTTATGTGCTCGACAACAAAGTTCTTGACGTTATGTTTCTTCTTGTCTTCGGCCTCTTTGCCCAATTGTTCAGCCCGTTTCAATGCCTCACGTTTGTCCACCAACACAATGTCCTTGATAGACTTGTCCAGATTCACTTTGGTAAGTCGATGGTGCCTTCTCATATCAATGATTGCCTCTTCAATGAGAGCTATCTTCGGACTGATGCCTTTCTTGTTAAGATAGTTATTCAATTTCCTTTCCGTTTGAGATGCATCTTCCCATTCCTTGACATCAACAGGTATCAGCAGACATATCCATCGACCTTTCCCTTCAACTTTGAGTTTGGTGTAAAGAGGGGTTGCCCCCTCTTTACTTTTTGTCCGAATCAACAGTTTCATCAGCAAGCAGTTTTAATCAAACCCTCTGACTCTGCAACCAACACGTCTTTCATTGAGTAGATTTTTCTTCTACCACCCAACGGTAATGGTGCAATGATACCATTTTGTTCCCAATTGGAGAGGGTTGATTTGGAAATACACCACCTATGACATAGTTCATCCGTGTTAAGTCTCTTGTCTTCGAGATTTGCACATACCATCTTCTCGTCGATGACTTCCTCAACGACCTCTTTTACCCATCCTTTGAAGGTTTGCTTCAAACCTTCAACGACATCTACCCAACACCTTGTGTTTAGTAGAGTCAATTCGTTATTAGTATTTTCCATATCATTATTATAAGTTCTTTAGGCAATAATCGTTATTACATTACATTTTAAACTAATGTAATAACGATATTAATTATTTGGCATTGCATTCATATATAGTGTTTTAGCCATATTTAGCTTTTTTCTTAGTGGTACGGGTGTGATATTACCATATAGTATCCCACTATGCCCATTGCAGACAACATCATCAGTTGCTATGGCAGCATCGTTTAATGTTGGTCGAGTCGTTACCCTCGAATACACCTCTTCCTACCGACTAAAAAAGAGTTTCAATTGGTTTTGTGTACTCTGCATACTTGTATATCTCATTTTTTAGTTCCTCGATGAAGTGCTTAAACGTCTCTTTCTCACCTTTCTTTTGGGGAACAAGGTCCTCAATCTTTTTCATCAATTTCCCAATTAAAATCTGGAAGTTCTCGTCCGTGGATGCATCTTCCAAAACACAATGAACGACTACTTCTTTTCGGTAAATACGGTTCCGGTCGTCATCCAAAATGGAAAGGGTAAAACAATACCTTGAAGTAAGTAGGGTGGGAAGCTCAACATTACTAATTCTCACTTCTACATCCCCGATGGGGAATAAACGATTCTTTTTCATAAATGAATATTTAATCATTAAACATAAAATTACTACGTGGATTTCAATAACCTCTCAGTAAAAAAAATAACAAAAAAAAGTTCGAGCAATCCAATTTTTGAAAATAAAGTTCTTTCTCAAATATTATACTCCAGATAATCAACAATATAAAAGTTTATTTTTTTGAACGAGAGACTGCATCTGCTATGCTCTCCACTTCGTCTTAAACTCTTCACTGCTGTGAATCCTATCGACAATCTCGACGAACTTTCTGTTGGATGCTATCCAAGACTCGTCATACACTTGGTTGAAGTCTTCGTCTGAAAAAGTATCATCACTAAACCTAATTGGATAATTGTTATATATTGGTGTTGGTAATGATACTTTCTTATTCTTCTTTCTTTTACTAAACCCTCTCTCACCAAGGTATCTCTTAAAGGTTGCTATACTTACCTCTACACCATTCTCCCTGAGTATCTCCAACCATTGTTTTATGGTTATCTTCTTTCCGTTATCCCATCTGATGTTAGAGTCATAGAAATAGTCAATATCACTATATCTCTCTTCTTTCCTTTCAGTTCTCTGTTCGGAGAGTATTTCACTTACCACAGCCCTCTTACTAACTTTGTTCTTCTCACAGTAGGTGTTGCTCACTTTGAAGGCAGGATGCTTTACTTCTTTCATCTCGACACCAAGGTCGGCTTTCATTACCGATTCGAGCAATTGGAGAATAGTACCCTTGGTGAATTTTAATGAGCCGTCGGAGTTTTTAAGAGAATAGTAGGTTAGTAGAATAGACACTATCTCTCGTAGAAGGTCATCCACAGAAGCATCAGGGTTCAGTTTCCGGAGAATGATTCCCGTAACATAGATTTTCCTGTGTCGGTTCTCACCGTCAATCCACTTGCCGAAAATCTTGGTGTTGTTCTGATTGTCCCAGCAGATGTATTTCTTTGGGATGATGTAGTATTCATCAGGGATAAGTTTTCTTTCGTCGTTCTCGTCTGGCAAGTATGGGGTTTCTCTCAATAGGGTCGATTCTCCGAATTCATCATTGTACCACGAAAGGAAGTCCTCGTAACGGGTGCAGCTCAGGAATTCAGCAAGGACATACTTGTCAAGCATATCCTTGATACATTTCCTAGTACCAACACCTTTTCTATTACGAGCTTCCTTGTCTGTGGGGTTGTGATGGCTCCTTTTTTGGGGGTCATCTATAATGACATCCTTGTATTCGTCGGGGAGAGAATAGATTCGGTGGGTATTGTGAATCTCACAGTTCTTACTTCCGTTATAGTATTGGTTGGCCGGACGGAAATCTACGAAACTCATATTGTTCGTGCTCGTGATATATCGGTATGCCTTCTCGTACTCGATAGCATTGGTAGTTGGGGTGTCCAAAGCATAGAGCAGCCTGAACCGAAAGATGTGCTTGTTGTCACCGTACTTCTGCTGGGATTTCTCGATATTCCCGTTGGATGGTGTCGTGTAGTAGATGGTGGGCTTGTCGGTCAAAGTGCTCACATAGTCGTTCATCTCGACAGTACTGTCATCAACGTCAATGCAGATGTAATCGGATGTAGAAACGTTGTCCAGCTTTCTGTCGGTAGGACAGTAGCAGTATCCGTTGGTGATGAACGATGACAGCATATCGTTGGATACAGTCATCTCGTTGAACTTGATTCGTGCAATCTCGTTCCCCTTCGGTTTCTCGTTGAAATAGGTGGTTGAGATATTCATCCTTCCATTGTAATCGTTGTCTATTGTGTATTGCATATCTCTAAAAAGATAAGACCTCACACAGGGGGTTGGACCAGAACCACACCCGTGCAAGGTCATAGTTGTTATTCTTGTTTAGTCCTCTGGTCCCGGACTATAATGAAAGTATTTAAGGCTGTCGGTAATCATCCCGTCAATTTAAATATAACAAAACTGAGTGTCTTTTGAATTGGAACCAACCCAGTTCCCCCCCTAAATCTTCAAGATAGTAGACCATACTGACAATGCTATTATTTGCAAATAGTTACAAATTAGTATTTTACATCATTTCCTCGACATATTGGTTTTTCGTGTCTTTTTTATTTGAAAATGCAGAATTCTAATTTTGGACATCCAGTTTTATGTGATACAAAATTTTCGATGATGCACCTCTCATCGTCCAGCTTTACCCGATACCGAATTCCTTCCTATGTTCGGCATGGACCAAATAACACACCATCTCCCACAGTGTCCAACAACAACTTGGTCGTGCTGTACGAAGTCAATAAGGATTGTCAGATGAAATGCCGTACTCCATAAATACTATATAATGAAATAAGAGACGATGAAAGATAAGTATTTGACCTTTGAGAAATTCATCTTAAAAGAGAACTGCACACAGAGAAACTCGGCCATATCTACGGCAGTGAGAAAGATAAAAGAAGAGTTCGGAGACACAAAGGAAAAGTTTCTCAAATCAGCAAGGGAAAAAGGAGTCGATGAAATCAAGGACTTCATCGTGAAAACTCTTGGACTCTATATAGAACGTGTGGAAGGAGAAGAGAAGGTTCAAACGGGAGAAAAGTTTATCCTTGATTATGATGAACTTTTGAAGGGACTTGCATCGTGGATGTTGGTGGAACTTGAAATCAACCAGATTAAGAACAAAAAAGGGAAGGAGTAAGATATGCACAGGATAATAATTTTTTCAGAAGGGGTAGTTGATAATGGAGAAATTCTCTACGGAAAATTGTACTCGGGAGAAACCGAAGACGTGATAATTGCTACAGCAGCTGCAGACCTCAAAAGATTGTTGATACAGGAACAGTTCCTTGGGAATCAAGGCGAAGAATGGAGACAACAAGAAGGATGGATTCTGGTCAAAAACGAAGATGGTACGGAATCTTGGAGATTCGACACCGACAAATACACAAACAATCTCGGGTATGGCATCATAGTAGACCAATTCGTTCAGCAATGCTGGTTGCCCCCAACGTGTTTTGGTCTCGTCAGTGGGTGGGTCCCACTCAAGATGGCTGATTGCAACAATCAGGACTACATCATTAGCAAGGCATTTTACGACTCGATAAACGAAGCCAACCCAGATGCCCTAAAATGGATTCTGTTGGATGACCCCGATGACCTCCCATTCTAATAGACGTAAATGCAGCCCAGCTGCAAGTCACTGAATTTTTTTAATGTTGTATTTGAACACCCGCCTTTCGGTGGGTGTTTTTTTATTCTCTTTTTTTCGAAAGGCTCACACAATGTCAGAAATAAGGCTAAAAAAGGCTAAATGAATGCATTACGTACAATGCCACACGTATTTTTTCGTTTTTACTAATGTAAAAACGAACTTTCGAAATATGGAGAATAAAAGAACACAAGAAGAATGGAGAAGACTCCACGAGAAGGCCATCATTGCAATTTTGAGTGGTAAATGTGCCAACCCTATCATTGGTACGATGAGTTATATCATCGACCAAGCAATTTGGGGTGCCGATGACCTTATCAAGAGATTGAAGGAAAGAGAGGAGAAGCAATGTGACCATCGGTGATTTTTGTATTCAAAAGTTTTTGTGTTCAAATAATGACCTAAAACTACCAATGAACACAAATTTTAGCATTCGAAAAACTCAAAGTATTTTATGAATATGAAAGCAGTCATTTATGCAAGGGTATCATCGGTCGGAGACCGACAGGACACAACAAGACAAATTAGAGATTTGGAGAAGTACGCCGCCGACAACTCTCTTATCATAGAGAAGACCTTCGAGGAACACATCAGTGGAGCAAAGAAGACAAAGGATAGACCTGTCTTGACGGAATGTCTCGACTACTGTATCAACAATAATGTAGACATCCTTCTCATCTCGGAACTGAGTCGTCTTGGTCGAAATGTCGATGATGTACTATCAAATGTGCAACTCTGCAAAGAGCATCACTTGAATGTGTATTTTCAGAAAGAGCAGCTGTCTATCTTCAATGCAGATGGAAAGGAGCATTCCTTTCTCACCATCTTCATTGCCGTGCTTGGTACCTGTGCAGAGATGGAAAGAGAGAACATCAAGTACAGACTCAACAGTGGAAAGGAGAAGTATATCGCCGAAGGTGGAAAGGTCGGTCGAAAGAAAGGATACCAGAAACCCGATGAGAAATTGCAAGAAGAATATGCAGGGGTAATTAAGCAACTACGGAAAGGGTATCCCATTCGTATGATTGCAAAGTCGGAAGGTGTCGGTGTCAGCACCGTTCAGAGAATGAAGAAAAAGTTCGTTGATAATGTAGCATAGAAAGGAGAATAATATGGGTTACACAAAAACACGAATGGACTATTTAACGACTTACAAATATGAGCTCGAACTATTAAGTGCAGGTCTTTCTCTCAGAAGGGTAAGAAGCAAAACTGGCCGAGCCATCAATACTTTGAGAAAGTTGAGAGCGATTTTCCATCTTTGACACATACATGGCAGAATTCTAGTAAGGTAAGGGTGAAATATCATTTCAAACCAACAACTCGATTACCATTCTCACATTGTAATGGTGTTGCACTTTGTTGTTGAATCCATTTTGGGTTTTAGTATTGAAAAAAATTGCCAATCCAGAAAAAGTTTGTATCTTTGCATCGTTTTTCATCAATATAACAGATTATGAAGAAGTCAATCCTTACATCCATTTTAGTTATGGCGACAGTTTTCTCAGCATTTGCTGATTCTCCTCTTACTGAAACGATATGGTGGCCGCATTATAAAAACAATCCGATTATTGTAGAGGCCAGTAGAGTAGGATGTAGCTACAATGTTATGTCGTTAATCTGTGATGATAGCAAGCCGCTGGATTTGCGCTTGGCAGCCGTGAATGCCTTGGGATGGAATTCAAATGGGCAAAACAATTATGGTCTTTGTATGAACTATTACTTTAACCAAATTAGAGTAAGGTTTGATATTCCGATGGAGGACACAATTGCTGATGCATATATTCAATACACCCCAGAGACTTATTGTGTTTTTGCCTATCTTAAGGCAATGGACAATTACTTTGACGTCGATTATGCGCTTGAAATAGCCACTTACGCCCAACAGTTACAACCTAATAATAAGAACATTGCGATGATTCGAGCATTAATTGCCGCTCAGAAGATGATTGAATCTGAAAGTGACTGGTGTAGTTTATATCGTACAGTAGCCAGTGTTGCATTTGATAATTCTTTCACAAGTGGAATTTCCCAATATATGTATGATGAAATCATGAAATATATTATAGGGTATAGCGAGTATTGTCCTAAAAATGCGCAATCTGACAATATATTATCATCCACAACCTCAATTAAATCAATGCAATTTGTGAGTAGTGGAACGGGGTTTGCCATTGACAAAAAGGGCTATTTTGCAACCAATCACCATGTTATAGAAGATGCTGGGGTGATTGCTATTTGTTTGCATATCAATGGAGAATGGTTTTCATATAATGGCAAAGTAATAAAAACAGACCCAGTAAACGACATCGCAATTATTAAAATTGAGGATGATAATTTTGTACCTTTTGCGAACATTCCATATTCATTTTCGTATAATGCAGAAGACATCGCTTCTGAAGTATTCACTTTGGGATATCCTCAGGTTCAGGTAATGGGTACGGATGTTAAATATTCCACTGGAGTTATTAATTCCCGTACAGGAATTCAGGGAGACCCTACTCATTATCAGATATCTACTCATTTAGACCGAGGGAATAGCGGAGGACCATTATTCAATGCGAAAGGTCAAATAATAGCAATAACCGACAGCGGCCTTGACAAAGCAGTCTACGGAGATGTGAATTATGCAATAAAATTCTTGTATTTAAAATCATTAATTGATGCCTCTGGCGTGGGCATCCGATTGCCTAACGACAAATCCTTATTAGCCAAAAGCAGAACAGAACAGGTTAAGGCGATATCACCATATGTTGCATTAATTCTTGTTGCAAAATAGCTTGTCGGGGGTTCTACTAATTATATTCTCTTCAACCCCTTATTCTCCCTATTTGATGGCAATTCGTTTTGTTATTATTTCATAGGGCAAGTGGTCGTTTATTTTCGGTTTTCTATTAATGTTGTATCTGTCGTAAATTGATTGGAGTCTGATTCACACATCTTCGTTGCTGACGTGCTTCCCATTTGTAAATAACATCCAAAGGGATAATCTCAGCTGTGTGTCGAGACGTTGTGCATATAAAGAACACTAAAAACAATGTCATTGAGTAGATGTATAACATGCCTCATTAACCGTAATTTTATTGTATAACACC
>Ga0310691_10008272_pt1 | contig 10713 bp, 15 predicted proteins | sample 176DNAGHGlowgp2_FD_203887 | JGI IMG/M metagenome (GOLD analysis project Ga0310691, IMG submission 203887) | Sheep rumen microbial communities from Palmerston North, Manawatu-Wanganui, New Zealand - 1766 DNA GHGlow gp2 (v2) (version 2) | ecosystem: Host-associated > Mammals > Digestive system >... | reverse complement strand
ATCCGGAACAACAGATAACAAAGCATATCGCTGAGAAATATGGTTTTATTTATGACGGAAATGTTGATGGATGCGATGTATTTAGGTTTAGGTGTAACAGGATAATCGATGATGACTTACTTTTGACTCCGTACTATAGAAATGATGCAGAATCATTTCCTTGGTACCAAGATTTAGATGTTTGTAAGCAAGTTGACAATATTGATCATGCTTATGATATTGAAACACTACATGCTATGTATGATTATCTTAGTGCGCATGGTAACTGCTATTACATACAATATCAGGGAAAACTTGTGGGAGATGTATCTCTTAGGGATAATGCAGAAATCGCAATAGTGGTGTGCAAGGAGTACCAGAATAGGCATATTGGCAGAAAATGCATACTTGATATGATAGAGCTTGCTAAGGAGAAAGGGATGGATAAGGTGAAAGCCAATATCTATTCATTTAATACTCAGAGCCAGAAGATGTTTCAGTCAATTGGATTTATAAAAACTGATGAAGAGTGGTATGCATATGCTATAGATACATTATGAATAAGAAATAATAAGAGTTTAATAAAGAGTGGGCTGTAAGAATTTTTGTGCAAAGAATTCATCAGTATTTGAAAGGCGCAGGAAAGTTCGATCCCGGTCGCAGGCAGTAAACATTAGAGAATCGCATTAGTTTGCGGTTCTCTTTTTTGTTGCCATCTTGTACTATAAAAGAGTGTGCATATATGTTGGATGGGGGAAGGAGAGACTTAATTATGGTTATACATCCAATTGAACCAATATATGATAAGAGTTCAAAAATACTTATTCTGGGAAGTTTTCCCTCTGTAAAATCAAGAGAGGAAGGCTTCTTTTACGGACACAAGCAGAATAGATTTTGGAAAGTAGTTTCCAGAGTCTTTGAAGAGGAAGCGCCAAGGACAATTGAGGAGAAGAAGGCTCTTTTGATAAGGAACAAGATTGCATTATGGGACGTGATACATTCTTGCGATATTGTAGGATCGTCGGACTCCAGCATCACTAATGTAGTGCCGAACGACTTAAGCCTTATCTTAAACACAGCGGATATCAAGACAATATACGTCAATGGTAAAACGGCACTTAAGTATTATGAAAAGTATACAGGGCCTGCTATCAAAAGGCCTGCGATTTGTCTTCCATCGACAAGTCCCGCAAATGCGGCCTGGAATATGGAAAAGCTTCTGAGTGCTTGGAAGATTATAAAAAAGAATTGACCTTGCCCTTGGGGCAGCCTTTATCATTTGAAAAAACGAAACAACAGGAGGATTACACAATGCAGATAGGAAGTTCAAATGATTCAGAAGCAGTAAAGGCGCAGTATGCCACATCAAAAGGATTAGATACCAGGTTATCTTTTCACGATAAATATTCCACAAATAAGCTGGGATACGGAAATTGGATAGTGTACAATTATGAAATAGCTGAAGGCATGAAGGTTCTGGAACTTGGCTGCGGCACAGGAAGTCTGTGGATGGGAAGGGATGAACTTGTGGATAAGTTTGGCAAGTTTGTTTTAACCGACTTTTCGGAAGGAATGCTTGCTACAGCAAAAGGAAATCTTGGAGAGAGAAAAAACTTAGAGTATAAACAGGCCGATATACAGGACCTCCCCTTCGAAGATGGCTCTTTTGATGTGGTCATAGCAAATTCCATGCTGTACCATGTGCCGGATATCATGAAAGGAATAAGCGAAGTTCGAAGAGTTTTGAAGGACGACGGAGTTTTTTATACTGCGACTCTTGGGGAGAATAACTTTACAGACATACTTGCTAAGTGGTTTGAACTTGGGGGCGAGAGCTTTAATCCAAACCATAACTTCACTATGCAAAATGGCGCAGGTATGCTGAAAACTGCTTTTGCAGATGTGGAAGGAAGAATTTACGAGGATTCACTTCATGTGACAGATATAGAGGACCTTGTTGATTATTTGTGCAGCCTTGCATCTTTTAAGGCGATAATGGATATTCCTGTGGATAAGATCGCTCAGATATTAAAAGAGCATATGGTGGACGGAGCTATTGATCTGCCAAAGGAATATGGCATGTTCATAGCAAAAGGCTTGCGTAATTTTGGAGGAAGAGTATGAAGGTCCTGATAATAGGAGCCAGTGGTTTTCTTGGTGGAACTATATATTAGGGTTTAAGATTGTGTGAGCGCGGATTATGGAGAAGAAGGTAATGACTGAAGGATGGCATTTAGATTTAGAAGACAACGAATGGCCACTTACAACAATTGACCATGACAGGATGATTGCAAGAGCAATTGTAGTTTGCAAGGAATATCAAAACCACCATATCGGCAGACGTTGCATAGAAGATATGCTGAAGCTTGCAAAGGAAAAGGGCATGGATACAGTTAAAGCAAATATCTATTCCTTTAATAAGCAGAGCCAGTGCATGTTTGAAGCGGTGGGATTTAAAAAGACAGATGAAGAGTGGTATGAATTTAAGGTGATGTGATGATCAAGTTAGAAACAGACAGACTTATATTGCGTGACTATGAAAAAAACGATTTTGATGCGTACTTCAGACTCAAAACCGATGATGAAACCATGTACTATATGCAGGATATCAGGCTCAATTCCATAGATGACGCCAAGGCAGAATTTGCAGATGTGCTGGCAGATATGGAGAAAGCTGACAGGCAGTTTTACTTTTTACATATGGAACTTAAAGGTACTCACGAGCAGGTCGGCAGTATAGGATATACAGTCATAGATGATACTTCTGTAGGCAAGATTGTTCATTTGGGATATTTTACATATCCGAAGTTCTGGGGAAATGGATATGTGTCTGAGGCGCTGCGCAAAGTATTGGAATATGCCTTTACTCAGAATAATGTGTACAGAGTTACAACCGGATGCCTTGCTGAAAACATAGGCTCCGAGAGAGTTATGCAAAAGAACGGGCTTATTAAGGAAGCTGAGCATATTGACTATGAGTGGCACGACGGGAAGATGAAAACACGCTTGGAGTACAGATTACTTAGGGAGGAATGGGAGCAGAATGGAATTAAGGAAAATAAACAATGAAGATGCAAAAGCGCAATGGGAATATACAACAGCTCTTCCTACAGATGAGAACGGGCTGACAAATCCGTATAACGGAGTTTCTTACGATGAATATATGGAAAAGACTAAGTGGTTTGAATAATTGGAGGTTATATGAATATTGCAGTTTTATCAGACATTCATGGAAATCATATTGCACTCAGAGAGTGTTTAAATTTTCTAGAGAATAAGGACATAGATGCATATTGTTTTTTGGGCGACTACACCGGAGAGTTTCCGGGAATAGAAGAGACCATGAAAATGCTATATGATCTGCGCGATAGTAAGACTTGCTATTTTTTAAGAGGAAACAAGGAAAACTATCAGATAGATGAGCTTGGTGAAGATTATCCGGAATGGGACGCATATCCAAGTACCATAGGAATGCTAAGGTATGCGCACAGGCACCTTGCTAAAGAGGATGTTGAGTTTTTTAACAGCCTCCCCATAACCATGACATTGAAGACAGAAGGTATGCCTGACGTTGTAATATGCCATGGTTCACCAAGGAAAGTAAACGAGAAATTTGCAAATAACGAGCAGAGCCTCAAAGAGGTTGTAGCAGAAACAAACGCGGAATACATCATCTGCGGACATACACATTACAGGATGGAGACCAGGGTTCAAGACACTTATATCTGGAATCCCGGATCTGTTGGAGCATCCTGCGATGTGCCATATAGTTATCGCTTTATGATCATTCATGATAGTGCCGGAAAATGGGAGCCTGAGTTTATTTCTTTGGAAGCAGATACAGAAATGCTTATCGCAGAAATGAAGAAAGCCGGACTATATGAAACTGCGCCTTACTGGACCCGTTTTACGCAGCTGCTTGTTACAGGCAAGTGCGGAGGTTACCCCCACGGCGCTATGCTGAATCGTGCCATGGATCTATGCTATGAGAAATACGGCGAGTGCAACTGGCCCATGATCCCTGAGGAGTGCTATGCGGCAGCGTTTGAGAAAATCGTAAGTGAATGCGGGGAAATCAGATGCTGTGCTAACTGAGTACCTCTGGCCAATTGTTCGAGAGATGATTAAGACAGCTATAGAAAATAAGCAAAATCTCATAGTGGAGGGATGCTATGTGCCTTTTGTAGCAGGTATTTGCTATGTGGCCTACCTGATCTGGTTTTGAAATACTTGATGTATCGGGAAAATTTTTCAGGGATAAAAAGGGAGGAATAGTATGAGAATCGCAGAAGAAATGATAACACTTAAGGATGGAAGGAAGCTTACCCTTAGATCTGCTGAGGAAAAAGATGCTAAGGCAATATGAAAGTGCAAGAAGGCTAAAAAGGGAGGTTGATCATGGATAAAATTTGGGAAGAAATGTATAACGCTGCAAAGGCAGTGCTTAAACCGGTAACTATTTCTGATTATGTGTCTGCAGGAGAAGTTTCTGCAGCAGTTCTATCCAAAACCGGAAAGATATATACCGGTGTTTGTATCGATACATGTTCAACACTTGGGATATGTGCTGAGAGAAATGCAATCTTTAATATGATAACTAATGGCGAGTATGAAATTGACAGGGTTCTATGCATTCCTCCGAATGAAGGAAAAGGAGCACCTTGCGGCGCATGTAGAGAATTGATGACTCAGCTTATGCCCGGGAAATATAAAGATATTGATATCATGATCGATTACAGAGAAGGTCGTGTTATGAAACTGGGTGAGCTGACACCTGAATGGTGGATAGAATAAATGTATGCGAACTGCTAAAACGTCTTTCGGCGAAAGCTGATTTTGATACAGTCTCAGGACGTATCGATAATCCTGACAATCCCTTTGCACTATACAGTTCATGTGGTTTTGTTCATCCTGTATTATGGCATATTTTGATAAAGTAGCAGAAAAAACTTAACAGCATCAGAAATAAAAAACGGTGATCATATTACTATGACCACCATTTTTTGATGATATTTTTGTTATTTTCCCTATCTACTTGACAGGGAGGCTATTCAATGTTCAGGGTGACAGCTTTTTTTATATGAGGAAATTGCTTTCCTATGAAATAGAAGTCGCTCTGTGAGGATGCGCACTATAAATGCGATATTTAGTCAGCTTCATTTATGCTTTCAGATTCTTTCTTTGCAAGGACTCTGACACATGCTCCAAACACATTTCTCACAAAAGGTCCTGCAAAAAAGATCTGCCAGCACAATGCCATAGGGAAATTCATAGCCGTGGTCTGGAACCATACTGCGATAAATTCGGATCCGGCATTTTTAAATAAAAGAGTTGCAGCAAGACTCATGAAGGGGCACATAAGACATACAGACATTGCGGATATGCCTAGGATTATCATTATTACAGGGTCTTTTCCCGGAGTTACGAATCTAAAGGCGAGTATTTTTGCAAGTTTTCCAACAAACAGTAATTCTAAGACAATGGCAATCGGCCACATGATAAGTATTTCCTTGAATGCGGCGAGGAAAACATAATTATGCATTCCGCCTACATTTAAAGAAATATTGTAGCAAATCATTGCATAAACCATGACAAATGCCATGAAAACTGTGAAAATAAAATCCTGAAACTTATTCTGTGGTAACACGTTAAGGTTCTCCTTTCATGAAACGGGGGAAGACTTAAGCGTGTTGTTCGTTATCACCTGAAGGTGTGCGTTTCCAATGATACCTGCTATGAATCTTCTTTGATTTTTCGACAAGGAGAAATTATATCAGAAAAAGATAATGCATGTAATACCTTTTTTTAAATAAATAGAATATTCTAATGCATTCTAATGCATTCTCATATTAACAGAATTTATGCTATAATTACTTTGTTTTATTATAAGTATATGAACTTATAGACACTACAATTGACGAGCTTTAAAGGGGTATGAGTATTATTTTTATTAGGAGCATGTGAGAAATATAATACGTCTATGGGAGACATGAAAAAAACGATGATTAGTGTAAAAACATTTGGTGGTTTTGGTATTGAATGTGACGATAAGCCGGTTACTTTAGGAAGGAATAAGGGGTCTAAGTATATACAGCTTATATCAAGGGTATGCGTTGCAGGAAAAAAGGGTCTTTCGAAGGAGTCACTTCAGGAAGATATTTATTCAGATGATCTTAACTCTAAGAGCAATTTGAATAACAGTATGAACAACCTTGTTTATCAGTTTAAAAAGGTTGCGGAAAAAGCTGGACTTCCTGAAGGCAAGATAATTGCCATTGTGGACGGAAAATATAATACGGATCCCGATGTTGATGTTGTTACAGATGTTGTCCTTTTTGAGGATTACATTGCCAAAGCAAGAAAACAGGAAGATAAGGATAAGAAGACAGAGCTTTATGAAAAGGCTTTCAACTTATATAAAGGAGACTTTTTGCCTGAGCTCGACGACCTGTACTGGGTTTCCAGGAGAGCTGAGGATTACCGCGTCTTATTTAATGAATGCCTGGATTATCTTTCGGATGTATATCTTGAAAAAAAAGAGTACAAAAAGATGGCCGATGCATACCACAAAGCTTGCGAGATTGATAGAGATTGTGAGTGGCAGGTCGGAGAGATCGATGCATACAGACTTCTTGGCGAGTACAACAAGGCTTATGTACTCTACGAGGAGATGATAAGATACTATGCTGAAGAACTCGGAATTTCTCCTACTGAAAAGATGCAGAAGTGCTATCAGGAATTGCAGGATTCGGTTTTCTCAAAGGGTAATAACGGCGAGGGTGCTGATCATGATATTTCCGGACTTGGCGACGAACTGCTAACGGATGAATACGGAAAACCTTATGAGTGTCTGTTCCCTGAAATGAGTGCTTCGTATCATATATTGAACAGAAATATGTCAAGACATGGTCTGACTGTTTTTCTTATGCTGATCACAATTGCTGATTATGAAGGCAAGGAGATTAAGCAGGAGGAAAAGGCTGAAAAAAGAATGACAGCGCTTCGCGAGGCCATCAACGAAACTCTTAGACATAGTGATGCTTTTTGCAGGTATTCAAAGACTCAGTATCTGATTCTTTTGACTGGAACCGGGGTTGAAGAATGCACACTGGTTCACAGGAGACTTCAGGACAGGTTAAAAGAGGTTGCAGGTCCCAGAGCAAGTCTTAATTATAAGATCATAACTTATGATGATATGAATGAGAATGCTGAGGAAAAACAATAATCTACAGATTATAAAAGCTTTATACATTATTAATATAAAGAGTAGCTAACGTGGTATAATATACTTTGAAGATGACAGTCGGGGGATAATGGTCATCAGAACTTAAAGAGGGGGCATATAGGCAATTGGAGGGATGCCCATGGCAATAGGTAATTTGGATCTAACTATGCTCGACAGGTCTTACATGACTGAAGAGCAGAAATCACTTTTAAACATAAGTAATATTTCGCAAAAAGAAATAGAACAACTTCTTGTAATGAGAGGCCAGGTACAGCAGTTTCAGATAATGATGATGAAATATGACTGTGCACTTACAGAAGTAAGAACCAAACTTGAAGTATTAAATAAGGAACTTTCATTAAAAAATAACAGAAATCCTTTTGAAAGTATAAAGAGCCGTGTTAAGACACCGGTTAGCATATATGAAAAGCTTAAGAGAAAAGGAATCCCCTTTTCTCTTGAAAATATAGAAGAACACATATCGGATATAGCAGGAGTGCGTGCTATATGTTCGTTTGTCGATGATATCTATATGCTGGCTGACTGCTTAAAAAAACAGGATGATGTAAATGTTCTTGTTGAAAAAGATTATATTTCGATTCCTAAGGATAGCGGATACAGAAGTCTTCACCTGATCATAGAGGTTCCTATTTTTCTGACTGATGAAAAGGAAATGATGAAGGTAGAGGTACAGTTCAGGACAATAGCCATGGATTTCTGGGCAAGCCTTGAACATAAGATGAAATATAAAAAGGACATTGAGAATGCTGAGCTCATTTCTGAAGATCTGAAATTCAGTGCTGATCTTATAAATCAGCTTGACAGAAGAATGCAGCAGATTCGTGAGAGAATAGATGCTGGCGATGGTTCTCAGTATAGCTTAAGACCGACTGAAGAAGAGGAAAAAGCTTCAAGTGAGACCATGGAGATTATCAGAAGAGAGATAATCGCGGAACAAAAAGCTGCGGAAAAGAAGAAAAAATAATAAAAAACAATAAAAAATCAAGCCGCCCGGTACAAATTTGTACCAGGCGGCTTTGCTATCCTTACAATTACTTCATTATTTTATAGTAAGGAAGTATATGGGTAATATCATAATTTTTTCTCTAAATGTCTATCAGATTCAGTTTGAAGCTGTCCATCTTCCACTTGCTCCGCAAGGAAGGGTAAGACCATTGGATTTTACAGGAAGACCGACCTCGTCGGCTTCTACGATTCCTTTATGCAAAGGATCAATTGCGGTATGTATCATATAGGAAAGAACTGCCGGCTGCAGGCCTGTCGTATATGAATTGATCAAAAAGAAAAGTGGCTTGTCAGATAAAAGCTTTACTGATCTTAATATAAGATTATATACGCAATCCTCAAGCTTCCATATTTCTCCCTTAGGACCTCTTCCGTATGAAGGAGGATCCATTATGATAGCATCGTAGTGATTACCTCTTCGGATTTCTCGGTCAACAAATTTACCGCAGTCATCCACAAGATATCTTATTGGAGCATCTGCAAGTCCTGATGAAGCAGCATTTTCTTTTGCCCATTGAACCATGCCTTTTGCAGCATCCACATGAGTAACAGCAGCACCTGCTTTAGCAGCAGAAACAGTAGCGCCACCCGTATAAGCAAAAAGGTTTAGAACCTTTATCGGGCGGTCTGCTTCCTTTATAAGCTTAGAAAACCAATCCCAGTTTGCTGCCTGTTCCGGAAAAAGACCGGTATGCTTGAAGCTAAATGGCTTTAAATTGAACGTTAATTCTCCATAATTAATACTCCATTCTTCAGGTAGTGATCTGAAATCCCATTCTCCGCCACCCTTTGAGCTTCTCAAATATCTTGCATTGAACTTTTTCCAGCCCATATGCTTTTTTTCAGTATTCCATATAACCTGAGGGTCGGGTCTGACGAGCATGTAGTCGCCCCATCGCTCAAGCTTTTCTCCCTTTGAAGTATCTATAACTTCGTAATCGGACCAATTATTTGCAATCCACATAAAAACTCCTTATATTTATGAAAGTACGGCTTCTTGCGGGAAAAAAACTCACAAGAAGACAATCATTACCTATATTATAGAAGAAACAAATATAGATTGTAGCCTAAAATACTGCAAAAGCGAACTGAAAAGGAAAATAGATTAAAATACATCAAGTAAAAAAGCTGAATATTGCCTATTTTTCGTAAAAAGTAATTAATTTTAAAATAATGCTTGCATCAAAGAAAAAGATAATGTATAGTAATCAATGCTGTGACATGATAGCTGTGAAGCGTGAGGTTGCCACTTTATCCAGTGAGGTGGGTTTTCCGTGGAGCGAATGTCAAGAGACCATAAGGTCTAAGAATCTGACGACAAGTCACTGTACAAACAAATTGTCTGCAAAGCATAGCAAGCAGAAACGACGTGTGAAATTTGATGATTTATACATCGCGACACACACGGGAGAGTGTACAGTCACCGCTTGTCGTACTTATCTAATTAAAGTGCGAAAAGGAGGCGACTTTTTTTATGGCAAATCAGGTAATGAGAATTACATTGAAAGCGTATGATCATCAGCTCGTTGATGCTTCTGCAAAGAAGATCATTGAGACAGTCAAGAAGAACGGTTCTCAGGTTAGCGGACCTGTACCGCTTCCCACTAAGAAGGAAGTAGTTACAATTCTTCGTGCGGTACACAAGTACAAGGATTCCAGAGAGCAGTTCGAGCAGAGAACTCATAAGAGACTGATTGATATCATAACACCTACACCTAAGACAGTTGAGGCTCTTCAGAGATTAGAGATGCCCGCAGGTGTAAACATCAATATCAAGATGAAATAATTCATCTGTAACTAATGTAAACCTCTACTAGTATGATGCGAGGCGCATGATGCCGTGAAAACTGGAGAGTTGCGTAAGGCAATTAAAGCGACATTGCGAAAGTAGTAAGCATCCGCTGTAGATGTAATAAGGAGGTAAAAACAATGAAGAAGGCTATCTTAGCTACGAAGGTCGGAATGACTCAGATCTTCAACGAAGACGGTTCACTGATCCCTGTAACAGTATTACAGGCAGGTCCTTGTGTAGTAACACAGATTAAAACCGTTGAAAATGATGGTTACAGTGCAGTTCAGGTTGGATATGTTGATAAGAAAGAAAAGATCATCAACAAGGATAAGAACGGCAAAAAGACTATCGTTCATGCACATGGTGTAAACAAGGCTCAGCAGGGACATTTCAAGAAGGCAGGAGTAACATGCAAGAGATTTGTTCGTGAGTTCAAGTTTGAGAATGCAGCTGAGTATGAACTTGGCAGCGAGATCAAGGCAGACATCTTTGCGCAGGGCGATAAGATTGATGCAACTGCAATCTCTAAAGGTAAGGGATTCCAGGGTGCGATCAAGAAGAATGGTCAGCACAGAGGACCTATGGCTCACGGTTCTAAATTCCACCGTCACCAGGGTTCAAATGGTTCCAGTTCTGATCCTAGCCGTGTATTCAAGGGAAAAGGAATGCCTGGTCACATGGGAAGCGTAAA
>Ga0310691_10008269_pt1 | contig 10715 bp, 6 predicted proteins | sample 176DNAGHGlowgp2_FD_203887 | JGI IMG/M metagenome (GOLD analysis project Ga0310691, IMG submission 203887) | Sheep rumen microbial communities from Palmerston North, Manawatu-Wanganui, New Zealand - 1766 DNA GHGlow gp2 (v2) (version 2) | ecosystem: Host-associated > Mammals > Digestive system >... | reverse complement strand
AGAAAATATGAAAGATAATTTTAATAATTTTATTCAAATAAATAAATTAGAAATAGAATTTTTAAAGGAATTAGTATTAGTTAACAAAAATAATAATATTAATTATAAAGAAATAAATAATCTAAGAAAATTACATATAAATAAATTGAATGATTTTCCTGAAAATATAAATTCAATTGAAAAATATATTAAAAAAAATGAAATAATATATTTTTTAGATAAATTTTTTGATGATGAATTTGATGAAGAAAACAATTTAAAATTATACTTTAATATAGATATACAAATGGATAATATTAATAATATAAAATCGGAAGACTTCACTTCTGAACCTTATAAATTAATTTATAAAAACACTATAATAAATAATTCTTCAATAAATTATAATTATGAAAATAATCAATTTGTAATATTTAAAACAAAAAATAATTTGAATTTATTAGCATATATAATTAATAAAAATAACATCAAACAATATTTAATTGCAATTTATAATTTAAGAGATAAAATGGATGAAAATTATATTGAAAATTTACATAAAGATTTTATTTTAGAAGTTCAATATTTTTTAAAAGAAAATGAAAAAGACTTAATAATTACTTCTTCAAAAGATAATACAATAAATATATATGATTTAAATAATCAAATTTCATTGGCAAGATTATGTTATATTCAAAGTTCATCTGATTTTCCAATAAAAAAATTAAATTTTATTTTAATAAATGAAAATAATTCTCAATCTTATGTAATAACTTCAAGTTATTATGATTTATTTTACAAAATATATGATTTTTCAGGAAATTTAATTTATTCAAATGAAAAAAACACCAATAATAAATTAAAATATAAATTAGATGGGTGTTCACTTATTAAATATTATTATAATGAACAAATCAATAAAATAGATGTAATATTTGCTTGTATTAATTATATACATGTTTATGATTTAAACTCTGGTAATTATGAAAGAAATTTCAAAAATATTAATAACAAAATAAAAAATGAAAATTTGAATATTTTAATTTCAATTTTTTCAAATAAATTAGCTTTATTTGTTGCCACAAGAGAAAATATTAACATATATAATTATTATAATACAAATTTATTAAAAACAATAAATATTTCAAATAATAGATATTTAATAGGATTAATTAAATGGAATAAAGATTATATTATAACTGCAGGTTGTGAAAAAATTATATATATAATAAATATCAATAATTTTGAAATAAATAAAATTACGGAAAATTTTAAAATTGATTCATTACAAAAATATTATGATAATCAAGACAAAGAATGTCTTTTTTTACATAATTTTAATGGAGAAATAAAAAAATATATTATAAATAATGAATAAATAAAGTATTAATATTTAATATGAATAATTAATTAATATAAATTTTATTTATATTTGTTGAAAATTTAATAATTTTTTTAATTATAATTTTTTAAATTTAATTTTCTTGTTTATAATAAATAATTATATATTGAAAATATTTTTTTAATGTTTTTGAAATATAAATAAATTTATTATTATTTAATATCTAAATTGCATAATATATATATTAATATATTTATATATAGCAATATAAATATTTATATATTTTACTTATTAACATATATACTATTTATATTTATAAAAAATAAATATAAATTTTATTTCTTTGGTAAAAACTTCATATATTTTTTTGAATTCCTTTTTAATATATCTTCAATAGGTCCTAATAATCTTTTAAAGCTATTTTTATTCAATGCAACTACCTTTAATATATCTGATGTTGTAATAATACTTGCAGCTCTTGGTTTATTTTTAATTAAAGCTAATTCTCCAAAATAATCACCTATTTTATATTCTTTTACCATAAAAGTTCCATCATCAAATTTTTTTAATGCTTGTGCTGTTCCTTCTTCAATAATATAAAAATTATCACTTATTTCTCCTTCTTTAATTACATATTCACCTTTATTGTAAGTCAATGAAATTAATGCATCACATATTTGTGATATTTCATAAGGGTCCATAGTAGAAAAAATTTCAACATTATTTAAAAATTTTTCATATCTTTCTCTTCTTTTAATTGCTCTATCTCTAACAATATAATTAAATGTTTCTCTATCCAATTTCCATAATATACTTTTATCACTTTTTACTTTTACAGTTGCAGCCCTTGGGGAATTATATAATAAAGAAAGTTCTCCAAAAATTTCTGAGGATGAATAAATTTTAACCAATTTTTCTATAGTAGTTTTTTTATTGTCTTTTATTGTCATAAATTTTTTATAACATTCTAATTCACCCTCTTCTATTAAATATAAACAATTTCCAAAATCACCTTCAAGAATAATATTTTCATTTTTATAATATATTATTTCATCCATTGCATCTATAATTATATTTAAATCGTTTAAATCTAAACTAGAAAATAAAAAAGAATATAATAAACTTGCTTTAATAAAATTTCTTTGCTTTTCAGGTTTATAATAAATTTTTAATTTTTTATATGTTTTATTCATTTCACCACATATACCTTTTCTATGTATATTTTTTGGATAAAGTTTTATTTCATTATTATTCGTATTTTCTTCATCATCATCATTAGAACTTTCATATATATTTATTATATTATTATTTTGTTTTAATTTTGTAAATTCTTCTTTTTGTTCTAATGTTAATCCTTCTTTTGTATAATTACCTTTTTTACATAGCCAATCAATTGAATATAAAACAATATCATTTGGTTTATTGGAAAGAATAGATAAAAAGAGAGGTTGCAATATATTTTTTAAATTTTTTTCAAAATAATCGTCAGGTTTAATCATTAATATATTGTATTATTATAATATAAATAATTTTTAAATAAAAATACACATTATTATATATAATAAATTATTAATAAATATATTAATAAATATTAACTTATATATATATGTAATATATTTAAAAAAAATATATTAAATATATAATTAAATAAATATTTTCATAAAAAGAACGAAATAAAAATTTAAATTTAATTTTTTAAAATAAATTTTTCAACTTTAATAATATTTTATTCACTTTTTTAATTTCAAAAAAGTAAAATTATTTATTTCTATTTTAAATTATTAATTATTATATTTTCTAAAATTACGTCTTCTTCCTCCCAAACTATTATTATTTCTTCTTCTATTATTTCTATTAACTAAACGACGTCTTCTTCTGTTTCCATCATTATTATTATTATTATTTCTATTTCCAAATAATTTTCTTCCAAGACTTCTTCGATTATTATTATTAGCAAGTCTTTCTCTTAATCTTCTATTGCCTCCTTTTAATTCAATTCTAATTGGAACATTTTTAATATTTTTATAATCAAGTCTTCTCCATGCTCGATAAGTATCTCTATTATATATATATTCCACATCAGCTGTTCCTTTACTTTCACCTAATTCATTCCAATTAATACCACATCTTCTTAATGGACCTATTTTTTCAAATATTTTTTTTAAATCTAAATTTGATGCATTCTTTGAAATATTTCTAACAAATAATCTTAATTTATTTCCTCTTCTTAAATTGTTTTGCTTATTTCCTGCGTTATTTCTTCTTTGATTGTTATTATTATTATTTCGAGAAAGATTTCTACGATTTCCTGCATAATTTTTACGACCTAAAGAATTTCTAAAATTTCTTCTTTTTCGGAATACTCTTCTTGGTTTATTTGGTTGAGTTGGAATTTTGGGAGGAATTATATCTATTTTTTCACCGTTTTTATTTATAATATTTTTAGAATCTTGGTCAACGTCCATTATTTTCTTTTTATAATTAAAATTATTTTATATTTTTAAATTTATATTTTAAAAAATTTAAAATTATAAAAATATTATATAGTTTTTATTAAAATGAAAATATCTTATACTATATAATAGATAATAAATAAATAAAATTTATTTTATAAATTTTTAAAATTTTGTTTATATTTAATCATTTTTTTAAATTTTTATTTTAAAAATAATATATTTTTTATAATGAAAAATTAAAATATGATAAATAAAATTAATTATTAATATATTTTAATTATTTTTTATAATTTTTTTATATGATATTTTCTTTATTATCATTATTAAATAAATTTAAAATAATCTTATAATAATAAGTTAATAGATTAAATTATAAAAAAATAAAATTTAAATTATATGTCTTCCACACTTAAAAACCAAAAAAAATTAAAAAATAAAGAAATTAAAAAAAAATTTCAATATGAAGAACCAAATAATGCTTCAAATAACCCACCTCCAGAATTAACAACTTCAAGTTCTTCATTAATACGTTTTGAAACACCTTTTTTAGTATCAGCCACAATTAGTAATAAAAAGCTTTTAGCCGAATTAGATGGAAATAATGAAACAAGTGAATTATTTTTAAAAGATATAATAAATAAATTTTCTATTAATTCAACAGATTACTCTTTGAAAGATACATTAAATAAAATATTGCCTCCAAAAAAAGTAAAAACAGGTGAACAAATGTGGGTTCAATATGTTTCATGTACTCCAGTTACAAAAGCAGAAGTTATTAATTTATATGATGGTTTAATGTTACATTTAAAAAATGAAAAAATATATGATTCAGGATTGTGCCCAATAAGAGAAAAATTATATGATGAAACATTTCAAGAATTAATTAGACAAATTACTATTAATTGTTTAGAAAGAGGAATTTTATTAATGAGGGTTAAAAATGAAAGTGATTTAACAATTAATACTTATAAAATTTTATATGAAAGTTGTTTAGCTTACGGAATTAGAATGTTTTTAACTACTGAAAAGGCTAAAAAAACTTATTCAGAAAAAATTAGAAAATTAGAAGATGAATGTGAAGAATTAAGTAAAAATATTGAAGAAATGGAAAAAAAATTAAAAGAAAAAAAAGAAGAAGATGAAAAAGAACATAATAGAATTGTTGAAGAACATGAAGATTTTGTAAAGGATTATAGAAGAAAAATCAATTTTTTAAAAAGTGATATAAAAGATAGATTATCTTTTCATAATTAATATTATTATTATTATAAATAAAAAATTTTTTACCATTTTAATGTAATATAAATAAAAATTTTATATTTAATATTATTTTAGTTAAAAATAAAATTTAACTTTTCTTTGTTTTTTTGAAAAAACTATTAATTTTATATCTTTCTTTTAAAATATTTTTTTGATAATTGAAATTTTTAGTAAATATTTCATTTAATATTTCAGGATCTTTTAAAATAAATGGAAAAGAAATTCTTGGGCTAATTGAAGTTAATTTAGTTTGTTTTTGTATAATTTGAGGAAATTTGTTTTCTTTTATTTCATTTTCATTTATATTATTTATATTTTTAATTTTAATATTTTTAATGTTAATAACATTTCTATTTTTAATTTCAATATTATTTTTAGATTCTTTTTTTAATTCATTTTTTAAAACAGCAAATCTAATTTTCTTTTTTATTTTTTTTTCTAAGCTTGTTAATGGTTCTAATTTTGATTCTTTAAACCTTTTTTTAAGATTTGGAATTTTTATATTTATTTTATTAATATTTGAATTATTTTTATAATTTGAATGATTAGTGCTTGGTAAAAAAGTAAATATTTCAAGACTATCTTCTTTTTTTTTTAAATTTTTATCTGAAAAAGAGGTTTTTATTTTTTGTTTCATAAAATGATCAATTTTTCTTTTTGTATAAGGAAAAATTTCATAATTATCTTTATAATTTTGGTTTGTAAAATAAGTATTTTGTGATGACATTGTTGTTTTTTGATTTGAAAATGTAATTTGTTTACTTTGTGAATAAATTGTTAAAAAAGAATTTGTATTATTGAATTTATTAATGCTTAAAGGAGATAAAAGTAATTTTTTTTCTATTTTCTTTTTTTTATTTTCTCTTACTAATATATTTTTATTATTAAAAAATTCTTGACCACTTAAAAATTTATGATGATTCTTCATAATTATTTGAATTTAAATTATTATAATTTTATATTAAAAGTTTTTTATGAAAATTAAGTCAAAAAATTATTATTTATATATTTAATTTAAAAACAAATTTATTTTAAAAATAATGGATACAAGATTTGATGATTTATTAAATACCGTAATAGCCGAAAAAGGTCAAGGAATTTATGGATTTTTTGATATAATGTTTTCGTTTTTATATCGAAGAACAGATTTTTTTTATGAAATGGCTCCTGGAGAAAATATGGGATTTTTTCCAACTCAAGCCGAAGCTATTGTTTGCGGGTATTTTAGAAAGTATCAACAATTACATTATAAAGAAAGAGTTCCTAAAAGAAATATTGACCCTAAATTAATTGAACAATATATAAAAAAACAAAAAGATAGTAATGAAAAAAAAGAAGAAGTTAAAAAAATTATTTCAAATCCACAAAACGAAATAAAAGTTGAAAATAATAACAATATTAATGATAACAAAAACGAAAAAAAAAATGAAAACAATAATAATATTAATAATATAAGTGTAAATTCAGAAAAAAAAGAAGAAAAAAAAGAAATAAAAAATTTAAATGAAAACCCAAAAAAAGATGAAATAAAACCTCCAGTTGAAAATAAACCCATAAGTATATCAACATATAATGGAGATAAATGCGATGATTACAATTGGTCTCAAGGTGTAAATGATGTGACAATTCAATTTAATCTTCCAAAAGCCATAAGTAAAAAGATGTTAGAAGTAGATATGACAGTAAAACATCTAAGAGTGAAAATAAAAGATATGGATAAACCTTTAATAGATGATGATTTTTGTGAAAAAATAAAAGCAGATGATTCAAATTGGACAATTGAAGATGGTCAATCATTAATATTTTATTTGGAAAAAGCAAATGAAGTGATATGGAAAAGCGCATTCAAAGGTGGAAAAGAAATTGATACAAAAACTGTTGATAATTCAAAAAGAATAGATGAATTTGATTCAGAAACACAAGCAGCTTTGAATAAGATTGTATATGAACAAAATAGAAAAAGAAATGGATTACCAACAACAGAAGAAGAAAAAAAATTAGCTGCTTTAAAAGAAGCTTGGAATAAACCTGGATCTCCTTTTGCAGGACAACCTTTTGATCCTTCAATGTTTAATTTAAATGAACCTATTTATTATAATACTCCTGAATATGAAGCTGCTCAAAGAGCGAAAAAAGAACAAGAAAAAAAATAAAAAAAATTATTAAAATTTTATTTTTTTAAAATAAATTATAAATTAATTAATTTTTAAATTTTTTAATTTTATTTATTTTTATTTATTCTTTTTAGAATAAAATATTTATTATTATAAATCTTAATAAATTATTAATTTAATATGGAAAAAAATGAAGAATTCAGTAATAAATCAGAATATGAAATTTCAATTGATTCAATGGATCTTAATTATGAGGATATAGAAAATAACAATTTAAATGATTCTTTAAATAAAAGTTTAGATTTTAAAGAAAGTACAATTCCATTATTAAACTTAGAAATTGAAAAAGAAATTTCATTAATAGATATAATTGATTTAAATTTAAATAATGAAAATAGATTTCGAAGTGTATCTCAAATTCCTTTATATAGACCAAAACCAGAATATGTCCCTAAACTCAAACCAAAAGAAAATAATGAATATATTCCAAATTTTAAATTATGTATAAAAACATTTGGAAAAAATGATTTAAGAAATGATAGAATTACTGTTGATGTCTTAAATGAATATGAAAAAGATATTATTGATAGTTATTCTTGTCCTGATATAGAAGAAAATGATGATTATGATTATTATTTAGAAAATTTAGAAACTCAAAAAAATTCGTTGGTTTCAAGTAATATTAGTGATATGAGAAAAAGTATGTCTAATTTTAGAAAGAGTATTGATAGTAAAAATAATAATGAATTTGAAAATATTTTATGTTTAGATAATATTTTAAAAAGTAAAGAAGAGAAAAAAAGTGATAATTTTTTTAATAAAGAAAAAGATGAAATTATTACAAGAATTATTAAACAACAAATTGAAGAAAATAAAATAAGAAATTCATATCAACCGGTTGAAGAAAATTTAACTTTAGATAATAAAAATAGAAGTGGTTCTTATAAATATCAAAGAAATTATAGTATGTTTCAAAAAACAAATTTTTCAAAAAAAAAGAAAAATAATATATCAATATTAGGTATTATTAAAAGTGCAATGAATGAAAAAAAATATAATAATAAGTTATAGTTTAAATAAATATTTCATAATTTATTTTTTTGATGAAATATTTATCAGATATATAAATCTTTATATATATTATTATAATTAGTAATATATTAAAATTGAAAAAATTGTAATAAATTTTAATTTATATAGGTAATTTATATGAACATATAATAAATAATTATTTTATATCTTTATATATAAATGTATTTTATAATAAATTCATTAATTAATAAAATATTTTATTTAATATTTTTTTATTATATTGTTATTTATTTAAAGCAATTAATTTTAAATATTTTTATTAATTATTTTTAAAATTTTTTAATAAATTATTTTAATTTATATAAAAAATGTTAAATAATTTAAGAAGTTAAGGTGATTCTAATTAATTTAATATATGTATTATATTAATTGATATAATATGAAAAATTTACCGTATTTCTCTCCTTAATAATTTTTAAATTAACCTAATTTTAAACTGAAACATTATTTTTTTGATTATATTCATAAAATAATTTTAGAATATAATAATCTTTTTATTAAAATCTTTTTATTTTTAAAAAAATATTTTTTAAAAATTATTATTATAGTTAATAATCTTTTTCATTTTATTTTTATAATCAATTTTTATGATACAAAATATAATTAAATATTTATTCATTCCCTTTTTTTTAATTTTATTTTAAGTAGGAATAATACAAAAAATAAAGTAATAATAATTAATTTAAATTATTTTTTTTAAATTAATTAAAAAAAATTTAATTAATTAAATTTATATTTAAAGAAAATTTAAATAAAAAATAAAATGAATAAAATTAATATAGTAAGAGAAATTAAAAATAATAAGAAAAAAAATTTAAATAATAATGAAATGATGCGTGAAACAGGTTGGAATAATAGATTTTATTTAGGAAAAATAACAGATTATAATAATAATACCATCAAAAAAAATAAAACAAGCAATAATAATTTTATAAACAATAAAAATTTAAATAGTGCATTATATAATTATAATTATAATAATTCAAATCAATATCCTTCTAATAAACCTTTTCATAATTTAGATACAAATTTAGCTTTTTTACGTAGCCAAATTAAAAATAGAAAAAAAAATTATCCAAATACTTCTCGTTCTCAAAATCATTCTAAAATAGCAAAAAATTTTCATGGTAATATGACTAATAATTTAAATAATAATAATTTTTTTACAAAAAATTATAATTTAAATAACAATAATTTTAACAATAATAATAATAATTATTTAAATGATGATAATTATGAAGATAATAATAATTATTATTCTGGGTTAGATACTGAAGAAAATTCCGTTTTTACTAATATGAGTCAATCTGAAATAGAAACGTATTTAAATATATTATGGGATGATTTAGGTGTTTTACCTGAATATAAAAATATTTTTAAACAAACTATTAATTCATTTAATGATCCACAAACAAAAATGGATTTTTTTACTTTAGAAATAAATAATTTAAAAAAATTTGAAGATTTATTAGATTTTTTTGCTAAAGAAATGTTAAATAGAGAAAAAACTTTGATATTAATTCAAAAATTAGAAGAAGTTATGGATAAACAATTTTATAATTTAAATCTAGAAATTCCTGATAATATTTTAGAAGATTTTAAAAAGGCTGTAAATACTTTAAGAGTTTATAATTTAAAATGTGTTTATATTATGAATGATATTAGAGAATTAATTTCTTATAGCACTTTAAATGGAAAATTTGATATAGATAAATTAAATTCAAAATATGGATTTGATAAAAATTATTTATTAAAAATAAGATTTGATTTAGATTTTTTAGCAAAAAGCTCATTAAATAATTATAATAAAAAAAATATTAAATTTAATTTCATTGAAAATGATCCATTTTTAATTTCTTTAAATAATTTCTCACAAATTGATAAAGATTTATTTAAAAAAATAAAAAAAGCTCAATTTATAATAATGCAAGATGTAATGTTTATTCAAATTAATGATAATTTACAAGAAGAAAATAGTATTTCTAAATTGGATAAATCGCACAGTAAAGAAGTTATAGTTAAAAATAAAAAAAACAAAATTCAAATTGATTCAAATGATCAAAAAAATATAAAAACATTTTCAAATGATAATCGATATAATAAATTAGAACCAATTAAATCAAATAAAAAAGAAATTCAAAAAGATACTATTGATGCCATTAATATGGATGATAGTAAAAAAATAAAGATTGATTATGAAGAATTTAAAAATCATTTAGATAATTTGGATAAAGATGATGATAATGTTATCACAAATGAAAATATAAATAATTTTGATGATGATGATGAAGAAAATATTGAAGATGAGATAGAAAAGCAAAGAGAAGAAATTGAAAATTTGAAAAAAGAAGATAATTTGAGAAAAAAGAAAGAAGAAGAAGAAAAAAAGAAATTAAAAGAAAAAGAAGAAGAAGAAAAAAAGAAATTAAAAGAAAAAGAAGAAGAAGAAAAAAAGAAATTAAAAGAAAAAGA
>Ga0310691_10008268_pt1 | contig 10715 bp, 5 predicted proteins | sample 176DNAGHGlowgp2_FD_203887 | JGI IMG/M metagenome (GOLD analysis project Ga0310691, IMG submission 203887) | Sheep rumen microbial communities from Palmerston North, Manawatu-Wanganui, New Zealand - 1766 DNA GHGlow gp2 (v2) (version 2) | ecosystem: Host-associated > Mammals > Digestive system >... | reverse complement strand
TTCATTCAGAGACAACAAAAAGTACAACGGTTCATTTTCTATTGAATCCAGACTGCCGGATAATATAAGCGAAAACGAAGTGATATGCTTCGGAGCCAATATTGAACTGGATCTCTATATAAACGGAAAATTGAGATACAGTGAAGATAATAAGAATAATTTTATGCTTCCGGGAGGTCATGTAAAGAAGTTTTATGTGACAGTACCTCTTACAAAAGAGGATTCGGGAGCAACCGTTAAAATGGTAAGGCTGACCAATTCAAGCCGGCCTGAAGTGGTACCGGTAACCGTAGTGTCTACGATGAGCGGTATATACAAGTATCTGTTTAAGGAATACGGATTATCATTCTGCCTGTCGCTTGTATTATTGGCATTTGCGATCACTGTTGTGATCGTATCTCTCGGAATGATGCTCTTTTATCGTCAGAAGATCAAAATGCTTTTTGGTGCCTTAGGTATACTGATCGTTGCTGCATGGCTGGTAACCAATTCATATCTGTATCCTTTTGTGTTCGGGCATTATCATGTTGACGGTGTTGCCAACTATATGTTCTGTCTGATGCTGCCATTCGGATTTTGCATATATCTTAACTCCATACAACAGGGCCGGTTTAGGAAGATCATGTCGGTCATGCTGTTCCTGTGCGTGATAAATGCAATATTCTGGACTGTACTTAATTTTACAGGTATACTTCCGTTTATAGATGCATTGCTGTACATTGATATCATACTTGCGATATTGATCGTCATTACGGTTATTATCCTGTTTATAGATATTAAAAACGGATATATCAAGCAATATAAATATACTGCCATAGGTTTTTCGCTTTTCCTTGTATGCGGTATCATCGAGCTTATATCTATTGCAACCATCAAGCCGAACAATGATGATATACCCATGCTTTTGGGACTTGCTTTAATTCTTGTATTTATTGTGATCCAGCAGGTAGAAGACTTAAGAAAGAGCAATATTGAAAAGCAGCGTGCGATCGATCTGTCCGATGCCAAGACCAGATTCCTGGCAAGTATGTCACATGAGATACGTACACCTATCAATTCGATCCTTGGTATGAACGAGATAATACTCAGAGAGAACAAGGACGAGGTGATAGATCACTATTCAAAGACCATCAGAAGTTCGGGACGTATACTTCTGACACTGGTAAATGATGTACTTGATTTCTCTAAGATCGAATCGGGAAAGATCGAGATCATAGAAGAAGAATACAGCCTTTCAAGAGTATTCGGAGAAGTACTTCCTATGATGGCTGAAAGAGCAAGTAATAAGGAACTTGATTTTAAGACATGTGTATTATCAGAAATACCTGACGGTCAGATAGGTGACGAATACAGGTTGAAGCAGGTACTTATCAATCTTTTGAGCAATGCTGTCAAATATACGGATAACGGTTTTGTGGAAGTGATGCTTTCCGGTAAGTATTCCAATGACGGCAGATTTATCCTGAAGATAACCGTTGAGGATTCCGGAAGAGGTATAAAGAAGGATGAGATAGATACATTGTTCAATGCATTCTACAGAGCGGACAGAAAACGCAACAGAAGCATTGAAGGTACAGGACTCGGTCTTGCCATAGTTAAAAACATACTTGATGCGATGGGCGGTGAGATAAGAGTTGAAAGTGATTACGGCAGGGGTTCGAAGTTTACTGTGACTATCCCTGTAAAAGTATATGACAAGACTCCCGTTAAGGAAGATTTCTCAAATGAATCGGCTATAGAAGAGGAATACTTCATATGTGATTATACTTCCGATGCAAAAGTCTTAGCTGTAGATGACAATAAGTCAAACCTTACTATAGTCAAGCTGTTCTTAAGAGAAGCGGGTATCGAACCGGAGATAGTATTAAGCGGTAAGGAAGCTATAGAGCTTTGCCATAAAAACAAATACGATCTGATACTTCTTGACCATATGATGCCTTCACCTGACGGTATCGAAACACTTGAAGCAATAAGGAACGATCCTGACTCGAAAAATAAAGATACCAAGGTACTGGTACTTACTGCCAATGCCATAGCAGGAAGCCGGGAAATGTATCTCGCTGCCGGTTTTGATGATTATCTTATAAAGCCGATAGACTCAAAGAAGCTTATTAAGACCGTAAAGAAACACCTGCCTGCGGATAAGATCCATGAGAAGACAGAGCAGGAGATCGATGCTGACATAATGGCTATGGAAAATAAAGAAAATCCAATGGAGTTTAAGCCGGAAGACATACAGAAAAATGTAATGGATGAAGACAAGCTCAGAAGCAGGATGGTTTCCGACATTGCAGGATTTGATTATCAGACAGCTATGATCCACTGTGCCGGTGACAAGGGATTATTTATCGAACTGTTAAACGATCTGTGCAGGGAGGCTGCCGAAAAGGCTGCAAGAATGCGTGATTTCGTCTTAGACAAAAAGTTTGATTCCTATGCTATCGATGCCCACTCCATGAAGAGCAATATGGCTACCGTCGGTATCATGAACATGAGTGAACGTGCCAAGAAGCATGAGATCGCCGCCAAGAACAATGAGACGGAATTTATCGAGGCAGATTATGAGGCATATCTTAAGGAATACGAAGTATTATGTAAGAAGATAAAGGATATCCTCGACAGTATGTGATGTGATATGTGACAAGGTATGTCGCAAGGTGGCACCTTTAGGTGCCGGATTCCTTGTGACCCGGGTTCTCTTGTCACATTGTGATGAATTTACGGTCAGGTTCAGATATATTTCGTTACATCGCTCGTTAGCGGGAAAGGACGTTTTTGCAGCGAGCAAGACCGGCTCGCTAACCGCAAAAAGTCTGCGCTGCGCGGATAGCGAGTAACGAAACATATCTGAGCCTGACCTTAGATAATTATAGTTTTAAAAATGTGACAAAGAGAACCGTCTCAGTTGTCATTTGAGGATTAAGAGTGATAAGAGTTAATAATATAAAGATTACTCCGTGCGAGAAGTTTTGTTTTAGGGAATCGAAAGATAAAGGGCTGTCAGATGCAATAATGGCTGAGATCGGGCGGCTTATTTTAAAGAAAATACGAATTTCTGATGACAGATTACTGGGATTTAAGATTGTAAAACAATCTATAGATGCCAGAAAAAAAGATGATGTTAAGGTCATTTTTTCTATAGATGTGCGGTTAAAGGATGAGTCCGGGTTTATCAGGAAAAACAGAGATAAAGATGTTCAATTAATTGATGATGCAAAGCATAAGTCAATGAAAGTGTCTTGTGAAGATGATAAACCTATTAAATACAGTAATGATAAAAAGGTGGTAGTAGTCGGTGCCGGTCCTGCCGGGCTTATGTGTGCTTATAGACTTGCATATAATGGGCTAAAGCCTATATTATTGGAACGCGGTGAGGATGTTGACAGCCGTTTAAAATCTGTAGAAGATTTCTGGCAGGGAAAACCTCTTAATCCTTCATCTAATGTACAGTTTGGTGAAGGCGGTGCAGGTACTTTCAGTGACGGCAAGCTCAATACCATGGTTAAAGATTATGAAGGATATATGAAAGAAGTATATCACATATTTATCGAGAATGGTGCCGATGAAAGTATACTCTATATCAACAAGCCTCATATAGGGACTGATAAACTTAAAAATATCGTTAAATCTATAAGAAAAAAGATTATAGAATTGGGTGGTGAAGTCAGGTTTTCAACACAGATGACGGATATTATTTTTGATAATATCGATGATAACTATGGACAATCTGGTTTGGACATCAAAATACATGATACCGAATCAGGAAAATCCGAAACAGACATTAAAACTCCTGATGACAAAACAAGTAATTTTGATGGCGGATTATATAATAAATTTAAAGTAACAGGAGTCGTACTGGCTGACGGAACAAAATTGGATTGTGACAGTCTTGTACTTGCTCTCGGTCACAGTGCAAGAGATACCTTTGAGAAGCTAAAAAGCAAAGGCGTATATATGGAACAAAAGCCTTTTGCCATCGGTGTCAGGGTACAGCATCCCAGAGATTATATTGACACTCAGCAGTACGGGGATTTTGCGAAGTTCTTACCGGCTGCTGATTATAAACTGACCCTTACACGGGAAGGTAAAAGAAGTGTTTATTCATTTTGCATGTGTCCCGGTGGATATGTGGTAAATGCTTCGTCAGAACTGGGAAGACTGGCTGTAAACGGGATGAGCTACAGTGGTCGTGACGGCAAGAGCTCGAATGCTGCGATAGTTGTGTCTGTATCACCTGACGATTATCCGGGAGACGATCCTTTAGCGGGCATGTATCTTCAAAGAAAACTTGAAGAAGATGCGTATAATGCAAATAACGGAAAGATTCCCGTACAGAGTCTTAAAGATTTTGCAGAAAAATCTTTTATTAATTGTGATGAATATATCGATACAGTCTGCTCCAAAGGATCTTTCTTTGAAGATAACATGCCTGATTGCAAAGGCTTATGGGAATATGGTGATATAAATACATTTTTACCGGAGTATATAACTAAGTCTCTTCTTGAAGCATTTCCTGAATTCGGCAAGAGTATAAAGGGATATAACGCAAAGAACACTTTATTGCTCGGGTTGGAGAGCAGGACTTCTTCACCTGTAAGGATAAGCCGTGGTGAGGACTTGCAAAGTGTAAATGTATCCGGATTATATCCTTGCGGTGAAGGTGCAGGATATGCAGGAGGCATTACAAGTGCGGCTATGGACGGATTAAAGGTTGCAGACCGTATAATTTCTGACCATATTTAAATATGGCATACGAGTCTGAAAATTGTTTAATAATGTGACAAGAGAACCGTCCCCTTGTCACATATAATGGAGAAAAAGATATGGATCCTATTAATAATTCACAGTATATAAAGGAACAAAAATGTCCGAATTGCGGTGGCACGGTCAGGTTTGTGCCGGAAAAGGGCAAACTGGTTTGTGAGTTCTGCGATACTGAGTTTGAGATCAAGAGTGAGTCCGCACAAACCGGCAGTACTAATACAAACAGTACAAGTAATACTGCCGGTACTGCAGTAAACGGTTCTGCAGGTGGGAGTGCTTCCACAGGCTTAACTACGATAAGCGGATTTGATTTTAAGCAGTTTTATGACGGAGTTCCGAAGGATGACAGCCAGAATCTGCCTATTTATTATTGCAAATCATGCGGTGCTGAGGTGATCGCGGCTTTTGAAGAGGCTTCGCTTACATGCCCGTATTGTTCCAATAAGATAGTACTGTCCGATAAGGTGGCCGGTAATATGCGTCCTAACGGTATCATACCGTTTAAGATAGCTAAAGCGGATCTGAAAAAGCATATGGACAAGTTTTATGAGAATAAGAAACTTCTGCCCAGGAACTTTTTCTCTGAAAGTAAGATGGAACAGGTTACAGGTGTTTATGTACCATTCTGGTTATTTAGCGGAACCATAGACGGAAAATACAATTATACCGGTAAAAAGATCAGTTCGCACGTAAGCGGTGATTACAGGATCACAGAAACGGAAGTTTATGACGTGTTCAGAAACGGCGGCGTTGCTTTTAAGGATATCCCTCTTGATGCGAGTGAAAAGATAGATGATGCTCTGATGGATTCTGTACTGCCATATGATTTTTCAGAAGTGAAAGATTTTAATTACCAGTATCTGGCAGGATTTGCTGCAGACCGGTTTGATGTACCCGGAAGATCTTTGCAGAAAAGAGCGCAGGAAAGAATGGAGCAGACTGCCAAAAAAAGAGTAAACGCAAAGGTTGGTTCACAATATACCAGCATTTCTTTAAATAATTATACACTTCAAGCCACCGGTATTGATGTAAGGTATATTCTTTTGCCGGTATATATTTTCAGTATAAAGTCAGGTGGTAACGATTATAAATTCGCGGTAAACGGACAGACAGGCAAGGTGGTAGGCGAGCTTCCTATAGACGGGAAGGTATCAAGACAGTATATGTTAAAAAAAGCTGCGATACCTGCTGCTGTTGTTGCACTGTATTACATTTTATCTTACTTTATGGGTTGGAGAGTATAAAATGTTTAAAGGACTAACTGCAAAGAAAATATATAAGTTTTTTGAAGGGATACTACTTATATTTTTAATATCCGCTGTTTTTTTGTGTGCGTTCATGACTCCTGCTTTTGCAGACGAGAACTATGAAAAAGACAAATACGGCCTTTATATCAGAAACAATAACTCTATGTATCCTTCCTGGTATCCTGTAGATGGTAACGCATTTAAAGGATATAATGATCCGGATATTCCGAGAGTTGTAGATATGGCTGATATCTTAAGTGACGAACAGGAAGTGGCGTTGAAAAGTAAAATAGCGGAATACAGCGCCATAATAAATAAGGATATTGTAATTGTAACCGACAATTCGTCTTATTATCTCGGACATGAAAGATATTGTTATGATTTTTATGATTATAACGGTTACGGATTAGGTGGAACTTATGAGGGTATCTGTTTGTTTATATGCATGGATCCGGATAACCGCGGCTGGTGGGTAGGCGCTACCGGCTATGAGACCAGAGATATTTATACCGAGGAAGTGGCAAACAGATTGGATGATGACCTGTATGAATATATGGTAAATCATGACTACGCCAACGGTATTTCAAAATGGATCGATAATGTATATAATACCTGCAGCACATATGTTGCCCGCGAACCGGAAGCACTACCGGATTGGTTTCCGGAAAACATTAATGAATTTATAAGCTTTCATGATGATAAATGTCCCAGGATAGTTGATTTCGCAGGTGTTTTGACTGACACACAGAAAGAAGAAATAAGTCAGAAACTGGCATTATATAAGACTAAGACAAATAAAGACATAGTCGTAGTAACGGATATATCTGATTATAATCTTAAGCCCGAAAAGTATCGTGATTATTTTTATGAGTGTAACGGATACGGTATCGGTGACGAGTATGAGGGTATGTGCCTGTTCGTTATAGCGGGTGATGTTTCTGATTTCAGCTCGGGAGCTTATGGGGCAGAAACACATTTGTTATATGATAAAGAGGAAAAACAGTTCGAGACATATTTAAAGAGTGATTTTCAGAATCGGAGATACTATGAAGGTATCAATGAGTGGATGGATATGGTTTACAATATGTATTCGAAAGGCTACGCATTGGCACCCGACTGGTATCCTACACTAAAGGAGAAGGAAAACTTTGTAAGAACACATAATACTGAAATCTCAAGGGTCATAGACTCATGTAGCGGCGATGGATTATTTACATCAGAGCAGGAAGAAGAGCTTAGCGCAAAAATAAAGGAAATATCGGATAAATACGGTATTGATGTAATAATTAATACCACTGAGAATTTTGGCGGTATGGGCTCAGATGAATATATAGAAGCATTGTATAATTATAACGGATATGGTCTTGGCGATGATTATAACGCTATAATACTCTGTTTAACAAAGTATTATGAAAATGTGTATATCAATACATATGGGAAAATAGCGGATGAACTTTCTGAAGTTAACTACAAGAGAATGCAAGAGCAGTCCCAGGATATTAAAAACTCGGGAAGTTATTTCAGATCTGCCGAAGCTTTTTTGGAAAATGTTGAGCATTTCGAAAGAACAGGCAGGGTATCCAGGACTTTGGGCCAGTGGGTATTTGCAGGAGTGATCACAGCACTTGTCGGATGGTTATTTGGAAGGCATGCACTAAAAAAAGCCAAAAAAACCATGGTTACTGTACGATCGGAATACGGAGCAGATAATTATGTGTGTGGTTCGGACAGCTTCAGTCAGGGCACTGATACATTCATATCAAGGGATGTCCGGAAGGTAAAGATACCAAGAACTACATATTCAAGTTCTTCGTCTTCCAGATCGTCACACTCAAGCAGCGGAAGATCAAGCTACCATTCATCGTCTCGCGGATCCTCAGGAAGAAGTCATTCCGGATCCGGCAGAAGATTTTAATTAATTATTGACGAAGTCACAAAAAGGAAAAGAAATGATTGAAGATATTTACAGGATTTTAGATACGATCCCGGAGCATGAGCCGGAGAGGCAATTTTTCTTTATTAAGAAAATGCAGGATATTGTATATGCAAAAGAACAGGAATATGGCAGAAAGCTCACTTATCATATTTCTACATTCGGCTGTCAGATGAATTTCAAGGATTCGGAAAAACTGGCAGGAGTGTTGGAAGAGATCGGCTTTACAGAGGTAGATGATGAAAAGGCTGATTTTTGTCTGTATAATACCTGTACAGTGCGTGAAAATGCCAACTCAAGAGTATACGGCAGGCTCGGATATCTGGGTAAGTTAAAGAGCAGAAAACCCGAGATGATAATCGCCATGTGCGGATGTATGATGCAGGAAGAGCATGTGGTGGAGACAATAAAAAAGAGCTACAGGTTTGTAGATATCATATTCGGTACACATAATATATATAAGCTGGCAGAGCTGTTATACCAGTATTATTTATATAATGATGATGTTACAGCAAAACCATCAGATAACAAAAGTGAAAATTCAAATAACAAAACCGGCAGCAATAAGAACAGTACAGGAGAAACTCCGAAAGTTAAACCCGTCAAAAAGAAGCATAAGATGATAGTTGACATCTTAAAGGGTACCGATAAGATCGTAGAAGAGCTCCCGAGCAAATTGAAGGCTTCTTTTAAGGCCGGTATCAATATCATGTTCGGCTGCAATAACTTTTGTACTTACTGTATAGTGCCGTATGTACGAGGACGTGAACGCAGCAGAAAGCCGGATGATATAATCAATGAGATAAAGGATTTTGTATCTAAGGGTGTTATAGAAGTAATGCTCTTAGGACAGAATGTTAACTCTTACGGTAAAAACCTGGATGAGCCCATAAGCTTTGCTGAACTTTTACGCAGAGTTGATGAAATAGAAGGACTGAAACGTATCAGATTTATGACTTCACATCCTAAGGATCTGTCTGACGAGCTTATAGAGGTAATGAAAAACTCAAAGAAAGTATGCAGGCATATACATCTTCCGGTTCAGTCGGGAAGCAGCAGATTATTAAAGAAGATGAACCGTGTATACTCAAAAGAGGATTACCTGAAACTCATAGATAAGATAAGAGCTGCTATGCCGGATATTGCGATCACCACTGATATCATAGTCGGTTTCCCGGGTGAAACGGAGGAAGATTTCCGGGAGACCTTGGATGTAGTAAGATATGCTAAGTATTCAAGTGCATTTACTTTTATATATTCAAAGAGAACAGGTACACCGGCTGCATCATTCCCTGACCAGGTCGATCCTAATGTGATAAAGGACAGATTTGACAGGCTCTTAAAGGAAGTAAATAAGTACTCTGAAGAATTTGCAAAGAGCCTTGAAGGGCAGACATTGCCTGTACTTGTCGAAGAAAGAGACAGGGAAGTGGAACCGGATAAGAATTATCTCACCGGAAGACTGGACAACAATCTGCTGGTACATTTTGAAGGCTGTGATGAACTTATAGGACAGATAATAAATGTGAAGCTTAAAGAATGTAAGGGATTCTATTATATCGGAGAAACAGACACCTCATCCGTCACGCCTAAGGCGTGACACCTTCCCCTCGAAGGGAAGGCTGAATGTATAATAATCTCGGCTTCCCCTTGAGGGGAAGCTGTCAGCGCAGCTGACTGATGAGGTGTAAAATGAATAAGGTATTATGTATATTATGAAAGGAGTGTATTAAACCATGAGAATGTATGATCTTATCTATAAGAAGAAGTATGGGGAAAAGCTTTCAAAGGAAGAGATCGACTTTATAGTGCAGGGGTATACTAAGGGTGAGATACCCGACTATCAGATGTCCGCTTTTCTTATGGCGGTCTGTCTAAAGGGTATGGATATGGAAGAGACTACCAATCTGACCTTATCCATGCGTGATTCGGGTGAGACTCTCGACCTTTCTAAGATACACGGCATAAAAGTTGATAAGCACAGTACCGGCGGAGTTGGCGACAAAACATCCCTGTGCTTAAGTGCCATGGTGGCAGCATGCGGTGTGCCTGTAGCAAAGATGTCGGGCAGAGGCTTAGGACATACCGGCGGCACCATAGATAAGCTTGAGAGCATAAAGGGGTTTTCTACATCAATATCGGGAGAACAGTTCTTTGAGAATGTAAACCGTATAGGTATGGCTATAATGGGACAGACAGCAGACTTAGCTCCTGCAGACAAAAAAATATATGCACTCCGTGATGTTACTGCCACAGTGGACTGTATACCTCTTATCGCCAGCAGTATCATGAGCAAAAAGCTTGCAAGCGGAGCTGACGCTATCGTACTCGATGTAAAGATGGGCTCCGGTGCATTTATGAAGTCGTTGGATGATGCGGTAGCTTTAGCCGATGCGATGGTAAAAATAGGAACCATGGCAGGAAAGCATACTTCAGCAGTCATTACCAACATGGATCAGCCTTTGGGACTTGCCATAGGTAATTCGCTGGAGGTTATTGAAGCTATCAATCTGCTAAAGGGTAAAGGACCTAAAGACCTGATGGAAGACTGCATGGCTCTCGGATGCCTGATGCTGATAGCGGGAGGAGCTGCAAAAGATCATGATGAGGCGGAAAAGAAATTGCTTGCCACAATCAAAGATGGATCAGCCTTAAAGAAGTTTGCTGAGTTTGTAGAGGCTCAGGGTGGCAGTCCCGAATTTATTTATGATACTGATAAATTTGAAAAAGCACAGTTTATCGATCCTGTTTTTGCACCTGAAAGCGGATAT
>Ga0310691_10008267_pt1 | contig 10716 bp, 4 predicted proteins | sample 176DNAGHGlowgp2_FD_203887 | JGI IMG/M metagenome (GOLD analysis project Ga0310691, IMG submission 203887) | Sheep rumen microbial communities from Palmerston North, Manawatu-Wanganui, New Zealand - 1766 DNA GHGlow gp2 (v2) (version 2) | ecosystem: Host-associated > Mammals > Digestive system >... | reverse complement strand
GCAATGCCAGCTGATAAGCCAGACGGGCATCGTTGGCAGCCTTTGTATAGTTGTTGAAGTCGGAATTCTGACCGTGTGAGCCCGATGGTCCCCAGTTGGCTTCATCAAGTCGCTTCAGATATTCCACTGCACCGACAGCCGTCCCACCGCTCTGAACTTCCAGGCGGTTGTATGCCGACTTATAAGGCTCACTCTCCAATCGTCCGGTAGCTGCAGAGATGTCAGCAGCGGTATGCAACAGTGCCGGATGGCTATAGCTGTTAGCCTGTTCCGCCGGCATGAGGTAAATACCTGTTGCATGTGCCGACAATCGGGCTGATGTCGTACAGTCATAGTTGCTTTCCTTACCGAAGCCTACCAACAAACCATAGTGACGAGAACTCGAAATGTTCAGTGTAATCTTAGCTGCTGCCGAGGCTTCATCCTCCTGTATGGCATAATCTCCTTCAATGTTAATGGCCGGAATGGTGACATTGCCTTTGACGGTTACATTGTTTGTACCTACAAACACCATGCCGTCTCTGGCAGTACAGTCGGTAAATGTCACTCCGTCAAGCACCAACTTTCCTGAGCCTTTATTGACTATTATAGAGGTTTGTGTGCCGTCCTCCTTTACATTCTTACAATTCTGTAGGACGACGTTCTTCAGTATCGTCGTACCCTTGTTACTAGCCTCGGCTACGGGAGAAGTGGCCTCCACATTCTGGCCGTCGATGGTCACTCCGTCAAGCGTAATGGTTGCAGCCTTTTCACCTGAGCCAGGATTCACTGTCAAGAACATAATGCCGTTATAGCCTGTGGCACGCTTGATGGTTTTCCCGCCGGTGATGGTGATTGACTTGTTTTGCACGTTTACACGACTCGAAATCTCCTGATCGTCCAACAGCGTGATGACATCACCGTCAGCAACATCTCCCAAAGCAGCAGCCAGGTCGGCATACTCCGTATCACCAATCTTGGCAGTAGGAGTTGCTGGTGCTGCCATTACCAAGTCGCCATTGCTTTGGCGGACCAGTTCCCAGTTCTCGTCAGTCAATTTAAACAATCCTGCATTAGCCGTTGTTGTCTTAATGACAACAACGGCTCCAGCCTTTTTCTCACCAGTCCAGTTAATGGTAAGTTGTTTTGATGCTGTGAAGTTATTGTCATCCAATTTGATACGCCCAGCACGGCTATCGCTTTCCGAAGCACAATAGATGGCAGTACCCTCGCACTCTGTACCAATATTCAGGAAACCCTTCAATATCAGTTTGTCATTATTGACACGGGCTTTGTAGATATAGGCATCACCAGGATTCACACAGTTGGTCACCGTAATATTTTCTAGTGTAATAAAACCTTCATTGTTCTTACTGCCAACCAAATGTCCTTCGTTGTTAAGGTCGAAATTCAGGAACTTGATGTTTGTCAGATTCAGTTTAGCATTATTCTCAAACTTGGTTACATCCTTTCCAGTATAAGCTTTGTTTTCGCCGTCCAACGTAATCGTATAATTACCATTACCTACATTCAGTTCTCCATCGCTGACATTGACCAGGAACCACATCTGTCCAGGCTGGCCCTTAATGGTGATATCCTTGGTCGGGGTGATGGTCAGCGTATGTGCCTTGCTCCACGTCAGTCGGGCGGTGAGTTTCTGGTCGCCGCTCACCTCAATCTCTGTGTCGGCATCGGCAGCCACGGCGGCATCCCATGCCTCTGCGAGTGTCTCATACTCGGTGTCGCCGATCTTCGCTGTCTTGGGCGCCGGATCGGTGGCGGTGGCTACCAGCACGGGGCGGCTGGCCTCGGCGTTGGCGCTGTTGGTCGACAGGTATTTGCGCGACGAGTTGCTGGTCAGCGCACCGTCGGTGAACATTAGTGTGAAGGTGCCGTCGCTCCCGGCGTTGGCCTTCAGTGTGGCGAGTGCCGTGCCGCTGATGGTGAAGGTGGCGGGACGCGGACTGAGTTCGTTGGAGCCCCATGTGCCCTTGGTCACGAGTGGCGTGTTGGCATCACCCTCGGTGGCTCGTGGTGCGAATCCCACGGCCTGCTTAGCCCAGTTCACCATGTCGTCCACCGACGTAGCAGCCGTCCAGCTGTTGTTGGGGAAGCTCCATACACGGATGGCGTCGGTACCGCTGCCGGCATAGAGTGTCAGCACCAGTTTGGTGACGTCCTGCAGATTGGGGATGGTGTACTTCTGCAGTGCGAAGAGGCCTGCAAAGTAGTTACCCTCGAAGGTGGCGTTGCCATCGCTGGCAGCGTCCTTCGGAAATCCCGCCTGCCACGCGGTGTTACCTGCAGCCGTTCGGAAGTTCACTTCCAATGTCGGCGAATACGTGGTCTCCGTCTGAGCCCACATGGTCATGATGCCGCTGAGCAACACACATGACAAAAAGAGTAATCGTTTTAGCATAATTGATATTTTTTTTAGATGAATGAATAATCGTTTCCTTGTGATACGAACGACTTGTCGCCTTTACGCAAGAAGCGGGGAGACAGCCATCACGGCTAGTCCCCCCGCAGAAACTATTTATTGATGAAACTGGTATTTCTTTATTGATAGAGCATCAGCGTGTTCCAGCCCAACTGGTCAAAAGCACCAGAGTTGACACCATAGCGTGAGTCGCCGCTACCATTCTCCGGGCGCAACTTGTTAGCCATCTGCTCAATGTACTTGTGGCCGCTGACATTCTTGTAGTGAGCCAACAGAATTTCCCAGCCTGGACGCACGCCGCCACGACCGCTGTCTTCAGCCATCAGCGTATGGATGGCTCCATGACTGGTATTCTTACAACCGCATCCCGGCTGACAATACTCAAAGCGCTGGAAGGGCATGTTAGATGATGTCACGAGCCATGCCCCACTCTGGTTGGCATTGTCCGTGCCGCTCTTCAGGTTCGACAATGCTACATACTCACCCATCTTCATGATGGCATTGTCGTTGGCAGAGAAGAAGTCAAGCTCTTTGACTGTGGGGTTGCCCTGATACAGGCTATAGGCCATCTGACACAGTTCTGCCGTCACCATCATCGACATCTGAGCGTGACCCTGGTCACGACCAGACTCCTGGTTCTGGCAGATGGTCTCGCCCGAGCCGAGCGGATCGGTATGCGTACCACGTATAAGACGTTTGATACAGCCATTGCCCTGTCCCTGATAGAAGTAGTTCACTACGTAGTTGATGATGTCGCTGTTCTCGGTAAGCACACCGATGGAGAAGTAGCTGCACATATTCACCAGGTCCCAGTTCGACCAGTAGTGCTCGGCGCAGACGTTGCTGCCCGTATGAGTGTCGAGGAAGCTGCGGTTTGGAGCTGCAAACACCGTCAGCATCCACTGTTTGAACTGTTCACGTTGTGCCGAGGCCCAGCCACTGTAGTTGTAGACGATGCCGGCAGCATTGGCAAAGGTATATCCCTGGGCACCAGCGGCGAGCACCTGATTGGCATCGTTCGAGGTGATGCGCACACAGGTCTTGGCCCACCCGTTTAGGATTTCTATTGACTTCTCCGCATACCGGTCGTCACCCGTCAGCCGCCACAGCAGCGCCGTCTGGTAGGCAGCAGCAGCGTCACGCATGGCAAAGGCGTAGTTTTCAGAGCCAGTCTCCGTGCCGGTGGCATCGCCACGCACGATTTCCTTCTGCGGATTCGGTGTGTAGGTGAGCTGGCCATAGGTGTTGGTCTTCAGGTTCTGGAACTCGTCCTTCACGGCCTGCGGTGCCGTACCGTTGTCGAGCGAAGCCTTCACCCGCTGGAAATCAGCGTCCGTGTACAGTGCACAGTGGGATGAGAAGGTGTATGCTGCATTGACCGGTATATAAGTATCCTCAGAGACATTGAGGTTTACCGTGCCCCATTCGTTCTCCCGGCAGGAGGTGGCTGTTGCGCACAGTGCGCAACAGACCAAACCTGCAATCAATATATTCTTATAGTTCTTCATATTGTTTTCGTTGTTATGTTATTCTTCCCAAGTTACTTTGTCTACCTCGGTCAGATAGCTCTTCAGTTCGTCCATCGACTTGAAGGTCTGTACCCAGTATATATTATAGGTAATCTGGTGGTCAATAGTACGCATGTCGGCATACTTCAGCTGGAAGACGCGGAACTGCACAGCCTGGTCGGCAGGCAAGAGGGCACCGCCACTGCACTGCACCTTGGTCAGGTCGTAGATGAACACCCGGCTTCCGTCAGAGCATAGATAGTTGCTTGAGTACTTGTTGTTGCCGTTACCGATGGCTTTATACTCTGTACCGTTGACCATGCCCACACCTACAGCGTCGAAGTTAATGTTGCGCGAGGTAATCTCCGTGTACTTATCCTTCACATCCTCCATCTTGATGGCGAAGATAGGATAGTTGCCAGCGTGCAGCCACGCCGGAGTGACACCCTTGATGTCAGCACGCTGGTTGGTGACATTCTGGTTGTAGGTGGTGATGGTGATGTAGCCGTCGTGCCATTCGGTCTTGGTATTGCTGCCGTTACCGCTCTGACCGGCATCCTTCCAGGTCAGGTTGTTCGGATCTTTGTAGAGCTCGCGGATGAGACCTGCGGCAAGGTTCAGCTTGACGCTTGACTTCTGTCCCGTCTCCGGACAGGTGGCTGTGACAGTGAACTCGCCGAAGTTGCCAGACTGGTTGAAGGTGATAACACCATCGCTGACGGTAGCAATGTTCTCGTCGCTTGATGTCCACTCGATGAGTGACTTGGTACAGTCGGCAGGGATAGTGGTGTACGGCAGAGTGAGTGTCTTGGCGGCAATAGCCAGTTCTGCACCATTGTACGACTGGTCCAGCGTGATGCTCTGGGGCTGCACAATCTGCTTCACCGTGATTTGGGTAGAGGCTGCAACGCCAGAACCGTCAAGTGCCGTGGCCGTAATGGTCACCTTGGAATTGTTAGGTGCCGTTGTCTGACCGGTGATGACACCGTACATATCGACCTTTGCCACACTTTCGTCCGAACTGCTCCATTTCACCGTACGGTAGGTAGCCTCGGCAGGCAGGATAGTGGCCGAAGCCTGTATGCTTTCACCGGCATACACCTCGTTGGCAGAGACGCTGACATTGATGGCCGTAGCCTTTACCAATTGGTCAGAGACTCGCACCTTTAGGGTGCTGATGACACCTGACCCGCTGTACATGCCTACGGGCGATACCGATATCATGCTGTAGCCTACCCCCGTACCGCTGATGGCTGTTACCACACCTTCGTCAGTGACTGTGGCTACAGCATCATTGCTGGACGACCACTGCACCTTGTTGAAGGTAATGTCCTCGGGCTCGATGCTATATTGTAGTTGTACGGTCTCTCCCTTGATGAGTGGAAGGACGGTAGCCTCTGCTTCGTCGACATAGAGCAGTTGCTGCAGGTTGTCTGGCAACTGGAAGTCAATGCTTGCAGGACACTGAGCCGAATAGAGATTAGGAATCTCCACATCGCTCTTGGAGCACCCTGTCAGCATGGCAAACATACCACACCCGACAAATCCTGCCACCAGTATTTGATTGATTTTGCTAATCATAATTCTTCGTTTTTTAAGATGTTAATAGTTACTAGTTGGTCCAGCCAGGATTCTGCTTCAGTTGCGGGTTGAGCTGCAACTGGTCACTGGGCAGCGGATAGAGATAGTTCTTCTGGCTCCACTGGCGGTCAGTATAGAGGATGAGGCATCCCTCGCTGTCGAGCTTGCGTCCGTGGTTGGTCCAGTTGGTTTCAAACCATGTGCCGGTAATCTTCACACCAGTGAGGTCTTTCGACATTTCCTCGACGGCGGTAGCCCAACGCTTCAGGTCGTCGATGCGGAAGCCCTCCATGAAGAACTCCACGGTACGCTCACGGCGAATCTCCTCACGCATATTCAGACCGTTTGCACTTACAAAGCTATTGGAGAGCTTCGGCATATTCTTGTTCACACGCTGGCGCACCAGATTCAGCGAGATGTCCAGGTCAGCATCAGAAATCTGTTCGTTCAACTCATAGGCAGCCTCGGCATAGTTGAGCAGTACCTCAGCATAGCGGATGACGGGATAGTCCATCGACTCATAGTAGTCATCCACCTTGCGCTCCACCGACCACTTCTTGCAGAGATAGCCGCTGCCAGAGGTCACGCCTGCCGTCTTGCTGTTGTCAAGGTCGGCATCGGTCCAGGTGGTGCGCCACTTGGAATCGTTGTCCCAGAACTTGTCACCTTGGGCGAGCATGTTGCAACGCATACGGTTGTCGCGGTTCTGGAACTCGGTATTGGAACCGTTATAACCGGCAAACCGCGGGCTCTTGGTGACTGGCAGGCCGTCGTCGCAAAGATACATATTGGCCATCTTGCGGGTAATCCAGATGACATTGCTCGTGGTCACGGCATGGGTGACGTTCAGGGCGAGTTTGTCACCGTCACGATGGCGGGTGGTCATGATGTATTCGGTATTGGCGCTTTTGCCCACTCCTGCAGGATTGCACTGGGCGGCGTCTTCCAGGGTGAACATATAGCGATAGCTCTCGTCACCCAACTGGTCGTTATAGAACAGGCTGTAGTTGCCGGCATCCATGACGGCCTTGGCGGCACTCTTGGCAATGGTCAGCAACGCTGCTGCCCGCGACGTATTGTTGTTGTGGAACTTCTGCCAGGTGCCTTCGTAGAGGGCTATACGCGACAGCAGGGCCTGGGCGGCACCCGTGGTCACACGACCGTCCTCAGCCTTGTCGGGCAACAGTTCTGCTGCCAGCTGCAAGTCTTCGATGCACTGGTCAATGACGGTGCCGCGGTCGTCCTGAGCCTGATAGAGACGCTCAGAGTCCATATCCACCGGCTCAGTCAGCAGAATGGCGTCACCATAGAGTTGTACCAGCTCGAAGTACAGATAGGCACGGAACCAAAGGGCTTCGCCCAGAGGGGTTGCTATAGAAGCCTGATTGTCGAAGGTTGCCGCATTCTTAATCAACAGATTGGTGTAGTAGATGCGCTTATAGAGCGTTGTGTAGTTGGCATCGGTTGCCTCTATGGAGTTAGTACCCTGGTTGTAGGCATTGACGATGGTGGAACAGACAATGTCTGATCGGAAATCGCTGTGGGGACCGTCGCTGAATCCGTACTGATAGGTGTTTCCAGACTGCAGGTCGCGTGTCCAACCATAGAACTGGTTGGCAAACAACTGGAAGTTGTCGGCCTTGTTCCATACCAAATTGTCGCCTATCTGTGCCTTGGGTTCCAGGTTCATACAGGAGGCGAAACCACTTATCACAGCAATCATGCAGAAATACTTCATTATTGTCGTTTTCATAATCATGTTCTCCTTTCTTTAGAATGTTAGGTTCATGCCGAAGGTATAGTTACGGGTGAAGGGATAGCGTTGTGTTCCGCTGGCGGAGCGTGGTGCTTCAGGATCCCAACCATCCTTAATCTTCGTGGTTTCCCAGAGGTCGGTGCCGGTGAAGTAGACACGGACACCCTCCAGGATGCGTGTCTGAGTCACGAGGCGCCGGGGCAGTGTATAGCCGATGGTGACATTCTTCAGGCGCAAGTAGCGACCGTCCTGAGCAGTGAGCGAGTTGGCCTGATAGTTGTAGTTGTTGATGTTGCCGTCGTTGGTATAGGGGTTGTAGTAGTTGTCGTTGCCCGTGTTGTCGGGACTCCATGTCTGGCCGATGCTGGCCGTGGTGGTGTTGGTGTAATTGGCACGCATGGGCACAGTGAAGTTGTTGATCTGACGATAGACAAAGCGGTTGGCGGCTCCCTGGAACACGACGTTCACGTCAATGCCTTTCCAGGACAGACCGGCATTGAACGAGTAGCTGATTTCCGGAGCGTCACTGCCCAGATAGATGTAGTCTTTCTCGTCCAGCACACCGTCGCCGTTCTCATCGCAGTACATGTTGTCGCCTACGCGCAGGTTGGCGGGCATACCGATACCGTTGTTCTCATAATACTTATTCTTGTAAGCCTCTAACTGGGCTTCGTTCTGTATCTTGCCTGCATAGCGCAATCCGAAGATGCTGTTCAGCGCATAGCCCTGGGCCGTAGAGCGATAGCCGCTGGTGAGCACGGTGGTGCCGCCATAGTCGGTCAGCTCGTTGCGGGCAAACGTCAGCGTACCGCCGACATGATACTGCCAGTCCTTGCCGATGTGTCCGTTCCATGTGACCTGGCCTTCCCAGCCGTAGTCCTTGAACTTACCCTTATTGGCTGTAGGTGCCTTGTCGCCGAGTGTGGCAGGATAGGTGATGCTGACAAGCATGTTGTTGTTGCGCTTCTGGAAATACTCCACCGTTCCCGAAAGGTTGCCCGCACGGCCGATGTTGATGCCGAAGTCGAGGGCTACGTTGTAGTTCTTGATGCGCTCCCAGGAACGGCTGGTCGACGCAAACGTTCCGTTGGTGGCTATGTAGCTGAGCTTGTCGGCTCCTACATACGCACCGGCACTGCTGGTGACGTTATAGAGCTGCACGCCGTCGTAGTTGCCGATGCCGCTCTGGTTACCTACCTCGGCGTACGAAGCACGCAACTTCAGGTTGGTGAGCCACTTATACTGCTTCATGAAGGGTTCCTCAGAGATACGCCATCCGACGGAAGTGCCCCAGAAGAAGTCCCAGCGGTTCTCGGGCAGGAAGCGCGACGAACCGTCGTAACGGGCCTGGGCCTCCAGGAGGTAACGGCCTAAGTAGTCGTAGTTGAAGCGTCCGAAGTAAGACATGATGGCATTCTGCGAACGGTCGTTGTCAGCTGTGGGGATGGTAATCTCGCCCGCACCGTTGATCAGCTCCAGGCCCTGCTGGATTTCCTTGGCCGTAGCACCGAACTTCTTATAGTCGGTAAACTCGTACTGGGCACCGAGCGTCAGACTGAAATTGTGGTCCTGCCAGAAGGTGCGGTGTGCATTGACGTAGCCGGAGATGCTGTAGAAGTCGGTACGGTCGTTGACCTGACGGTAGCTGGAGTTTGCTACTGTCGGCGAGGTCAGCGTCTGGCGTGTTCCGGCAAAGTTATAGTAGTTGATGGCATTGGTCGTGACGTCGCGCCACTTCTGGGTGGTGGTGTAGCCGAAGTTGCCGTTGGCGGTCAGCCAGTCGGTGATGTCGTAAGTCAGTGTCTCGCTGATGTTGATGCGCGAGAGCGAGAAGTTGTTGTTGCCACCCTCCTGCACCTTGGCCAGCGGTGAGCCCCAGGTTCCCCAGCCGTATGCCCGGCCGTCTTGCGTGGTCATGGGCAGACCTGGCATGGGATAGGTATCGGTCAGTGCCGACGAAATCTGGGTGGGTGTCACCTGCTCCTGACGGACATAGCCGATGACGCTCTCTAAACGCAGGCGGTCAGTGAACTTATACTGATTGTTCACGCGGAAGGTGAAGCGCTGGTTGTTGTTGTCGCCATATTGCAGGGTAGACCCCTCGTAGTTGTAGCCCAGCGAGATACGATAGTTCGACTTGTCGTTACCGCCAGAGATGCTCAGGTTGTGCTCCGTGCTCCAGCAAGAGCCAAAGAGGTTGCCCAGCCAGTCAGTGTCGGCAAAGACAAAGTCGGCGACATCGGTAAAGGCGGCATCGCCAAAGGGGTTTGCCGATGTGTCCAGGTCGATATAGCCACCCTTGTAGAGCTTGGCCAGCTCGGCATAGGTGTACCACACGTTGCTTTGGTTGCCGTCATTGCGCAGGGCTGTCATCACACCATCAGCCCACTGGTTGATATTCATCAGCTCGGGTTGCAGACCGACGGCCTTCAGCGTGGCAGAACCACCATACTCGACCTTCACCTTGCCCTCCTTACCCTTTTTGGTGGTAATCAGTACCACACCGCCGGCAGCACGCGAACCATAGATGGCTGCCGAGCCGTCCTTCAGGAAGTTGATGCTCTCAATGTCGTTCGGGTTCAGATTGTTCATCTCGTTCACTGAGGCTGAGACACCATCGATGATAACCAGCGGTTCCGTCGAGTTGACAGACACCGAACCGCGCAGGTTCAGGTTCCATCCGGCATCACCGGGAGCCGAGCTGGAACGAGTGATGATGACACCGGCCACCTGACCCTGCAGGGCTTCCAGCGGACTTTCGATACTACCTTTCTGCTCGAAAGCCTTCGAGTCGACTACGGTGACGGCACCAGTCAGCGACTCTTTCTTCATCGTACCATAACCTACCACGACCACTTCGTCCAGCAGTTCGCTGTCTTCCTTCATCTGCACGTTGATGGTCGTCTTGCCTGCCACAGGAATCTTTTGGTCCTGATAGCCGATGTACGAGAACTTCAGCGTAGCGTTACGAGAAGCCTTGATGGTGTAGTTACCATCAAAGTCGGTCACTGTGCCACCCGCTGTCTGACCGTCTATGAGGACGGTCACACCGATGAGTGGCTCATTCTGCGGGTCGGTCACCTGTCCCTGTACGGTGACAGTACCGCCGCCCTGCGCATTAGCAGTTAGCGATTGGCAGGTAGCAATTAGCAAAAAGCTAAAGGCTAAAAGCCAAGAGCTAAAAAACCATTTCTTTGTTTGATTCATAACGATTGGTTTTAGTTTATTAATAACGGAAAAATTAGTATCCTATTGCTTGGCGCACGTTGTTGCGCACCTGGATGCGGGTGCGGTAGATGCGCGACTCGACGGCACGCTTCGACAGCCCGGTCTCCAGCACGATCTCGTCGGCGGTCTTCTCCTCGAAGCGCGTCATGCAGTATATCCGGGCATCCTTCTCTGACATAGTGCTGATGGTTTTCTGCTCTATGCGCAGGATGTCGTTCACCTCG
>Ga0310691_10008266_pt1 | contig 10717 bp, 8 predicted proteins | sample 176DNAGHGlowgp2_FD_203887 | JGI IMG/M metagenome (GOLD analysis project Ga0310691, IMG submission 203887) | Sheep rumen microbial communities from Palmerston North, Manawatu-Wanganui, New Zealand - 1766 DNA GHGlow gp2 (v2) (version 2) | ecosystem: Host-associated > Mammals > Digestive system >... | reverse complement strand
AATGTCGTGGTTTTGTTCAAAATAATGCGAAGCCAGATACTGGCACGCCGTATAATCCGCAAGTTCCAGCCTATGGTTGCGGTAGGAGTGGGCGGTTATGCCAGCGGTCCGACACTACGCATAGCGGGTAAGATGGGAATTCCTACACTGCTGCAGGAGCAGAACTCATATGCCGGTGTAACAAATAAGATCCTTGCCAAAAAGGCTGCCAGAATATGTGTAGCATATGACGGTATGGAGCGTTTCTTCCCTGCCGACAAGATAATAAAGACCGGAAATCCGGTCCGTCCGAACCTTACCAAAGCAGGTCTGTCCCGTAAAGAAGCCGCAGGTAAGATGGGGCTTGACGCATCCAAGCGCATAGTTCTGATTGTAGGTGGTAGTCTCGGCGCCAGGACTCTGAATGAGAGCGTAATGTCAAATCTTGACCTGATCCGTATGTCGGACGATGTCCAGTTTATATGGCAGACAGGAAAGTTCTATTTTGATGAGATGAATAAGCGTCTGTCAGAGCAGGAACCGGTTCCAAACCTGATGCCGACTGAGTTTGTACAGGATATGGACCTGGCTTATGCGGCTGCCGACCTGGTTATCTCACGTGCCGGAGCGGGGACGATTTCTGAACTCTGCCTGTTGGGCAAACCTGTCATTCTGGTTCCGTCACCCAATGTGGCAGAAGATCATCAGACCAAGAATGCCATGGCACTGGCCGATGTGGACGCGGCCATACACATACGTGATGTGGATGCGCGCAAGGAACTGATTCCGGCCGCAATTGACCTGGTTAAGGATGAACCCCGTCTGTCCCGACTGCATGACAATATTCTGAAGCTGGCTATGTATGATTCGGCCGATATGATTGCGCATGAAGTTCTGAAACTGGCCGGTTACGGGAGCGGCAGGCTGAAACTGGATGAAATCAAGTCCGTTTACTTTGTGGGTGCGGGTGGAATCGGGATGAGTGCCCTTGTCCGTTATTTCCTGGCTCGCGGATGTAAGGTGGGCGGATATGACAGGACCTCTACAGACTTGACTACGGCACTTGTCAATGAGGGCGCTCAGATAGGTTTTGAGGATGATGTTGACAAGATTGCCCCATGTTTCAGGAATCCGGCCTCAACTCTGGTGGTATATACTCCCGCCATTCCCGCCGACAACCGAATACTGCGCTGGTTCAACATACGTTGTTTCGATGTCCAGAAACGCGCCCAGGTATTGGGTACACTGACCCGTTCCCTGGACGGACTGTGCGTGGCCGGAACACACGGTAAGACCACTACATCTTCCATGTTGGCCTACATACTTGACGGAACCTCTGATGGTTGCAGCGCTTTTTTGGGAGGCATACTTAAGAATACCGGAAGCAACCTGATGATATCGTCCAAGAGCCGCCGGGTGGTGATTGAGGCCGATGAGTTTGACCGCTCGTTCCATCATCTTACTCCATTACGCTCAGTCATTACTGCTGTAGATGCCGATCATCTGGATATATACGGGACATATGAGGCGTATGTTGAGAGTTTCCGTAAATATTCATCTCTTATCAAGCCGGGAGGAGACCTTGTACTGCATGTAGGTTTGACAGAAAAGATAATGCCTCAACTTCAGAAAGGAGTCAACCTCTATACCTATGGTCTTGATGAGGGCTATTTCCATGCCGCCAATATCAGGGTCGGTAATGGCCAACTCAAGTTTGACTATGTATCACCGCTGGGCAGCATTGCCGACGTCGAGTTGGGTGTGCCTATACCTGTCAATGTTGAGAATGCGGTGGCAGCAATGGCCATGGCTCAGCTGAGTGGAGCCTCGGATGATGTGATACGGGAGCGTATGGCAAGTTTCCGCGGATGTGACCGCCGTTTTGATTTTCATGTAAAGAATGCGGACAAGGTCTATTTGAGTGATTATGCCCACCATCCTGCCGAAATAAAGCAATGCGCCCTGTCACTGCGTAAGCTCTATCCCGACCGCAAGATAACTTGCATCTTCCAGCCTCATCTGTATACCCGTACCCGTGATTTCTACAACGAGTTTGCAGACAGCCTCTCACTGTTTGATGAGGTGTGGCTGCTGGAGATATACCCTGCCCGTGAACTCCCGATACCCGGAGTTACCAGTCAACTGCTCGCCGACAATATGCGCCCCGGCGTATGCAAGGGCATCATATCCCGAAACCAGGTTCCTGAATTGGTCAGGTCCGTCAAGGATAATGTCCAGGTTCTTGTCACTCTGGGAGCCGGCGATTTGGAGGATTATGTGGAAACAATAACAGAGATACTCAAATAAGGTGTTAAAGAAGATACTCTCCATACTATCAGTTGTCCTGTTTGCCGGATATCTTTTCTATTCGGTGACAGTCATGTCAGACAGGCATGAGGATACCCGTCTGTGCCAGGGAATTGACCTGCACATAACAGACAGCCTCAATTTCTATCTGATAGATGAGAATATGGTTTTGGGACTGCTTCAGGAACACATGCTTGATCCGGTCGGCCTTCCGTTGGATCAGGTCAGGCTGGATGATATGGAATCGGTGCTTCTGCTTCATCCGCTGATAGGAAAGGCAGACTGCTATATGACAGGCGGAGACCTTCTCAGGATAAACATATCGGGCAAGGTTCCGTTAGTGCGTGTACTCAACAACAGAGGACAGGATTTTTATGTGGATAGTCATGGCGAGATACTGGTGCAGCATTCACTCGCGGTACAGCTGCCGGTAGCTACCGGTTACATAGACCGGAGATTTGCATCCGATGAACTGCTAAGGTTGGTGCGTGCCATTGATGCTTCAGAATTCTGGAAAGCCCAGGTGGAACAGATTGATGTAACAGAAGACGGCGAGATAAGACTGGTTCCCAGAGTGGGGGATCATCTGCTGATACTGGGTAGTGTCGATGATGTGGAGAGGAAACTTGAACGTCTGATGAATTTTTATGAGAAGGGGCTGGACAATATAGGTTGGAACAAGTATCGTTCCATCAGTGTAGCCTATGATAATCAGGTGGTGTGTAAGAAACGATAATTATAATAAATGGAAACGGACAAAACTATTGTTGCCATTGAACTTGGCTCATCCAAGATTTCAGGCGTAGCAGGGCGCATAATGACGGACGGCTCTCTGAAAGTATTGGCTTTTGCCAGCGTGCCGTCATCGTCATGTATCAGACATGGAGCTGTCTATAATCTGGACAAGACCGCAAATGCCATTGCCGAGGTGGTAGAAAGGTTGAACAGCATTCTGGCCACAAAGATTGAGAAGGTTTATGTGGGTTATAATGCCAAAGGACTCAGGTCTGTCATCAGCAAGGTGGAACACCAGTTTGAAGAGGAGACGGTGGTAAGCCAGGAGGTGATTGACGATATGTTCCAACAGTGCAGTGAAATTGAGTATGACGGCTATGTAAACCTTTTCCAGGAGTCGCAGGAGTATATAGTTGACAATAAGCGCGGAACCGAAACGGATCCCATCGGCGTAGCCTGCCGCTCACTTGAGGGCAGTTACCTGAATATTCTGCTCAAGAAACAGGTGGCCGATTACATTGCCCAATGTTTTATGACGGCTCAGGTGGAGATAGTTGACGGTTATGTGGCACCGATGGTCCAGGCCGACGCAGTGCTTTCGGATGATGACCGTCAGCAGGGATGTGTTCTGGTTGATTATGGAGCAGATACGACAACAGTATCCGTTTATAAGAACGGTCTGTTACGTTTCCTGCGCGTAATACCGTTAGGCAGCGCCCTGATAACGCGGGATCTTTCGGCTATCCTCAAGATAGAACCTGATCAGGCGGAACAGCTTAAGTGTACCTATGGACTCTGTAACCTCATCGGATCCAGGGATGAAGCCGAAACCATACTGCTGAATGACAAGAAGGTTTCGCTCAATGAAATAGGAGAGATCATTGAGGCCAGAAACGAGGAAATATTACGTAACGTCTGTTTCCAGATAAAGGCATCCGGTTACAGCGATGTGCTTTATGCGGGAGTCGTACTGACGGGTGGCGGTTCGCAGTTGCGTCAACTGGATCAGGCATTCAAGGATCTGATGCCCTCCATGCGCCAGCCTCGCATTGCCACAGAGCCGGCCTGCGGTGTCTCTTGGGCAGAACCTCGCTGGAAACGCGGTGACGGATCGCAACTGGCGCTGCTATCCGTAATGGCCAAGGGAGATGAGAACTGCTGCGTTATGCGCAAGATGGATGAGATTGATAACCTTGCTCCCGAGGATGAGATGAATATCGTTCAGGGCAGCTTGTTTACCGAGGACGGTGAAAGTGCTCAGGAGGAGCGTGACCGCAAGGAAGAAATGGAGCGTCAGGAGGCCGCTGCCAAGAAGGAGGAGGAAGTAAGGAAAGAAGAGGCCGAAGGAAAAGAAACAAAGAAGAAAGGACCCAGCGTATTTAAGCGTTGGTATGATAATTTCATGAATATGGGAGAGAGTTTCTTTGATGACAAAGAGGACAAAGAACACAACTAAAGTTATCAGATAAGACTATGAACCAGGATATTAAGGATTTTGAGGAGAATGAGATCCTTCCGTTTGACTTTCCGACGGAGTCGCGCAAGATAATCAAAGTGATCGGTGTCGGTGGCGGAGGCGGCAATGCTGTAAAGAACATGTATCGCGAAGGTATCCACGATGTGGTGTTTGTTATCGCCAATACCGACCAGCAGGCACTGGCAGACTCCGAGATACCCATTAAACTGCAGCTGGGACGCCAGACTACCAATGGCTTGGGTGCTGGAAATGACCCTGAGGTGGCGCGTAAGGCCGCCGAAGAGAGTATAGAGGACATCAAGGCTCAGTTCAAGGACGATACCCAAATGGTTTTCATAACAGCCGGTATGGGCGGCGGAACCGGAACCGGCGCAGCTCCTGTGATAGCCAGATGTGCAAAAGAGTGCGGAATGCTGACTGTCGGAATAGTTACCATCCCGTTCAAATTTGAGATGCGCCCCAAAATCAAACAGGCGCTTAAGGGAGTGCGCGAGATGTCACAGCATGTGGATGCCCTGCTTGTCATAAGCAATGAAAAACTGCTTGAGATTTATCCCGACAAGAGCGTGGCTACCGGATTCAAGCATGTTGACGAGACACTGACCACGGCTACCAAGAGTATTGCTGAGCTTATTACATGTCACGGTATAATCAATCTGGATTTCCGTGATGTCAAGAAGATACTGAGCAAAGGTGGCGTAGCAATAATGAGTACCGGTGTGGCCAAAGGTGAAAACCGCGTGAATCAGGCTTTTGATGCCGCACTCAAGTCTCCGCTTCTGTATAACAACGACATCCATAAATCAAAGAAGATACTCTTCAATATCTATCAGAGTACACAAGCTGAGCATCAGCTCATGCTGGATGAGATGAATGAGGTCCGTCACTTTATGGATAAGTTTGAGGATAAGAACATAGAGGTAATATGGGGCCTTGCCAATGATGATACCCTTACGGACGAGGTCAAGATTACGGTGCTTGCTACGGGATTCGGCATTGAGAGTATCCCGATGATGGAAGATGAAGAGGAGACTGACAGGGTGATAGAGAATATTTACGGCGGCCGTATCAACAAACGTCAGCTCTATCTGTATGAACTGTCCGATGACGACCTTGATAATGATGCGCTTGTAGATGCCATTGAATCATCTCCGTCATACCTGCGCAATTCCGTAGGACTTGCCGAAATAAAGTCCCTTAGAGCCTAATCAAATACAGCCTCAAGGACTTGGATAGACTTGAGTACCGGGAATGCCGGAACATGCAGTCTGAACCAGTTGTTGAGTGCGTTGAGTAACAGTACGCGTTCCTGACCGGTCAGGGGCGCGTCTTTTATATCATCAAAACCAGACGTCATAAGCAGATGGAGCTTATATGACAACCGGGAATCTATCCAGTCGGAGTGTGTGGGCTCAAGATTGCTGAAGCATCCCTCTCTCAGGTCCAATACACATCCCGGGCTATAGTCATCGGCATTGGGGCATACACCGGTGTACGATGCTGTGCCTATCATGAAAGCTATATGGAAATTGGCATAACTGCCTTCTGCGGCTTCATCCAGCCATCTGACAGATTCCGATATATAGCGGAACAACTGCGGGTTATCCTGCTCACCCTTAAGTGCGTAAGTCAGGAATTCCGACAGGAACAACGCTATGGCGCTTTTAAAGGGATTTCCGGGTATATCGCTGTACGGTGAGCTGTTCTTTATATCCTTTATGTGCTGGAGTGATTCGGTGGGAACAAACTCAGCCTGGAACTCCAACTGTGTAAGAGGCTGCAGCAGCGTGTTCCGTGCGGCGTTCTTGCTGTTGCCCGACAAAAACCATATAAATGGTACCATACCGTGCCGGTTGGTAAATATATGGGCTACGCTTGTCCTGTCGTTATGACGGACCGAACCTATCATTATACCTCTTTCAGGTTCCCACATATGAGAGTCAGGCTTTTGTCTTTGACTTAGCGAAGATATAAAAAAATAATGGAGAAAGTTTGCCGTTTGGAAAAATGTAACTACTTTTGCATCCGCTTTATAGGGCAGCCTCCAGAGGCTACCGGAAAAGGATGGCGCGTTCGTATATCGGCTAGTACTCAAGATTTTCATTCTTGCAAGATGAGTTCGACTCTCATACGCGCTACAAAGTGATAACAAATAAATAATTGATTTATAATGGCAAACCACAAATCAGCCTTGAAGGCTTTCAGAAAGAGCGAGAAGAGAAGACTTCACAACCGTTATTATGCAAAGACAATGCGTAATGCAGTTCGTCAGCTTCGCGCCATGACCAACAAGGAGGAGGCCGTTGCAACCTATCCTAAGGTTCAGAAGCTTCTTGATAAGCTGGCCAAGACCAAGCTCATCCACAAGAACAAGGCCGCTAACCTCAAGTCAAAGCTCTGCGCTCACATCGCTAAGCTCGCTTGACGCATTAGGGTCAGACCCCTTTGCGTCGACCCCTTCGAGTCAATTGGTAAAAAAACAGGTTGGAATTTCTTCCAACCTTTTTTTATTGACGTAAAGAGACGACGCAAAGGGGTCTGACCCCAATGCGTCAGGCATCTATATTGGCATAAGTGGCGTTCCTTTCTATGAATTCCCGGCGGGTGCCCACGTCTTCTCCCATAAGCATGCTGAATATGCGGTCAGCCTCGGCGGCATCCTGGATGTGAACCTGCTTGAGCAGACGGTTCTCGGGATTCATGGTGGTGTCCCAGAGCTGCTCGGGATTCATCTCACCCAGACCTTTATATCGCTGTGTGATGATATTTGACTCCAGACCTGCACCGTACTGGTCAATGAAACGCTGGCGCTGTACGTCATCGTAGCAATACTCTTTGACCTTGCCTTTTGTGCAGAGGTAGAGAGGCGGGGTTGCTATGTACAGGTGTCCGTTTTCTATGAGTTCCGGCATGTAGCGGAAGAATAGGGTCATGATAAGGGTGTCGATGTGCGAGCCGTCGACATCGGCATCAGTCATAATAATCACCTTATAATAACGGAGCTTGTCATAGTTTGCGGCTTTTGAATCATCCGGGTTCAGTCCGAAACGAACGCCTAAAGCCTGGATGATGTTGTTCACCTCCTCATGATCAAATGCCTTGTGCCACATTACGCGTTCCACGTTGAATATCTTACCGCGGATGGGAAGGATTGCCTGGGTATGGCGGTCGCGGCCCTGCTTGGCGCTGCCGCCTGCAGAATCTCCCTCTACTATGAAGAGCTCGCAGTTGGCGGGATCCTTGTCGGAACAGTCGGCCAGCTTGCCGGGAAGTCCGCTGCCTGAGAGCGGACTCTTGCGCTGTACGCTCTCACGTGCCTTACGGGCTGCTACACGTGCCTGGGCGGCCAGTATGACCTTGTCGACAATCAGCTTGGCCTCCTTGGGGTGCTCCTCAAGGTAGTTGGTGAGAGCTTCGCCTACAGCCTGCTGAACGGCTCCTGCAACCTCTGAGTTGCCAAGTTTGGTCTTGGTCTGACCTTCAAACTGAGGTTCGGCAACCTTTACGGAAATAACTGCGGTCAAACCCTCGCGGAAATCCTCACCCTCAATCTCTACCTTGGCTTTCTCAAGGAACTTGTTGTCATCGGCATATTTCTTAAGAGTGCGGGTCAGGGCGGTGCGGAAGCCTACCAGGTGTGTGCCGCCTTCTATAGTGTTGATGTTGTTTACGAATGAACGGATGGTCTCCTTGTATTCCGTATTGTAAAGGATAGCCACCTCAATTGGTACGCCCTGCTTTTCCGTATTCAGGTAGATGGGCTCCTGGATAAGGTGTACGCGATTCTCGTCAATGTAGGCTACGAATTCCTTAAGGCCTTCGTTTGAGAAGTATACGTCTTTCTTGGGCTGTCCTTCTTCCATTACGCGGTAGTCTGTAAGGGATATCTTAAGGCCGGCGTTCAGGAAGGCCAACTCATGCAGACGTGCGGCGAGTATGACATATTTGTACTCTGTGGTTGTGAAAATGGAGCCGTCTGGCCAGAATGTCTGGCGGGTACCGTTGATATCGGTTGTTCCGACGCATTCTACGGGAGTTACGGGCTTACCGCAGGAGTATTCCTGACGGTATACCTTACCATCACGGAACACCTCGGTTACCATCTTGGTGGAGAGGGCGTTTACACACGATACGCCTACGCCGTGCAGACCGCCGGAAACCTTGTATGAGCCTTTGTCGAACTTACCGCCGGCATGAAGAACGGTCATTACTACCTCAAGTGCCGATTTATGCTCTTTGGGGTGCATATCCACCGGTATACCGCGTCCGTTATCCTGTACGGTGATTGAGCCATCCTTGTTTATGGCCACTTCGATATGGGTGCAATAGCCGGCCATTGACTCATCTATAGAGTTGTCTACCACCTCATAGACCAGATGATGAAGGCCCTTTTCACTGATATCTCCTATATACATGGCAGGACGCTTGCGTACTGCCTCCAAACCCTCCAGGACCTGTATGTTCTGTGCTGAATAATTGGCCTGACCGTTGAGTATTTCTTCGCTCATTTTCTGTTTTAATATGTCATACAAAGATAGATAAAAAAAGTGACACCACATTATTTAAAAATTGTATTTTTCAATATAAATGTCCTTATATATGTATTTGTTTTGTCTTTTTTGTATTTTTGCGGCAAAATGTATAATTAACCTGTATATTAATACAAAATATATGAAAAGCAAAGTACAGGTCGGAAAGAAAATCCGCTCCCTGAGAGAATCAAAACAGATGGAGATTGAGGTGCTGGCAGAACGTGCCCAGTTACCATTGGAACAGGTTAAAGCTATTGAGAACGACGGACCTCTGCCGGGCCTGGCACCTCTTATTAAGATAGCCCGTGTGCTGGGCGTCAGGCTTGGCACATTTCTGGATGACCAGCAGAGCGTGGGAGCTGTGGTAAGCCGCCATGAAGAAGAGCGTGAAAGCGTCCGTTTCTCAAATCATGGTTCTGAAGGTCATGAGAATATGATATACCATTCTCTGTCCGAGGGTAAGGATAACCGTCATCTGGAACCTTTCGTGATTGACATCCTTCCGGCCGAGGATCCCAAGTTTGATCTGTCCACACATGAAGGTGAGGAGTTTATCTACGTTCTTGAAGGATATGTCGAGATAAACTACGGTAAGAACACCTATGTTTTGGAGAAAGGCGACAGCATATACTACGATTCAATCGTAAAACATCATGTACACGGCTACAACGGCCAGAAAGCACGTATCCTAGCGGTAGTTTATACACCAATCTGACATTATGCCTGAACTTTCGGAAAAGACTCTGGGCGATTATCTTGAGCATTGGGCCAAGGTTTCGCCTGACAGGGAATATATCGTTTATTCGGACCGTGACCTGCGTTTTACCTGGAAGCAGTTCAATGAGAGGGTCGATGACATGGCCAGGGGTCTGATAGCCATCGGCGTGACAAAGGGAACCCATGTGGGTCTATGGGCCCAGAATGTGCCCGACTGGCTTACTTTTCTCTATGCATGCGCCAAGATCGGCGCCGTGTGCATAACGGTAAATACCAATTACAAACAGAATGAGCTGGAGTATCTGTGCAAGGACTCCGATATGCACACACTCTGCCTTACCGACGGCACATGGGAGAGCAGTTATGTAGACATGGCGTATACCATGCTGCCGGAGCTTCGCGAATGCCAGCGCGGACATCTGGAGAGCAAGCGTTTTCCCAAACTCAAGAACGTGGTTTATATAGGTCAGGAGAAGTACCGCGGTATGTACAATACCGCCGAGATACTCCTTCTGGGTGAGAATACCGATGATGATGAGTTCCTGCGCTTGCGCAGGTCCGTAACCTGTCATGACGTTGTCAACATGCAATACACATCCGGTACCACGGGCTTTCCCAAGGGCGTAATGCTTACTCACTATAATATCGCCAATGACGGCTTCCTGACCGGTGAGCACATGAAATTCACGCAGGATGACAAGCTTTGCGTCTGTGTACCTCTGTTCCACTGTTTCGGAGTGGTGCTGGCAACAATGAACTGCCTGACCCATGGCTGTACCGAGGTTGTGGTGGAGCGTTTTGACCCGTTGGTGACGTTGGCCTCAGTGCATAAGGAGCGCTGTACCGCCCTGTACGGGGTGCCCACCATGTTTATAGCCGAACTGAACCACCCCATGTTCGATATGTTTGACCTTACATGCCTGCGTACCGGTATCATGGCCGGATCGCTCTGTCCTATTGAGCTGATGCG
>Ga0310691_10008263_pt1 | contig 10721 bp, 7 predicted proteins | sample 176DNAGHGlowgp2_FD_203887 | JGI IMG/M metagenome (GOLD analysis project Ga0310691, IMG submission 203887) | Sheep rumen microbial communities from Palmerston North, Manawatu-Wanganui, New Zealand - 1766 DNA GHGlow gp2 (v2) (version 2) | ecosystem: Host-associated > Mammals > Digestive system >... | reverse complement strand
AAGGGCATGGGCAAGGAAGTCGTCCTTGTGTCCTCGGGCGCCGTGGCAGCCGGAAAGCAGGCGATGTCCGTGAAGGGCAAGGTCCGCACGCTTGCGGAAAAGCAGGCCTTCTCCGCCATCGGCCAGGCGCGGCTGATGATGGTGTACCAGCGCCTTTTCGCGGAGTACAACATGATCCCGGCACAGATCCTCCTGACCCGCTACACCATGCAGGACGAGGAGGCGCGCGCGAACGCGCACAACACCTTCAATGAGCTCCTGCGGCTCGGGACCGTTCCGATCGTCAACGAGAACGATACCGTTTCCACCTACGAGATCCGTTTCGGCGACAACGACCGCCTTTCCGCGCTCGTGAGCTCGCTGATCGGGGCGGACCTCCTGGTCCTTCTTTCCGATATCGACGGCCTTTACTCCGACGATCCGAACGTGAACCCGGACGCGGAGTTCATCTCCGTAGTGCAGACCGTCACGCCGACGCTCCTCCACATGGGGAAGGAGTCGAGCACGACGGACATCGGCTCGGGCGGCATGCAGACAAAGCTCAAGGCGGCGCAGATCGCCTGCAAGAGCGGCGCCGACATGATCATCGCGAGCGGCGCCGACATGTCCATCCTCGGCCGGATCATCCGCGGCGAAGAGGTCGGGACGCTTTTCGAGGCCTCGAGGATCTCCGATTTTGACTTTGACGCCTACATGCACGAGCTCACCCCAACGGGAGAGCGCAGGGCCGAATGAGCATCGATAAGAAGGAACTCCGACGGGAGATGAAGGCGCTCCGGCGGGCCTTTTCCGGGGACCTGAAGCGACGGGCGGACCAGGCGATCTGCGATTCGGTCCTCACCCTTGCGCGCGCCAGGAAAGACCGTCCCGTCCTTCTTTACTGTGCGCTTCCGGACGAGGTCTCGCTTGACGAAGCGATCCGTTCGCTCCTTTCGGAAGGCGTTGAGGTCGCGGTGCCCAAGGTCCTCGGAAAGACCATGGCGTTCCGCCTCATCCGCTCCTTTGACGACCTGGAAGAAGGCTGCATGCAGATCCGGGAGCCGAAGGACTCCTGCCCGGTATACGAGGCGGAGGGCAGCCTCGTGCTGGTCCCGGGCCTCGCCTTCAGTGAGGACGGGAGGCGCTTAGGCTACGGCGGCGGCTTTTACGACGCCTACTTTTCAAGGCATCCGGGGAACCTTCTTGCCGGCGTCTGCTATTCATTCCAGGCGGGGAAGGACGTCCCCGCGGAGCCGCATGACCTGCCGGTCGGCATGGTCGTGACGGAACAAGGCGTCACCCGCTGCGGCTGAGCGGAGAGCGCCGCCGACAGAACAGCCGCATTGAATCTGATCATCATCCAACAGAAAGCGTATCCCGCACCCGGCCCCGGGACGCCGGATACAAAAGAAAGTACAAATGACATTTACCCGCAATACTGAAGAAGAAAAAAGGCAGCGCCTCTTCATCGAGGCGCTGAAAAAAACGGCGGCGGAGCGCACGGAGGCATCCGGGAAGCGCCCGACCTACCATATCATGACCATGGGCTGCCAGATGAACGCGAGGGACTCGGAGAAGCTTTCCGGCATCCTCACGGAGATCGGGGCGGAGGAGACGGAGAGCGAGAACGCCGACATTCTCCTCTTCAATACCTGCACGGTCCGCGAGAACGCGAACGAGAAGCTTTACGGGCATCTCGGCCAGGTGAAGCGCTTCAAGAAGGCAAACCCCGACATGCTGATCGGGATCTGCGGCTGCATGATGCAGGAGAAGGACGAGGTCTTAAGGATCCGGCAGCGCTACCCCTTCGTCGATCTCGTCTTCGGCACGCACAATTTCTGGAAGTTCCCCGAGCTCCTCTACGCGAGCCTTACGGGGCGCGAGCGCATCTTCGACACGGCCGAGACGCCGGACCAGTACGCGGACCGCATGCCGGTCCGGAGGAAGTACGCCTTCAAGTCCGGCGTGAACATCATGTACGGCTGCGACAACTTCTGCACCTACTGCATCGTCCCCTACGTAAGAGGGCGTGAGCGGAGCCGCGAGCCGGAGGAGATCGTCGACGAGATCCGCGCGCTGGTGAAGGACGGCGTGAAGGAGGTCATGCTCCTCGGCCAGAACGTGAATTCCTACGGGAAGACGCTGGACTTCCCGGTGAGCTTCGCGGACCTTCTGCGCCGCGTTTCGAGGATCGAAGGCTTAAGGCGCGTCCGCTTCATGACCCCGCACCCGAAGGATCTTTCCGACGACCTCATCCAGGTCATCAAAGAGGAGCCGAAGGTCTGCAGGCACCTGCATCTTCCGCTCCAGTCCGGGAGCACGCGCCTTTTAAAGCGCATGAACCGGCACTACACGAAGGAAGGCTATATCGACCTTGTGCGGCGCATTCGCGAGGCCGTACCGGACATCGGGCTCACGACGGACATCATCGTCGGCTTCCCCGGCGAGACGGACGAGGACTTTGAGGACACCCTGGACGTGATCCGCGCGTGCCGCTTCCAGTCCGCCTTCACCTTCATCTACTCGCGGCGCACCGGCACGCCTGCCGCCTCCTACGAGGACCAGGTGCCGGAGGATGTGACCGCGGCGCGCATGAAGCGCCTTCTTGACCTCATGTCGGAGCTTGCCGGCAGCGTCGCCGACGCGGGAGCCGGGCAGACGGCAGAGGTCCTGGTCGAAGGCAGGAACGACCACATGGCGGGCTGGCTCACGGGCAGGCTCGGCAACAACCTGATGGTCCATTTCGAGGGCGATGATTCCCTGATCGGGGAGATCGTCAATGTGGAACTGACCGAATCCAAAGGATTCTACTATATGGGCAGGCTCGCGGAATAAACTTCCGCGCTGCCCCTTTTTCCGTGTCTTTAAAGGGCCGGCTGGCATGCCGGTCCGGGGAGGGATATCAATTGGCTTCTTCCATGTCACCGATGATGACGCATTATCTTGAAACGCACAGGGCTTACCCGGACTGTATCCTTTTCTACCGTCTGGGTGATTTTTATGAGATGTTCTTTGAGGACGCGAAGACCGCCGCGCGGGAGCTCGAGCTCACGTTGACCGGCAAGGACTGCGGCCTCGAGGAGCGGGCCCCCATGTGCGGCGTCCCGTTCCACGCGGCGGACGGATACATAGCCCGCCTCGTGAAGAAGGGCTACAAGGTCGCGGTCGCGGAGCAGATGGAGGACCCGAAGCTCGCGAAGGGACTCGTGAAGCGGGAGGTCATCAAGGTGGTGACGCCCGGCACCATCACCGCCGCGGCGGCGCTTGAGGAGGGGAAGAACAACTTCCTCGCGGGCGTAGTCTACGCGGCCGGGCGCTTCGGCATCTGCGCGGCGGATATCAGCACGGGCGATTTCTTCGTCACCGAGGCGGATTCCGCGCGCCAGCTCCAGGACGCCTTAAACCAGTTCAATCCCTCGGAGATCCTTCTGAACCCGGCCTTCGAGATGAGCGGCGTGACAAAGGAAAGCCTTTTTGGCATGCGGAGCGTCGCCGTGAGCTACCCGGGAGACCACTATTTTTCCGACGACAACTGCGAGCGGCTTCTCACCTCGCATTTCCACGCGGCCTCGGTCGAGGCGCTGGGCCTCAAGGACTTCCCGGAGGGCACCATCGCCGCGGGCGCGGTCATGCAGTACCTTTACGACACGCAGAAGAACACCTGCGAGCTCATCACGGAGGTCCGTCCGTACGCGGGCGGGGAGTACCTGGTCATCGATTCCTCCTCCCGGAGGAACCTGGAGCTCGTCGAGACCATGCGGGAGAAGGAGAAGCACGGTTCGCTCCTCTGGGTCCTCGACAGGACCAGGACCGCCATGGGCGCGCGGTGCCTCCGGAGCTGGGTCGAAAAGCCCCTCATCCGGAAGGCGCGGATCACGCTCCGGCAGGACGCCGTGGAGGAGCTGAAGGACCGGTACATCGACCGCGAGGAGCTCAGGGAATACCTCTCCCCGGTCTACGACATGGAACGCCTCATGGGCCGGATCAGCTCCGGCACCGCGACGCCGCGCGACCTCGTCGCGTTCCGGATCTCCCTCGAGATGATCCCGCCGGTGCGGAACCTTTTAGGCACCTTTGAGAGCGGGCTCCTTAAGGACATCGTGTCCCGCATGGACCCGCTCGGGGAGATCTGCGATCTCATCACCCGCGCCGTGAACGACGACCCGCCGGTCACGGTCCGCGAGGGGAATATCATAAAAGAAGGCTACAACGAACGCGTTGACACGCTCCGGAAGGCAAGCACCGAGGGCAAGGGATGGCTCGCGGACCTCGAGGCGAAGGAGCGCGAGTCGACGGGGATCAAGAATCTCCGGATCAAGTACAACAAGGTGTTCGGGTACTATTTCGAGGTCACGAATTCCTTCCTCGGCATGGTCCCGGACCGCTTCATCCGGAAGCAGACCCTCACCAACGCGGAGCGCTTCACGAGCGAGGAGCTCCAGAAGCTTGAGGAGACCATCCTCGGCGCGGAGGACAAGCTCCTTTCGCTTGAGTACGATCTCTTCACGGAGGTCCGCCAGACTGTCGCGGCGGAGGTAAAGCGCATCCAGGAGACGGCCCACGCGGTCGCAGAGGCGGACGCGCTCGCGTCCCTCGCTGAGGCGGCGCAGAAGTACGACTACGTCCGCCCGGAGATCAACGAGCACGGGCGCATCACCATCACCGGCGGGCGGCATCCGGTCGTCGAGCGGATGATGGATTCCGGGCGCTTCGTCCCGAACGACACCCTCCTTGACGCGAAGGACAACCGGATCTCGATCATCACCGGCCCGAACATGGCCGGAAAATCTACCTACATGCGCCAGGCAGCGCTGATCGTCCTGATGGCGCAGATGGGCTCCTTCGTCCCGGCGGCAGCCGCGGACATCGGCATCTGCGACAGGATCTTCACGCGCGTCGGCGCCTCCGACGACCTCGCGAGCGGGCAGAGCACCTTCATGGTGGAGATGACAGAGGTCGCGAACATCTTAAGGAACGCGACGAAAAACAGCCTTGTCATCCTCGACGAGATCGGCCGCGGCACATCTACCTACGACGGCATGTCCATCGCCTGGGCGGTGGTCGAGCACATCGCGAACCCGCGGCTTTTAGGCGCCAAAACGCTCTTCGCGACGCACTATCACGAGCTCACGGAGCTCGAGGGCACCATCCCGGGCGTCTCGAACTACTGTGTCGCGGTCAAGGAACAGGGCGACGATATCGTCTTCTTAAGGAAGATCGTGCGCGGCGGGGCGGACAAGAGCTACGGCATCCAGGTCGCGCGCCTCGCGGGCGTCCCGAAGGCGGTCACCGACCGCGCGAAGGAGCTCGTGGAGGAGCTTTCCGGCGCGGATATCGCGACGCGCGCCGCGGAGGTCGCGAAGGCCGAGGCCGCCTCGCGCGGGAAGAAAAAGACGGCAGGGGAGGAGACACCCGTCCAGCTTTCGCTCTTCGCGCCCGAGCCGCCGGAGGAGAAGGATCCCGTGAAGCGGGAGATCCTCGCCGCCGACCTTTCGCGCATGACGCCGATCGAAGCACTGAACACGCTTTACCGTCTCCAGGATCTCCTGAGAAAGAATCAAGGATGAGCATAAACCTTCTTGACAACGAGACTATCAACCAGATCGCGGCGGGCGAGGTCATAGAGCGCCCGTCGTCGGTCGTAAAGGAGCTTTGTGAAAACGCGGTCGATGCCGGCGCTTCGGCGGTGACGATCGAGATCCGCGACGGGGGCGCTTCCCTGATCCGCGTCACCGACAACGGCTGCGGCATCCCGAAGGAGGAGGTCCGGAAGGCCTTCCTCCGGCACGCGACGTCGAAGATCTGCACGGCGGAGGACCTGTCCGGCGTGATGACGCTCGGCTTCCGCGGCGAGGCGCTTTCCAGCATCTCCGCGGTCGCGCGGACGGAGATCATCACAAAGACCGCCGCTTCCCTGACGGGAACCCGCTTCGTGATCGAGGGCGGGGAGGAGCGCGTCTTCGAGGAGGTCGGTGCCCCGGAGGGCACGACGATCATCGCACGGGACCTTTTCTTCAACACCCCGGTCCGGAAAAAGTTCCTGAAATCCGCCGCGACCGAGGCGGCGCACGTTTCGGAGCTCGCGGAGCAGCTCTGCCTCGCGAACCCGCAGGTGTCGTTCCGCTTCATCGTGAACGGCCAGAACCGCTTCCACACGAGCGGGAACGGGAGCCTTAAGGACATCATCTACCAGCTCTACGGGCGCGACACCGCGAACTCCCTGATCGAAGTGAACGCGGAGAACGAGTTCTTCCGCATGAGCGGCTTTATCGGCAGGCCCGAGGTCTCACGCGGCTCCCGCTCCATGGAGCATTACTGCGTGAACGGGCGCTACATCAAATCGAACGTGATCGCGAAGGGGATCGAGGAGGGCTTCGGGAACCTTATGATGCAACACAGCTTTCCCTTTGCGGTCCTCCTCCTCACGCTTTCCCCGGCCCGCGTCGACGTGAACGTGCACCCGACCAAGAAGGAGGTGCGCTTCTCCGACCCGCAGGCGGTGTTTGAGTTTGTCCGCGGCGCGGTGCATGAAGCGCTTTCCCGCACGGAGCTGATCCGGACCGTCCGCCTTGGCGGAGAAAGCCGGAAGAAAGAGGCCCCGAAGGGACGGACGCCGCGTTACGCGGAGCCCTTCGAGACCAGGACCGGCGGGGCGGACGTCCCGGCCGGGACAGGAACCCGGCGGCCGGAAGCGGATGCAGTCCAGGCAGAGTCCGGGACCCGCGGGACGGAACCTTCGCCCGGCATGGCAGCAGGCACAGAAAGGACCGAAGTCTCCGGCACAGCAGCCGGAACACAGAGAACGGAAACCGCTGCCGGCATGGCGGGAACCGACGCGCAGAAATCTGACGCAGCTTATCCCGCCGACACAGGTACACCCGCGTCCGTCCGGGAGACGGCGCCGGCTGCGGAACCCGTCATCGGCCGCAACGGCCAGTTCGCGCTTTTCGCGGAAGGCCACCGCGAGCGCGTGCGCCTGGTGGGTGACGTGTTCGACACCTACTGGATCTGCGAGTTCGAAGGAAGCATGTACATCATCGACCAGCACGCGGCCCACGAGAAGGTGAATTACGAACGCTTCATGAAGGCTTACGAGACGCGCAAGGTCACGAGCCAGCAGCTCCTTCCGCCGGCCGTCATCACCCTGACCGACCGGGAGGCCGCGCTCCTCGAGACCCACATGCAGGACTTTACGGACCTCGGCTACGAGATCAGCCATTTCGGCGGCCACGCCTACGTGGTCCGCGCGGTCCCGGACATCCTCCCGTCCGTCATGAAGGACGAGCTCCTGAAAAACATGATCGGGAGCCTTTCCGAGGAGACCGGCGGGCGCGTCCCCGACCTCATCATCGAAAAGACAGCCTCCCTGTCCTGCAAGGCGGCCGTCAAGGGGAACCAGCACCTCACGGCCGGCGAGGCGGAAAAGCTTCTGGACGAAATGTTCTCGCTGAAGGACCCGTACAACTGCCCGCACGGGCGGCCTACGGTGATCCGCCTGACGAAATCCGAGCTTGACCGCCGGTTCAGGAGGCTCGTATGAAGCGGCCCCTGGTGATCATCGCGGGCCCCACCGCTGTCGGGAAGACGGCCCTTTCCGTGCGCCTCGCGAAGAACGTGGGCGGTGAGATCATCAGCGCGGACTCCATGCAGGTGTACCGCCGCATGGATATCGGCACCGCAAAGGTGACTCCGGAGGAGACGGAGGGCGTCCCGCACCACCTGATCGACATCCTTGAGCCCTGGGAGCCGTTCAACGTCTATGAATTCAGGGCCCGCGTCCTTTCCGCCATGGAGGAGATCTACGCGAGAGGGCGTCTGCCGGTGATCTGCGGCGGGACCGGCTTCTACATCCAGTCGGTCCTCTACGACATCGCCTTCGGGGACGATGCGGGAAGCCCCGAGGTACGGAGCCGTCTTGAAAAGGAGATGGCGGAGTCCGGCCCGGAGGCCATGCACGCGCGCCTTGCGGCGGTCGATCCCGAAAGCGCCGCGGCGATCCACGCGAACAACAGGAAGCGCGTCGTCCGCGCCCTGGAATTCTACGAGCTCACGGGGAAAAAGATCTCCGAGCACAACGCGGAGCAGCGGGAGAGGACGTCGCCCTACGATTTCCTCTACTACGTCCTGACCATGGACCGCGAATCTCTGTACGCGCGGATCAACTACCGCGTGGACCTTATGGTGCGGGACGGGCTTCTGGACGAAGTCCGGGCGCTCCGGGACGAAGGCGTCCCCGGCGGGTGCACCGCCATGCAGGGACTCGGCTACCGCCAGGTCTACGATTATCTCGACGGCCTCTGCACCTTCGACGAGGCGGTCGAACGCATCAAGATGGAAACGCGCCGCTTCGCGAAGCGGCAGCTCACCTGGTTCCGGCGCGAGAAGGACGCCATCTGGGTGAAGCTTGAGGACTACGGCGGAGACCGCCGGAAGATCCTTGAAAAAATGACGGAGGACACGAAGGCGCTTCTTTTAAGGAGCCCGGCCGTGCCTTTCGATAATGCAGGAGAGTTTGACAGGAATGGAATTTAACACCGGAATGAATGACATGTATCTCGCGCTCGGGATCTCCCCGCGCGCACTGGAGCTCGGCGCGCTTGCCGAAGAGAAGTGCCGCCCGCGGTTCGCGGCCATCGATCAGATCGCCGAGTACAACCAGGCGAAGGTCCTGAAGGCCTTCCGCGACAACCGCGTCGGCGAGGCGCACTTCGCGCCCAGCACGGGCTACGGCTACAACGACATCGGAAGGGACAACCTGGAAAATGTCTACGCCTCCGTCTTCCACGCGGAGGATGCCCTCGTCCGCGCCCAGCTGGTCAGCGGGACGCACGCGCTGACCGTGGCGCTCTTCGGAAACCTCCGCCCGGGCGACGAGATCCTTTCCCCGGTCGGTAAGCCCTACGACACGCTGGACGAGGTCATCGGCATCCGCCCGGCCCGCGGCTCGCTCGCGGAGTACGGCGTCACCTACCGCCAGGCGGACCTCCGCCCGGACGGGACCTTCGACTTTGACGCGATCCGCGCGGCCCTCACCGATAAGACGCGTCTCATCGAGATCCAGCGCTCCAAGGGATACTCCTCACGGCCCACCTTCTCCGTCGACGAGATCGGACGCCTCATCGCCTTTATCCGCGGGATCCGCCCGGACGTCATCATCATGGTGGACAACTGCTACGGCGAATTCATCGAGACAAAGGAACCGACGGACGTCGGCGCGGACCTCTGCGTAGGCTCGCTCATCAAGAACCCCGGCGGCGGGCTTGCGCCGATCGGCGGCTACATCGTCGGAAAGCACGAGTACGTCGAGAACGCGGCCTTCCGCCTTACGGCGCCCGGCCTCGGGAAGGAGCTCGGCGCCTCGCTCGGCGCCTCGAGGCTTCTTTACCAGGGACTTTTCTTCTCGCCGACGGTCTCCGCGGCGGCGGAGAAGGGCGCGGTCTTCGCGTCCCAGCTTTACAGTGACCTCGGGTTCCGCGTATTCCCGGGACCGGAGGAGGTCCGCCACGACATCATCCAGTCCGTGGACCTTGACACGCCGGAGGCCCTGAAGGCCTTCTGCCTCGGCATCCAGGCCGCGGCGCCGGTGGACAGCTTCGTGACCCCGGAGCCCTGGGACATGCCGGGCTACGAGGACCAGGTCATCATGGCGGCGGGCGCCTTCGTGTCCGGCGCGTCCATCGAGCTTTCCGCTGACGGCCCCATGCGGCCGCCGTACACCGTGTTCTTCCAGGGCGGCCTTACCTGGCCCCACGCGAAGACCGGCGTCCTCATGTCCCTTCAGAAACTCATTGAAGCCGGCATCATAAAATAGTAAAATAGATGACAGCCTGTCCAGGTCTCCAGCCGGTACTGTACCCGGAGAGCCGTGAAAGGAGACGTATGAACAGACTGAAAGAAATGCCCGCAGGCGGCCGCCCCTACGAAAAAGCTGAGACGGCCGGCTTTGCTGCGCTTACCGACGCGGAGCTTCTCGCGATCCTCCTGCGGTCCGGGACGAAGGACATGGACGTCCTGACGCTCGCCGACCGGCTTCTCGACATGGGAGGCAGGAACGAGGGCCTCGCGGGGCTCATGCGCTGCACCACGGAGGAGCTGCGAGAGATCGGCGGCATCGGCCGCGTGAAGGCCATCCAGATCTCCGCGGTCGGGGAGCTCGTAAAGCGCCTCTGGCGCCGCGGCGTGACGGGAGACACGGTCACGTTCCGGACGCCCGCGGACTGCGCGCGCTACTACATGCAGGAGATGCGGCTTCTGGAGCAGGAGGAGGTCCGCGCGGCCTACCTTGACACGAGGCTCCGCCTGATCAGCGATACGCTCCTCACCAGGGGGACGGTGAATTCGTCCCTCATGTCCGTGCGGGAGATCATGATCGGCGCCTTAAAACGCCGCGCCGTATCCATGCTGCTGGTCCACAACCACCCGAGCGGCGATCCGGCTCCCTCCGGCCAGGACATCGAGGTCACGGAGCAGGTGAAGCGCGCGGGAGAGCTTGTCGGCATCCCTCTTTATGACCACATCATCATCGGGGATAACACCTACTACAGTTTCCGGGAGTGGGGCTCACTGTGAAATTATCGAACAGCAAACTGATCCTGATCATCCTGAGCATCCTGTGCGTCGTCATGATCGGCGCCACGACGGTGAAGGATGAGCTGCTCTCGCCGGTCCGCACGGCCTTCGGCTTCTTTCTGGAGCCGATCCAGTCGGGCGTGAACCGGGTCGGGAGATCTTTATACAACAAC
>Ga0310691_10008258_pt1 | contig 10723 bp, 9 predicted proteins | sample 176DNAGHGlowgp2_FD_203887 | JGI IMG/M metagenome (GOLD analysis project Ga0310691, IMG submission 203887) | Sheep rumen microbial communities from Palmerston North, Manawatu-Wanganui, New Zealand - 1766 DNA GHGlow gp2 (v2) (version 2) | ecosystem: Host-associated > Mammals > Digestive system >... | reverse complement strand
TCTCGGGCACGTTGGCAGACTTTCTCATCCCCGCCTATCGCCACATCTTCTACAAGCAGATGAGGGCCGTCACGGTCGGGTGGATGGATATCATACACATTAAAAAACTGCTGAAATGAACATGGTCCGCATAAAAAAAGCTATCCTGGCACGTATGCCGCTGACGGTGCAGTTCCTCGTGGAGGTGCTTGCCTATTGGCGACGGCTCTGCCGCTACAATGCTTCCATACGCACCAATCGCGACAGGCAGAAAATGCAATACACCATTCTGCGCGAGAATCATATCATAGAGAAGGGCATGTCCATGCGCAACACACGGCGTGGATTCGGGCAAGCCAAGGTGACCACGTTGCTGGAACATCTGTTGCAGTACAACCGCCTGTTCGGGACAGCGGACAAGTCCTTCCTGGATTATCCGTTGTCGACCATCAAGGCCTACATCGCCTATCAGCACCGCGATGGCGTGGACATCGCAGCGATAGAAGACACCTTCATGCAACTGTGCCGGGAGGCCGGCCTGGACGCCGATGCCCTGCAACTGCCTGCCGGCATCGAGATGTGCAAGGCTGCAGACCTGAAGCAGCAGGCACGCGCCGACTTTGAGTCGCTTCTCTATAGCAGGCATTCCATGCGCTACTTCCAGGATGAATTGCCCTCGAGGGAACTGCTGGAAAAGGCCTTGGAACTCGCGGCCAGGACGCCGTCGGCCTGCAACCGCCAGGCCTGGCACACCCATATATACTTTGGCGACGAGTCGCACGAACTGCTGCGCATGCAGGATGGCTGCCGCGGATTCTACGACGACATCCATTGCAGCATCGTGGTGACTGCCGACATGAAGGGATTCCTGGGCCACGAACCATTCCAGTGCTATGTGGACGGAGGCCTGTATGCTCAGAACCTCATCAATGCCCTACACTATGTGGGACTGGGCACTATTCCGCTCTCATGCGGATTCATGACTGACAAACTGCTTGCCATGCAGCGGCGTTTCGGTATACCGGAGAACGAGACTATGGTGGTCATCATAGGAACGGGCGTGATGCCCGATAAGATGAAGATAGCCATCTCCACCCGCCGCCCAGTGGCTGCAACAAATACGTATCATTAAGCAACTTATCTATGCACCTCGTACCGCTCGTATATTTCGCTGGACTCACATACTACTTCTGGCAGAAGCACCGGACGTATGATGTGGCTACGTATATGTCTACGCTATATACGATTACGTCGATTTGCTGTGTGCTGATGGTCATGGGTGGATTCATGAACCGCCAGGGCGGCGGCGTGTTGGTCGACGGTTACGAACCCGAATTTGGCATCGTGCCTACTATCCTCTATTGTGGACTCATCACGTTGACCATTCTGCCTTTCTCCTTCATCAGGCCCGAAAAGTTGGAAGACATCACCAACGTACACCGATATGTGATCTATGGCTTCACGCTCTTCATCGTCCTTCAAGGCCTTATCATGTACTACCTCGTGGGCGATTCCATCACAGACTTGCTCAATGGCGACTTCAAGTTCCTGAAGGACTCCCATTACTCCGGCAACATATCTCCGGCCGACGCCAAGATGCTGACCATGCCCATGCCCATACAGGTGATGTATCTGCTGAGCTTCATGACGTTGCTGGCATTGCCGCTCTTCTTCTACTATACCTGTGTCGAAGGCCGCAGCCTGTGGCTTACATCGCCGCTGCTTGCCGTCTCCATCAGTCCCATCTTGCGCGGCGTGCTGATGGCCGACCGTACGGAAATCATCCATTACGGCCTGATGTTCTTCTTCTGCCTGGTCTTCTTCCAACGATTCATTACCAAGCGCGTCCGCAACTTCATGCTTGCGGTCAGTCTGCCCGTGCTGGCCGTGGGCGTTACCTACATCGTGGCGGTTTCGGCATCGCGCTTTGAAAACGAGGACGAGGGAGCCAGCGGCAGTATGCTGGAATATGCCGGACAGTCGTATGTCAACTTCTGCTACTTCTATGATAACCATAACCCGGAACTTTACTATGTGGAACGCGAACTCCCGATAGTCTCGTATTTCGTGTTCAAGAACCAGTACGTAGAGACAAAGGACGAACGCACGGCCCGAGAAGGATTCTTCATCGGCGTATTTGCGTCGCACATTGGGTCGTGGCTGCTGGACGTAGGGGTCGTAGGGGCCATACTCATAAGCGCCTTCTTCGCATTTATTTGCTGCCTGGTAGTCAACCGATACAATCGGACGGAATTTGACATATCCGACGTGCTTATGCTGTTTGCATTAGGTGCGGTGCCCACATTCGGTATATTCTATTATAGGTACTATACCGTAGCCACAGCGTTTGTGTATCTCGCTGCAGGTCTGCTGTTCTTGTTTTCTAAATATATTTTTGTTTGGCATAAAGAATAAAACCAGTCTTGCATGAAGTATTATTTCCCTATACACCTTGATGGTGGCAATCGCGGATGCGAAGCCATAGCAAAGGGCTCGGCAATCCTTTTGGACGAGTCGGCAGACCGGCTGTTCGGCTATTGTCGCGATGTAGCATTGGACACGCAGTTGGGGATTGCCGACTATGTGACGCTGGTTCCCTGTCGGCGCGAGTCTCTCTTGATTGATAAGTTCCTGGGGCTGACGAACCGTATCTTCCGAACGCACCAGACAGCCACGTGGCGCGAACTATATCCCTACAGGTCGTTCTTGCGCCTGATAGGAAAAGACGATGTCGTTGTCTCTACGGGTGGGGATATGATGTGCTATGACAACAATGCAGTCGTATACACCAACAATTGGTTGCACGGGCATGGCATCAAGACCATCCTGTGGGGCTGCTCGATGGGGCCGGAGAACCAGACAAAGGAGAAGTTGGAGACGTTGTTCAAGTTCTCCTTGATATATGCAAGGGAATCGCTGACGTTTGAGTATTTCAAGTCTCTGGGGCTGAAGAATCTTTGCCTCCTTCCCGATCCTGCTTTCATCCTGCAGCCGCAAGAATGTAGTTTGCCCGAGTGCCTCATGCACGAAGATGTCGTAGGACTGAACGTCAGCAATTTCGTGATGGGCGGAGTCTCCCTGGACGGAGCTTTCGCCCCGGAGGTGCTTTCCCTCATCGACCATATATTGCAGCATACGGCCAGCCATATCCTCCTGGTTCCCCATGTGACCTGGAACATAGACGGAGTGAATCAGGACGACCGCCAGATGGCCCGCATAATATGCGAACACTTCGGTCGTAACGAAAGGTTGCATGTCTTGGACATCGACAATCTTAATTATTGCCAGATACGCTATGCAATATCGCATTGCAGCATGTTCATCGGTGCTCGCACCCATGCTGTCATTTCGGCCTACCGAATGTGTGTGCCGACAATAGCCTTGGGGTATTCCATCAAGTCGAGGGGCATAGCCAAGGACTTGGGACTGGATGAACGTCTGGTCGTGGACAGCAAGCATTGTACGAAGGGCGAGCTGTTAAGTTCCTTCACCTATTTGTCGGAAAACAAAGACTGCATTCGTCGGCACCTAACCGACATCATGCCTGAATACATACAACGGACCTACCAGATACGCGACTATCTGGCTCAACTAAATAACGAATGATATGAATAAACCAAGAATCATAGCCCTATATCTTCCCCAGTATCACCCCATCCCCGAGAACGACCTTTGGTGGGGACCGGGATTCACCGAATGGATGAATGTCGTCAAGGCCAGGCCCCTGTTTCGAGGGCATGTGCAGCCGAAGATTCCGGCAGACCTCGGGTTCTACGACCTTCGTCTGCCCGAAACCCGAGAGGCACAGGCGCAGTTGGCCCGTGAGGCCGGAATAGAGGGCTTTTGCTATTATCACTATTGGTTCGGTGGAAAGCAGTTGCTGGAGCGTCCGTTCAATGAGGTGCTGGCTTCCGGGAAACCCGACTTCCCCTTCTGTCTCTGCTGGGCCAACCACTCGTGGAGCAACAAAACCTGGAACCGGAAGTCGAACCTTCAGGCCAATTCCATGCTGATGGAACAGACTTATCCGGGAGAAGAGGACGATACGGCACACTTCATGTCGTTGCTGCCAGCCTTCCGCGACCCGCGTCACATTACCATCGACGGGAAGCCTGTTTTCTTTCTTTTCAATCCCTGGACGCATACCCGCATTCGGGAGTGGATAGCCTGTTGGCGGCATCTGGCCGAATTGCACGGACTGCCTGGGTTATATCTCGTAGCCATGTGCGATTCCACATTGGCTTTCAAACTGAATGCTGACGGGACCCATTCCCGTGCCATACCTAATCTGGAAAGTAGCGCAGACCTCTTCCAGACAGTTCTCGATATGGGCTTTGATGCCGTCAACTCCTTTGGCCGACGTAGGGGAGAGATGCTGAGTAAGGGAAAATATAGCGACCTCGCAAACACGGTGCTCAGGAAAATCGGCGTGCCTATAAAGACCTGTTATGACTACTCGCGCACCGTTGAGGGATTCTTTGCCCCGGAGGATAGATGGGAAAACGTTTTCCCGACGGTCATGCCCAACTGGGACCGCAGTCCACGGGCAGCCATGCAGGATGGGGTATATGTAGGTGCCACGCCGAAAGCGTTTGAAAAACACATCCGGCAGGCCATGGATATGGTTAAAGATAAGGCTGCGGAGCATCAGGTCATCGTGCTGAAGTCGTGGAACGAATGGGGGGAGGGCAATTATGTTGAGCCCGACCAGGAGTTTGGCCATGGCTGGCTCAATGCAATAAAGGATGCCTTGGGGAACTGAAAAATTAAGATTGAAGATGGAGATAAGCATCATACTTCCAACCTATCGCCCGGAGGGATATCTGTGGGAATGTCTGGAGTCGATTGACAAACAGACCTTGGACCACAGCCTCTTCGAGGTTCTGCTCGTCCTCAATGGCGAACGGGAACCTTATGAACGGCAAATCCAGACTTTCCTGGACAGCCGTCCTGATTTGCCCTGCCGGATGATATATAATGAGGAGAAAGGAGTCAGTGCGGCTCGCAACAGAGGCTTGGACGAGGCTCGGGGCGAATACATTTGTTTCATCGACGACGACGACCTCATCACACCCACGTATCTGGAGGCACTGTATGCTCGGGCTACAAAAGAAACCGTCCCCTTGTCCTATATCACAATATTTGACGACGGCACGGACATATTTGTCCCCAATTATATTACCCGGGATTATCAGGAGTCAGATGCGAACATCCCATATAGGCAGGCACGCCGATATTTCAATGTCCCGTATTGCAAGATGATACATCGGGATGTGATAGGGACAAGGCGCTTCGACAAGGCCCTGAAGAATGGCGAGGATGCCCTCTTCTTGTTCCTCGTATCGGACCGATTCAAGTGGGTTCGCTTCACGGATAAGACGGCGGAATATCACTATCGCCAGCGCTCGACAAGTGCTTTCAACGCCAAGAAACCGGTGACGTACCACATCTCGAACATGCTGACATGTCAGTTCAAGGCTTCGAAGATTTTCTGGGCTCATCCCCTTCGTTACTCTTTCTGCTTCTACGCTGAGTATATGTTGGCGATAGCAATGGGATGTTTCCGCAAGATTATCGGTACTAAATAACGTACCCCCTAATCTTTTCCTTCCACGAATAGTGGTTGACGACCATGTCGTAGCCCTGTTCCGACAGTTCCCGGCGTAGTTTCGGGTCGCGCATGATGCGGATTGTGGCTTCTGCTATGGTCGAGGCATCGTCGCGGATGAATACGTTCTTGCCGTCTTCCAGTTCAGGTATGGCCTGGGCAATCAATGTGGTCATGACAACCGGCAGTCCGCATCCCATGGCCACGAGCACCTTGTTCTGTATGCCGGAAGCCACCCGCACCGGGGCAATGGTGACGCAGACGTCGGAGATGGTGTCGGGCAGATTGTCTACGAAACCCGTTACGATGATGTTCTCGCTTGCTAATTGCTGTATGCTCTTTGGCGGTTGTGCACCGACCAAGTAGAGCACCGTCTCTGGCTCCTTTTGCAGGATTTTGGGGAATACCTCGCTGACGAAGAACAGCACTGCATCCTGGTTCTGCAGGGTGCGCATGTTGCCGATGAAGCATATCTTCTTGTCGTTGTATGAGGTGGGCCTCTTTTTCATGCATTCCACACCGTTGGCATGCAGCTCGAGCGAAGAGTGATATGGGGTCAGGCGTTTCAGATAGTTGATGTCGGCCTGAGAGACGAGCACGCACTTCGGGAACCGTTCCGTGATGTGCTGCTCGTAGCGCTTTATCAGGTTGTGCTCGAGGGCATAGATGATGCGTAGTATGCCGCCCCCCTTGGCACCGGACGACATGGAATAGGTCTTGGACAGGGCATCGGTCATCTCGATGATGGAGCATTCTTCGAGCTGCAGCTCTTCCAGATAAGGAGTCATGCGCAGCAGGTGCGAGATGTATAAATCTGGTTTCTCTTTTTTGATGACTTCCTGCAACAGTTTCTTGTAGACCGTGGAATAGTAGTAGCCGCATTGCATGGGGCGGCCGCTGATGAGGAACAGGGCAGCATTGATGGCGGAGGTCAGACGGCTACGTGGCACGGTGTATATCTTGTGATAGATGCGCTGCGCCTCGTACATCTGTGGACTGTCCTCGTCGTGGAAACTTACCAGCACCAGCTTGTAGCCCTGTTTGCGCAGTTGACGTGCTATGTTGTTGATGCGCAAGACGTCGCCACCATTCTCGGGCAGTGGGAAGCGTGGAGCCAGGATGCATATCTTCTTTGCCTTCTTGGCCACCTCTTCGTATTTGTTGCGGATGTTCGTCCGTATCATTTCCTTGGCCTCGTATTTGTGTATGAGGCTGGTCAGACGCAGTTGCCAGGCCCAGAAGATGAGGACGTCGACGATGATTATCCACGAGATGTGCAGGCCCAGGTGGTATAGTCCGAAGTTGAGGACGATGAAGAATATGTCCATGCCCAGGATGGACAGGAGCGTCTGCATCGGCGTCTTTCCGCCTTGGAGCATCTTGTGGTGGATGTGCGTCTTGTCGGCCTCGAACATGTTGCCGCCGCGCATCTTGCGCCGGATGGCCACGCGGATGAGGTCGAAAGTGGGGATGATGAGTACGGAGTAGCTGGCCAGGATGCCATCGGGATGCTCCTCTATGACGAGGGGGTTGACCATGGCATATTTGATGCCCAGATAGCTCAGTGAGAAGCCGAGGAAGAGCGAACCGCTGTCGCCCATGAAGGTCTTTGTGCGCTTCTCCTCGCTGCCGAAGATGTTGAAGTAGATGAATACGAGCAGAACACCGATGAGGCTCATCGAGAAGATGCAGTAGATGATGTAGCCTTGCGAGTAGAACAGCATGGTGTATACCCACAGCGCTATGAGGCTGATGCCAGAGGCCAGGCCGTCCAGGCCATCTATCAGGTTCATGGCATTTACGACCAGCATTGTGATGAAGACCGTTATGGCATAGCCTGCCCAAAGGGGAATCTCGTCGATGCCCATGAAGCCATAGAGGTGGTTGAAATACAACCCGCTCAGGGGGAAGGCCATGGAGGCTATCAACTGTACGGCAAACTTCAGGTTGGCTGTCAGACTGAAGAGGTCGTCTAAGAATCCGATGAAGTAGATGAGTATGATGCCGACGCTGATCATCAGGGTCGACGTGTGGACGAATTCCTCAAAGTTGTCGTTGCCCAGCATGATGGCCAGGGTGCCCATCATGCCGATGAACGTGGCCGGTACGAATGCCATTCCGCCCATGCGAGGAACTTTCTTCTTGTGAATCTTCCGTGCATTGATGTCGTCGTAGATGCCGTTCTTGTAGCATAGGTGCAACAGCCAAGGCAGTAGCACCAACGCCGTTAAGGCAGAAAAGCAAAGGGCAAGAATCAGGTATACGTATGTGGGCATGCTCGCTTTTATTATTTTTTATATTTTATTAACGAATGGGCATGACATTTTATTGCCATGCTTGTGGCTTTTTCATCGCATTTTTTTTGTGAATGTGTGTACTTAGTACTTCCGAAAGACGAGAACGCTCTCGGCGGTACTAAGTTGCATGTGGCTGCCGGTGAGGGCATCTATGTGGAACCGTCCGTCGGATGCCACACCGTAAGGGGCCAAATCGCCCAAGGGACAAACGTCATCGTCTGGCCAGAATACGGTTTTCCCGATGGTCAGTTCTTCGGGCGTGTGTGTGAAGTAAGATAGGTAATGGGATGCCCGGCTCCCTCGCTGGAATTTAATGAGGTTCAGCTGGACACAATAATATATGCTGTCTTGTTTGGTTTTGACCACTTGATTGGTGGTGCGGTCGCGCCATTCGGTCAGCTGCCACATGCCATCCAGGTCGCCGTTTTCGTCGGTCTTTCTGTCACAGGCCGGGAACACTGCCAGTAAGAGCATTCCCAATAATATATATAGTATAGTCTTTCTCATTTTCTCATTCTCTCATTTTCTCATTTTCTCAATCTCTCATTTTCTCATTTTCTCAATCTCTCATTTTCTCACTTCTTTCTAATCCATCCTGTGTACGATACGGTGAGCATGGCACCGCCGGACTTACCGAGCAGTTTGCCGAAGTTCTGGCCATAGGCCGCACCGATGCAGAGTCCCTCGACCTGGTGGGGGCGGTATGTGGCCTCCAGGAGCAGGAAGTCGCCCTTGGCCGGGTCGGTGCGTGGAATGTCGTACGTGCCCCAACTCTTCTCGTGACTGTAAAGAATGCGGTAGCCGATTTCTGGTGTGGGCTCCCCGTTCAGTCCGATGTGGTGCGCCCGGATGCGATTGTTGCGGAACTCAATCTTCCCGTTCGTGTTATAGATGGGGGAGAGCAGTAGGGCATGGCCCTGCGAGAATCCCGCGTGCTGCCAGGCACCGTATATCTGGTGGTTGTAGTATTTGTCTACGCCGTAGATGCCCTCGGGCATGTTGGGCGTCTTGTCGTGATAGATGGGGCCGCTTTGGTCGGTCGTCCGCAGATACTCGTAGACGAAGCCCGAGAGCACAGGATTCTTGGGCAGGTGTCCCTCGACGCCATACAGCATGTCTTTCCAGGGATATTGCAGGAACATCTGGCTGTGGTCCTCGAAGAAGTGCTCGGCGTATGCCCCTAAGGACCATCCCTTGCCTTGGAAGTCGAGGCGCATGTGCCACGAACCCAGCTGGTTACCTTCCGAATTTGCATAATTGCCATCGCTGACGTCGTTGCCGCCGGGAATCAGTGCATGCCAAAAGGCCTTGAGCCCGTGAGGCAGTTTCTGGTGTGGGTCGAAGGTGGCAAAGTTCGGGTCGTCAGCACGGTCCCTGAGGTTCCAGGCTTCGCCGCCGAACTGGGCACTCATCTCCAGGCCTGCCGTCAGCGAGAGCGGGAACTTCTCGGCGTTGCCGATGCGTACGAATCCAGCCTTGGAGTGGTAGAACGAGTTGGCCGTCCGCAGGTGGTCGGTGCCAGCCGTGAAGTTGCGTTGCCAACCGTTGTCGGTGAGCATGCCGTATGCGATGTGCGCCTTCAGGGCCAGCCAGTTTTTTGTCCTGGGGATGACCCAGAAGTCGGGCAGTTCGAGGCGTATCTGGGGGATGGGGCGTGCATTGATGCTGTTGGTCATGCCGCCGCTCGAGAGCAGGGGATTCTTCATCTCCATGGGGCGCTCCTTCTGCCCCACGGACAGGCGTATGGCCTTGAACTGGAAGTCGCCGTAGGCTTGCTGCAGGACGAAGTGGCTGTCGTGGTTCACGGCACCCACCAGGTCGAGTCCGTATCCGATGCGCCAATGTCGCAGGCTGTCGGCGCTGACGTCGCGCTTGATGCTGGCCCTCACGAGGCCACTGTTGGGTTCGGTGGTCCCCAGTCCGTATCGGTTGTTGGAAAACCAGAACGGGGCCACGTCGCCACTGCCTGCCGTACCTTGCAGGGTGGCCTGATACTGTATGTCGTGTCCCAGGCGGCTGAACTGTGCGTTCAGGGATAAGCCCTGAGCCAGCAGAAATATGGCTAATAAATTTTTCTTCATTGGAGGACAAAGTTACTCTTTTTCTTCCGTATGCCGAAACTTTTATGTGAAAAAACGTTTCAATAGTCAATATTTCACGCCGAAAAATTGGCTAAGTGGGGTTTTATGCTTAATTTTGCATTCTTTTAAGGGTAAATTATATAAGAAATTGAAGAAAATAAACATAGCGATTCAGGTAGGCTCGTCGGAGGATATCGAGGGCGTGCTTGCCTATTGTTCCGAACATGGCATTCGGGCCTGCTCCTTGCGGGCCATGTTGGCTGCGCTCGGGCGGTTCCTGGGTCGGGTGGCTCTGCGGCTGACCGACATCGTGGTCAGTCTGTCTCTGCTGCTGACCCTGTTCCCCCTTCTCTACATTATTACGGCTATCGTTATCAAGCGTCGCAGTCCCGGGCCGGCCATTGTGGTTGAGCCTGCCATGTTGGCCGACGGCCGGCAGTGCGGACTTTTCAATTTCCGCCTGGGCACCGCAAGCCAGCGCCCATTGATAGCCCTTGCCCCGCGCCTCATAAACATCCTGCTGGGTCAGCTGAGCCTGTTCGGGCAGACGCCGACACCGATAGTCGCGCCGGAGCCGGAATTGGAACCCGCAAATGCGACTCCGGAGGCCAATCCCGAGGCGACAGCAGAGGGGCCTGCCGAGGACGTGGAAGATGAGAGTTTGAATACAATATATAATACTGAAAAAGAGAACAATGTCATTTCTGAGTAAACTTTTCGGCCGTAAGGAGGCCGAGCAAATGCGCATCGGCGGCATG
>Ga0310691_10008257_pt1 | contig 10724 bp, 10 predicted proteins | sample 176DNAGHGlowgp2_FD_203887 | JGI IMG/M metagenome (GOLD analysis project Ga0310691, IMG submission 203887) | Sheep rumen microbial communities from Palmerston North, Manawatu-Wanganui, New Zealand - 1766 DNA GHGlow gp2 (v2) (version 2) | ecosystem: Host-associated > Mammals > Digestive system >... | reverse complement strand
GAAAGAAACGAAAAGATAGGTCGCAAGATTCGCGACGCTGAAATGTCGAAAGTGCCGTTCATGCTGATATTGGGAGAGAAAGAAGTAACGGAAGGTACTATCAGTGTTCGTCGTCAGGGTGCCGGAGACCTTGGCAGCATGACCCCAGCGGCTTTCGCCAAATTAGTCGAAGACGAGATTAATGAAGTGATGGCCAAATGAAAATTTTTGAAAAAAAGTATATGATTTAGAAAAAAGGTGTATCTTTGCATTTGAAATTCAATAGTAAATAATATCACTTATTGATATTACACGTTGGAAATCAGACACAAGCCGCTGTAGCTTAAAAGTAGAGCGATTACGTAGTTTGTAATAGATGGGGGTTCAAATCCTTCTGGCGGCTCAAATTTTTCCTCAAAGTTTTCGGTGACTTTTCAAATTTTGCAAGACTTTTTTCTTGCATGTTTGTTTATGCTTTCAATGATTATGGCTTTGCTAAGGGGCGTTTGGGAGTTTTGCAGGTATTTGTTTTGGCCAAGGTGGAAGTAACTTATGGTTCATGGTTCAAGTTTAACGGTTATGGTTATTGATAAACTGATACGATTATGAAGACAATGATTCTTGTTAAAGGTTCGTCACAGAGGGGAAAGTCTCAAAGTATAAAGAGATTGGCAACAACATTTCCTTTTACTTCTATCATCAGGCTTTGGACTAATGATGACTATGATTCATACGTTATAGGTACTATAAAAGATAGTGAGGGTATGGATAGAATTGTTGGCATGGAAAGCCTTGGTGATCCGGGTTCGTGTCAAAAGCTATGGATTGAGGAGTGTGTAAATGCAGGTTGCGAGGTTATTGTTGCGGCAAGCCGCTCTTACGGGCAGACTGTGGATGATGCATACGGTTTGGCAAGTGCCAATGGCTATGAGGTCGTTGAGGTGTCAACATATTTTCATGATGGAGGGCCGATGTTGCCCAACGGTTTAGATTTGAGAGATGCTTTTGCGGTGAATATGAGGAGTTTAATAATGAATTGTTTGTAGTAAAAGTTCTGAAAATGGACGGATGGCTTACATACACACCCAATAAAGAAAAGGATGGTTTCCGATTGCTTCGTCTGGAAATTCAAAACCACATAGTTCTTGCTCCAAAGGGAAAGAAATGCTGCATTGAGTTTTTTAACGCGCAATCTGAGGGGGCGATTACTATAAGTGGCAAACCATATTCTACTGTTATTATCGGAGCTAATGGTGTAGGTAAGAGTCTTGTAATGGCTGCGGTAGCAGATATTTTTCGGTATTTGCATCAACTTAATAACAATGATAATAAGACGGTTGAACCGCTTGGTTTTAGATTTGCAGTTCAATATTTTATCAATGGTCACACATATAGGATTTCGAATCTACCCGACCAATTAGGCTTTGTGAAAGTGGATGGAAATGCAAAAGAAAGAATTTCTTGTTGGGTTGATGACAAACCTAAGGGGTTGCACTGGTGTGATTTGCCTTGTGCTGTGCTGGCCAGCTCTATTACGATTGCCGATAGGTTCAGAACCCAAAAGCAACCTGACAACTACTATTGGTATTTAGGTGCAAGGAATGAGAACTTGCCCAACTCTACAGGGACAAAGACCATAGTAAGAAAGGCTGTTGATGCAATAGCAGAATGCCTTACCCATGACGCTTACTTCAAAGAAAAATTGTTTGATTTGCTTGAATGTTTGGATTTGGAGCGAAAGATGGAAATAGAGTATTCCGTGAGGTATAAAGATGTGTATCTTGCCGATCCAATAACTAAGGAACGGTTTATAAAGATATTCGACAATTGGGAAGAAGCTTTTAGCACTGCTGGTATGAAGCGTAAAGATCAGCCTTGGAGCCATAACAAATTCAAGCAGATTAGACAGAATCCCGAAAATATCAGGCTGATGGTTGACTTTCTGAAAAGAGTAAAGGAAAACCAACTGCTTGACAGGCGAAACCACTTGGTCTATGACATCAACGAAGAAACGTTCAAGGACGATTGGAAAGCAATAAAGCTGTTATCGTCATTGGATATATTATCATATCCCAAAATAAAAATACATAAGAAGGTGACAGCCAGAACGGAGGAGGAGTTTTTGTTTGAGGATGGCAGCTCGGGTGAAACTGCCATGCTTTGCCAGTTTATCAATATCCTTTCCCGTATAGAACACCATAGCTTAGTTTTGATAGATGAGCCGGAAACGAGTTCGCACCCAAACTGGCAGATACGTTACATAGATTGGATTAACAAGATATATCAAAGGTTTCACACGTGTCATTTTGTGATTTCAACCCATTCTCATTTTCTTCTCTCCGATCTTGAAGAAGGTTCGTCGGCTATTGTGGCTCTTGACAGGGATAAAGAAACGGGTGATATTGTGAATTTGACAGAAGGAGTGAATACTTATTGTTGGACGGTTGATGATATTCTTTATAGAGTATTCGGAGTAAGAAACACAAGAAATAGTGCATTCGAGACAGAAATCATGTCACTTTGTAAGATGCTCTCAGAAGGAAGTGAAAATTTAAATGAAATCAATAGTAAGGTAAAAAAACTATCATCTGTTGTACTTCCCGGTAATGACCCTTTGTTGGAAATAATTGAACAAGCAAAAAAGTATGTTGAATCTAAAAAGGCCTTATAGGTTAAAAAAAACAGAATGGATACATGTCCGTGATGTTCTTTTACCATATGTAAAATTAAAAGGTGGAGAAAAGGGCTGGAGCAAAGGTGATAAAAAAACAAAATCCCTTAAAAACAACATTAGTGAATACACAATCATACATCAAAAGAATTGTTGTGTTTATTGCGAGGAATTGATGTTTGGCGGAATACAATTAGATCATATAGTACCTAAAAAACTACACCCTGAATATTGTTTTGAGCCAAAGAATTTGGTTTCGTCATGTGCGATATGTAATATGTATGTAAAAAATGCAGGTGATACTATCGTTGGGACACCTGCAAAAAGATATAACAAAAATCAATTCACAATAGTTCATCCTTATTTTGATGACCCAGATTACCACATTAAATACACCAATGCCGATAAGGTCGTTATTGATTACGCTAACAGTACTAAACTAGGAAAAGCAACAATAGATTTCTTTCATCTTAATGATTATCCAGCCTATTGTATAAGGGCAAAGCGTTTTGGCAATGCAAAGAAATATCCTATTGACTTTATACGGTTAGCAAAAGAAACGTCTACATATAAGCCATAAAGCAATGAATTATTATAGTGAGTAGAAAAATTATATGAAACAGCAATTCACCATATTTTATTCTTGGATGTCTGATCGCCCTAATGATCAGAACAGGAAATATATTAGGAAGGTATTAGACAAGGACTCAAAAAAAAATAGAAAAAAAATTAAGGATTAAGATTACGATTGATTCTGATTCTCGTGGTGAAGATGGTTCAAAGTCTATCGATGAGACCGTGTTGAAGAAAATTGGAAATTGCGATTTGTTTGTTGGCGATATTACACCAGTCTCACCTCGATTTCGTTGGTTCGGAAACAAAAAAACCTGTGCTTAATTCCAATGTGATGTACGAATTGGGATTTGCTGTTTCGTCCTTGTGGTGGAATCGATGTATTATGGTGTGGAATTCTAAATATGGAAACGTGGGTTATGCTCCATTCGACATTAGAAATCATACAACGGTTACTTATAGAATCGGCAAACAAGAATTATCACTATATGGTGTTCTCAAGTCCAAGATAGAGAGTTATGACCAATACGTGAAAGAATGGAGAACGGCAAAGGAAAGATTGTTTGACGCTGAAAAGTATTGGAGGATAACTCAGATTTGCTCGGAAAGGAATCTTGTTGACAGCATTGACAGTTTTTTGACAAACCGTGTTTATAATGGGTTGGAATTTGATTGGTGGGATAAATTGATTTATTATTACAATCATTATCCGGATAATCGGTTTGTAGATGAAGAGATTCATCAGGCATATTTGGCTTTTCTGACAGAATTACAGAAAATGGTCTGGGTCGCCTGCAGGCATAATGTACAGTCTTCGTACAGCTATCCAGAAGGTCTGGATGTTTCATCTGACGAAAGGAAAAGGTTGCAGACATATAAGATGAGAGACCCGTATGAAACTCTTTCAGAAGAGAAAGCCTTTGAATTGGAACAGAAGATTGATGCAGATTTTGCGTCATTTGTTCCATCATTAATGGATGGTTATAATAAGTTCAGAAATCTTATTCGCAGCAAATTGCTGATATAAAAAGAGAAATAAATAGAATCAGAAGATAATGGCTGTAAAAAACGTAGTATTTATGGTTCAACGTTCAATGATTAATGGTTGATGAATAACGAGGCATTCCTGGCGTTGGTAAGGGCGGGGCTGTGGGAGGATTTTGAATCGGTTAGCGGTGAAAGGTTAGCGGTTAGCGGTACGGACCTGCTGCGGTTAGCTGAGGAACAGTCGGTGGTAGGGCTTGTGGCGGCGGGAGTTGAAAAGTTTACTGTTTACGGTTTACCGTTTACTGAGAAATTAAAGCAGTTGGGCAAGTGTCAGCTGATTGAGCAGCGAAACGAGGCGATGAACCGCTTCATAGCAGAGTTGTTTGATCAATTGCACAAGAAGGGGATTGATGCGCTGTTGGTGAAAGGGCAGGGCGTGGCGCAATGCTATGAACGGCCACAATGGCGGAGTGCCGGGGATATTGACTTTCTGTTGGACGAGGAGAATTACAATAAAGCCAAAGCATTCTTGTCGGCATTTGCAGAGAACGCTGTTGCGGAGGATGTGGGCAAGAAGCATCTGTCGGTTCAAATAAAAGGTTTTACGATTGAGTTGCATGGTCGGATGCCTTTTGCGCTCTCAAGGCGGGCCGACAGAGTGATAGATGAGGTGGTGGCAGATACATTGTTAAAGCTTAGCGATGAGCGGTTAGCGGTTAGAGTATGGAAAAATGGTGGAACGAACGTCTATTTGCCCAATGCGGATAATGATGTGATTCTGGTATTCACCCATTTTCTGCATCACTTCTTTATTGAAGGTGTGGGGCTGAAGCAAGTGTGCGACTGGTGCCGTTTGCTTTGGACATATAGGGATGAACTGGATAAAGAACTGTTGGGGAAACGACTGCGTGAGATGGGATTGATGAGTGAGTGGAAGGTGTTTGCCTCGCTTGCCGTGAACAGGTTGGGTATGCCGCAAGAGGCGATGCCGTTTTTTGACGAAAGCCCCTCCTGCAGAAGAAAAGCAAACAGGGCTCTTCGCCGTATGATGAAAAGCGGCAACCTCGGGCATAACAATGATGTGAGTTACCGGGCAAGACACACTGCATTCCTATCGAACGCCATCACTTTCTTCAGAAGAATAGCAGATTTTGCCAAGTTCGCATGGATGTTCCCAATTGACTCACCAAGGTATTTTATGACCTACGTGACGGGGCGGATAAAAAATGCTTAGTTGCTTAGTAGCTTAATTGCTTATGGTTATTGACAATAAAGTTTTAGACGATTTATCGGCCAAGGCGAAGGCATCGCCCCGTTTGCGGATGAACCTCGACCTGCGCAACTCTGAAAACGACAGCTCGCAACGCATGCTGAATGCCATTGAGCCAGGCTCGCCCGAACGCATACACAGGCACCGGCATACATCAGAAACCGTGGTTTGCCTGCGTGGCAAGGTGGTGGAAGAATTCTATGATGAGTTGGAGAGGATTTGTACAGATTCCATTGTGCTAACACCCAATGGCCCCAATGTGGCGATAAACATCCCTGCCAGCCAGTGGCACTCGATACGCGCTGTAGAATCAGGCTCGGTGGTGCTGGCGGTGAAGGATGGAAAATATGAGCCGTTGTCGGATGCGGATATTCTTGCGCTTTAGCTTTGTTGCTTAGATGCTTAATAGTTTCAAGTTTCAAGTTTCAAGATTCAAGTTTCAGGGTTTCAGGTTTTAATGTTTTACCTGATGGATATAAGATTTACCTTTATTTGGTAAAATGAAAAATATTTTGGTAAAACCACTGTGAATTAAGAATATTTTTGTATCTTTGCACTTGTTTATTGAATGTTGATTATGAAGAATGATAGGCATAAACTCATTGACAGAGCGGCAGATTACCTGCATACGGTGTTGGGCATCGGGTGCGAGATTGCGGATGATGAAGGGCGAAAAATCACCCTGCCATATTATCTGAAAGCGGGAAATCTGTTTGTGGAATGCTTCATCGATGGGCAGAAATACATGCTTATGGTTGCCGATGAACTTCCCGATGGCTCCACGTTGGTCAAGCGTGTGGATGAGATAGGTAAAGTCGTTGGAACACAGGTGATTCTCGTGCTGGAAAACGTTGACGTGGTGAGAAGGCGTATGCTGATTGCCAATCGAACAAGCTTCGTTGTCCCCGGAAAGCAGGCCTACCTGCCATTCATGGGGGCGCTGCTGACGGAGAGAGGGCTGGCTAATGCGGCGGCAGTCGGCAAACAAGCTTTTTCGCCTGCAGCTCAGGTGCTACTCCTGTCGCATCTGCAGGGCAATTCCTTTGAGGGAAGAAATATCACTGATATTGCAACACAGTTCCCCTACAGCATTAAGACGGTGGCCGGGGCTGCCAAAGAGCTGGAGCAGGCTGGGGTGTGTACGGTTGAGGGTGACAATAGCGGAAAGTATCTGCATCTGATTGTCAAGGAAGAAATCTGGGACAAAGCTTACGCGTGGTTAAGCAGCCCCATCAGGGATGTGATGTATTGCGACGAGGCGGAGCTGATTCCCGAGGCGTTGCGCTTTAAGACCTACGACAAGGCTTTGGCCGAATATACCTTTATGGCCGATTTTTCGGGTGAGGCGGTGGCGGTTTACAAGAACGACGATGCCATAAAGAAACTGAAAAACAACGGTGCACTCAACCCGGTGGAGGGCAGGTGCAGGGTGGAGTTGTGGAAATACAACCCCGCATTGCTGGCCAAGGGCGGCACGGTGGATGCCTTGTCGTTGGCGTTGTGCTACAAGGAGAGCGACGACGAGAGGGTGGCGGGAGAACTTAACAAACTGATAAAGAGAATATGCAAGGATTAGACAAATTCAGGGAATATATGAGCGGTTTCCGCTCGCATTATGTGGTGATTGGTGGTGTGGCAACGGTGCTGACACTGGAGGACAGGGGATTGCCTGCACGGGCCACCAAGGATGTTGACATGATTATCATCTGCCAGCCGGAGTCGAAGTTCTACATGAAGCGGTTCTGGGAGTTTGTCAAGGCAGGTGGATACAAGTTGTGGAAACCCGACGACAAAGAGGACACGCATCCCTGCTTCTACCGCTTTATTAAGCCTGACAATAGGGAGTTTCCCATCCAGGTGGAGCTCTTCTCGAAGGTGCCCGAATATGTTGAGGTGCCAGAGGACGTGCATATCGTACACATACCCATGGAAGGTTACACTTCCAGTTTCTCGGCCATCATCATGGACGAGGCCTACTACGACTTTGCTGTCACACACAGCGAGATAGTGGGCGACATAAGAATATTGAAGCCAGAGGCACTGATAGTGCTGAAGGCCGTTGCGTTTTTGGAAAACCAGCGGCTGAAAGAAAAAGGCGACCCCGTTGACCAGAAAGACATTGACAAGCACAAGAAGGATGTGTATCGCTTGGCCTACGTGTTTAACGGAAGCGAGCGGTTTGAGGTCAACGACACGATTAAGGAACGTTTGCGTGCTTTCGTCAGCGAAGTGGAGAAAAACCCGATAGACGGGAAGAACATGATGCGGGGACAGGGAATCCCTGCCATGTCGATGAAGGATTTCACGGGGTTGTTGAGGGATATTTTCGGACTCGCATAAGGCTTATGATTATCGACGACAAGATATTGGATGAGCTTTCGGCCAAGGCCAAGGCATCGCCACGGCTCAGGATGAACCTGAACTTTCATCAATCGTTGGACGAGAAGTGCCACAGGTTTTTGAATGCGGTGGAGCCTGGTGCGGAGATACCTATCCACAGGCATCCAACCAAAGAAGAGTCGTTTATCCTGCTGAGAGGCCGGGTGAGAGTGACCACTTATAACGACGACGGCACGGTGATTGAAAGCACCGTATTAGACCCTTTGAAAGGGTTGTATGGCGTGAATATCGGCAAGAACGTGTGGCACACCATAGAGGCACTGGAATCGAGTGTGATATTCGAATGCAAGGAAGGCCCGTTTGTGCCGCATGAAGTTGAGGGCGTTTTGACGGTTAACGGTTAGCGGTTAGCGTTGGCTTATGGCTTAGGGGCTTGGTTGCTTAATAGATAAGAAAATCAATAAAAATCATAATATTATGGCTGATAAAAAGCGAATTTATTTATGCCTGGCGCACATGTCAGACGCGGGACTGGAACAGAAGTATATTAAAGAAGCATTTGATACCAACTGGGTGGTTCCGCTGGGGCCGAATGTGAATGGGTTCGAACACGACCTCGAAGAGTTTGTTAACAGCCTCACCCCCAACCCCTCCCCTGAAGGGAAGGGGCTTCAAAAGCGTGTCGTGGCATTGAGTTCCGGGACATCTGCTGTTCATTTGGCGCTGATCAACTGCGGTGTAAAGGCGGGGGATGAGGTTTGCGTGCAGAGCTTCACTTTCTGTGCCTCTTCGCACCCGATTACTTATCTGGGGGCAACGCCTGTGTTTATCGACAGCGAGAAGGACACTTGGAACATGGATCCTGAGTTGCTGGAGGAGGCTATTAAAGACCGCATCGCCAAGACGGGCAAGAAGCCGAAGGCCATCGTGCCGGTGGCTTTGTACGGCATGCCATACCAGATTGACAAGATTATGGAGATTGCCAACCGCTACGACATCCCCGTGGTGGAAGATGCCGCTGAAGGATTTGGCTCACGCTGGAAAGGACAGGTGCTGGGTACCTTCGGCAAATACGGCGTGCTTTCGTTCAATGGTAACAAGATGATTACCACTTCGGGTGGTGGCGCGCTGATTACGGCCAACGAGGATGAGTGGCGTGAAATTATGATGTACGCCACCCAGTACCGCGAGAGCTATCCTTATTACCAGCATGAGAAGATAGGCTTTAACTACCGCATGAGCAACATCTGCGCTGGAATTGGTAGAGGCCAGATGACCGTGGTGAATGACCATATTGCGCATCATAAGAAGGTTCAGAAGATGTATGAAGAGTTGTTGGCTAATGTCCCTGGTATTCATGTCCACGCCCAACCCAATACTGGCGAGTATGATAGCAACTACTGGCTTTGCACGATCACTATTGACGAGAACGTGAAGATTAAAGGCCAAGAGAACGCCTATAAGACCATCGTGACTGGAGCCGTGGGTGGTGCTGCGGGTGTGATTCATGCTGCTTCATCAGCTGTCACAGACTGTCAGCCTAACGACAACGTGGAAGCCCTCCGCGTCTTCATGGACGCCGCTGGCATTGAAGCAAGACCCGTTTGGAAGCCTATGCATAAACAGCCTGTTTATGCCTCAGCTCCCGCCTATGTGAATGGCGTTTCAGAGGCCATCTTCAAAGTGGGCATGTGCCTGCCTGCCGGGCCGTATGTGAGCGAGGAGGATGTGAAGTATATCGTGGAGACCATCAAGAGTGCAATTCTATAAAGTTTAGAGTTTATTGTGTATAGTTTATAGTCAGTTGGAAAGTTGATAGTGGAAAGTATGAAGTATTTAAAGGTGGTTTGTGAATTTTGTTGCTATTTGTTTTGGCCGATGTGGAGATGACTTATGGTTCATGGTTGTTGGTGGAAGTCGTAATTGGTAGAATGATGGCGAGAAAAATGATGGTTCTAATAAAAGATAAGACCTTTTGCAAAATACAAAATACACAAAAATAATATATAACAATGGTTATTTTAGAAATCCCAAAAAGGTTGAATGGTAGTACATTCTATGGAGAATTATTGCCTTCAATATATAAAAGCATTATCGAAGGCGATTACTCAATAGACTTTGATATGCGTCACACGGAATTAGCTAATCCAGAGGGTTTGGTGAACCTTTTGGCTGCGTCATGTATGATTAAGAGCAAATCGGCATATATCCCAATGTTGTATTTGCCTGAAAGTTTGAGTCTGGTTGAGTATATGAGAAGGGCTGGATTCTTCAAATGGGCCTCAGTACCTGGCTGTGAAGCGATGCGGTTTAATTATCTCTTTGATGATATTTTCAAGGATGGCCATACTCAATCTTATCGCTTCCGCCCGCAATTGTATGGATTGTTCACGCACTCAAATGAAGGGACCTCTTTCAATAAGCATGTTTCCAATATTGATAACATTGTTTTAGAAATAGTGGACACTTTACGCAGCGATGTTGGTGAAACTGATTTAAATCGTTATTGCGGTTTGCTACAGCTTTCTCTCATTCAAGTTTTAAAGAACTCGTTGGAACATAATCCAGGCTATCGCGGTACCCTTGCATATTATATGTTTCAGAAGACTCCATACAATACTATTGAATTCGTTTGTTCTGATATTGGACAAGGTATTTTGGAAAGAATGAAAAGAATGTTGAAAGAGAATGACAAAGAAGCAATGCGTAAGTATGGTAAATTGGAGGCTGTGTTAAATAGTAAGGAATTGTTATTTAGTGAAAATAGCAACAATCCCAATTTATTGGCCATTACAAATGCAGTGAAGTATAGAGATGATTCGGACATTCCAGGACTTCACAAGATTAAAGAGTTTGCATTAAAATACAATGGTGTATTTTCAATTCATTCTGGTAATTATACAG
>Ga0310691_10008256_pt1 | contig 10724 bp, 6 predicted proteins | sample 176DNAGHGlowgp2_FD_203887 | JGI IMG/M metagenome (GOLD analysis project Ga0310691, IMG submission 203887) | Sheep rumen microbial communities from Palmerston North, Manawatu-Wanganui, New Zealand - 1766 DNA GHGlow gp2 (v2) (version 2) | ecosystem: Host-associated > Mammals > Digestive system >... | reverse complement strand
CGTGAACGCCGGCTACGACATCGCCCGCACTGCAGGATACCACTACAACACCATAGGTTCCTGGGGTGCCAAGGCATCCAGCCCGGACCTCGCCGTGGATTATGCCAACCGCAACAAGAACACCGTGCTCGAGGCATACGCAGACTATAACAAGGAAATCGACAACTCTACCTTCGATATCATGGGCGGTTATTCCTGGCAGCACAACTATGTTTGCTACGAGAATACCGAGTTCCTGAACAAGGATCCCCGTTGGCAGAAGGAGGACATCTATAAGGATCTCATCACGGACCAGCAGGAATACTATCTGCTTTCCTATTTCGGCCGTGCCAACTATAGCTACAAGAGCAAATATCTCTTCACCGCTACCATACGTCGCGACGGATCTTCCCGCTTCAGCGAGAAGAACCGCTGGGGCATTTTCCCTTCCGCAGCATTCGCCTGGAACATCACCAACGAAGACTTCATGAAGGGTAACGACATTTTCTCCCAGCTCAAGTTCCGAGTAGGCTGGGGCCGTACCGGACAGCAGGATGTGGGCAGCAACTACTACCCCTATCTGGCCCGCTACACTTTCGGCACCAACCCTTACATGGAGTATGATATGGGCGGCAAGCGCTATTCCACCCTCGGTCCTCAGGCATACAACCCGAACCTGAAGTGGGAAACCACCGAGACCTGGAATGTCGGCCTGGACTTCGGCCTCTGGGGAGAGAAGCTCACCGGTAGCGTCGAGGCATTCTTCCGCTCCACCTACGACCTTCTCAACTATGTGGCCACCCCTCTGGGAACCAACTTCTCCAACTATGTATATGCCAACGTCGGCAATATGGAGACCAAGGGTGTGGAGATCAACCTGAACTACAACATCATAGAAACCAAGGATATGCACTGGAGCATCGGCGGCAACGCCACTTTCCAGGACCGCAAGATCACCAAGCTCCTGCAGGCCGGCGACGAGAAAGACTACTACGTGCATGTGGGCCAGTCGATGGGTGCCAATGAAGGCTACAGCTCTGTGTTCAAGACCGGCTACGCTCCCTACACTTTCTATATGTATGAGCAGCTCTACATGAACGGACAGCCCGTCTACAACGGTCTCATCGAGCACGAAATGGACGGAAAGATCAACGAATCCGACCGCTACCTCACCGGCAAGAGCCCGAATCCCTGGCTGTACCTCGGCCTCAACACCCACTACAGCTATAAGAACTGGGACTTCTCCGTAAACGGCCACGGCTCCTTCGGTAACTACGCCATCAACAAGGTCCGCAAGGGCTATTCCACTTCATACTGGACACTGGACCAGAGCGCCAAGGGCAATATCCGCAACTTCAACAAGGATTATCTCTATCCGGACTGGACCGGCCCGATGGAGACCGCGCAGGAGTATTCGGATCTCTGGATCGAGAACGCATCCTTCTTCAAGATCGACGACATCAACCTCGGCTACACTTTCAAACTGGAAGACTCCAAGTGGGCCAAGTCCGTGCGCGTGGCGGGTTCGGTGCAGAACGTCTGCACCTTCACCGGCTACTCCGGACTCGATCCTGAACTCACATCGGCCGATGGCGTGGACAACAACATGATGCCCCGCCCCCGTCTGTTCACCGTTCGTCTCAATATCAACTTCTAAAGCGGAACTGATATGAAAAAGATAATTATTACCATTGTTGCAGTCCTTGCCCTCGCTTCCTGCGAGAAAGACCTTAACACCCTACCTCTCAACGACTACGACCAGACCTCGGAAGTCGCTTACAACGATCCCGGCAGCTACCTCAAGGGCCTTGCATACATCAATGCATACTACAATTTCGTGAGCCAGAACGATCCGGGTTCATCGGACCTCAGCTTCGACGATGCCGGACAGAGCGAACTCCTCCGCCAGTGGCTCAACATGAACGACCTCCCTACCGGAAGCCTGGACATCGGCTGGGGCGACTCCTACATTTCCAGCATCGCCGCACACACCTGGACGAATGCGGACAACAACGCCATCATCGCAGTGTATACCCGCTGCATGAAGGGTATAGCGCTGGTGAATGAATTCCTCCTGCAGACCACCGACTCCAAGCTCTCCGCCCGCGGACACAATTCCAACAAGGCCGAGGTCGAGGGTTATCGCGCAGAGGCAAAGTTCCATCGTGCGATGTTCTATTACATCCTTCTGGACGAATTCGGAATCCCTCCTTTCGCAACGGAAGACAATATCGGCGGCGCCCTGCCCGAGCAGAAGACCCGTGCCGACCTTGCCAAGTGGGTTGAGGATGAGCTCCTCGCTCTCGTTGCAGACGGTTCCGCAATGCCCAAGAAGGGTCAGGTGGCTTACCCGCGTCCCACTCAGGATGCCTGCTGGGCCCTGCTTGCCCGCCTCTACCTGAACGACGAGGTTTACACCGGCACCGCCCGCTGGGAAGATGCCAAGGCGGCCGCAAAGAAGGTTATCGAAAACGGCTACTCCCTGCATCCCAACTACAGCGAACTCTTCATGCAGGATAACGGACAGACCTGCGCCGGCGATGAATTCATTTTCGCCATCGAGTATGACACCGACCATGCCCGCAGCTGGGGCGGCACCACCACCCTTTCTTCCGGCTCGTTCGACGATGCTACCAACGCCGCGGTTGTCAGCCACCTCAAGGCCACGTCCTTCCCCGGACTCACCCTTCCTTATGTGTCGGCAGAGGTCTGGAACGGATACCACCTCGATCCCGCCTGGGTCAGCGCCAACCTTGAAATCAAAGGCCTCGGCACCGCTCCCCTCGGCTACGATCCCGCCACTTCCGACAAGCGTCTCATGCTCTATGCCAGCGACCTTACTTCCGCCTACGCCGCCAACAAGGCCACTACCGGCTGGAGGAACTGGAAATGGGCGAAGATCGCGTCCGACGGTACTGTTGTGGAGCGCGGTGGTGCGGACAACCCGTCCTGGAAATTCTCCAGCGCGGACTTCGCCATCTTCCGTCTCCCTGAAATGTACTACATCTACGCAGAGGCCGATGCCCGCCTGCATGGCGGCAGCACCAGCGATGCAGATGCCATCAAGTGGATCAAGTCCCTGCGCGACCGTGCAGGCCTTTCCGCCCCCGGTGCATCCATGACCGTGGAATATATCCTCAAGGACAAGGCTGCGGAATACCTCTGGGAAGGACAGCGCAGGCAGGACGAAATCCGTCTCGGTATCTTTGATACGGATCCTAACCGTTATGTATATCCCATACTCGAGAGCGACCGTTCCGTGAACGCAAACCTCGAGCAGAATAAAGGATACTAGAATCAAACCAATATATTATTAAACCTTATTAAAAAGTCATGAAAAAGTTTTTTTATGCAAGCATGATTATCCTCGCGGGACTCGCAGCAGTTTCCTGCCAGGATAAGCCCATCGACAACGGTGACGGCACCAAAGCCCCCGTTCTCGGTGCTATCGAAGGTGCTGTCCTGGACGTCAAGGGCGCCGACATCACCACTACTTATGAAGCCGCCGACTTCGGTCAGGAAGGCCTCGTAATCAACTATGGACTCTTCGTTGACAAGGCTGGCAACAAGATGGCCGGAATGCAGGAAGTTACCGCCACCATCGAGGGCGGCAACATCACCGTTACCCAGGCCAACATGAGCCTTGCGATCATGAGCCTCGGCTACGAGGTGAATGAAGAAGTGGAGGTTGACCTCGCTCTCTATGCATACGTTGGCTCTGCCATCACCAGCAACGCTCTCGTGTCCAACTATGTGACTGCCAAGTTCACCACCTGCGCAGCCAAGATCGATCCCAACACCCTTCCCAAGGTTTGGGTTATCGGTAACTTCAACGACTGGAGCTTCGACAATGTTGCAACCAACTGCGACTACCTCTATGATTTCGAAGGCAAGGGCACTTACACCGGACTCGTTTACTATGCCGCAAAGGCTGTGAACGGCTGGAAGATCGCCATCCCCGGCGGTTCCGCAGGTGCTTACAGTTGGGACGATAAGGCAAACTGGGGCTTCCCCGAGGCCGGTTCCGCAGCTGAAAACGAGGCTCTCAGCGCAGTCCTCGAGTGCGCAGGCGGCTCCAAGGACATGAAGTCCTGGGCACACAACTTCTACTGGTGGTACTTCACTCCTGAGACTCTCGAGCTCAAGATGGCTGCCTTCGACAACTGGGACGGAGCTCCCACTCCTATTGGCTTCGACCAGATGTATCTCGTCGGTTCCTTCAACGATTGGAAGACCTTCGATCCCGACCACGTGATGAAGTACATCCCTACCCAGCACACTTTCTATGCCGACGTTACCCTTGCAGACAACGCAGAGGTCAAGTTCATCGCCGACGGCCAGCTCTCCAACGACTGGTACATCGCATGGGGTGAAGACTGCGCCTGGGAAGGTGGCAACATCAAGGTTGAGAAGGGCGGCAACTACCGCATCTACTTCGACTTCAACAACATGACCTACACCCTCGACGCCGATGCATACGGCAAGGCTGAGGAAGGCGGAATCGATGTTGCTGTCCGCGACGTCAACCGTCCCGACACCTACCACATCTATGGTAAGATCCTCGGTACCGAATGGGACAAGGCCGCCGCAGACCTCGAGCGTCAGGGCGACACCCAGATCTACAAGATCCAGGGCCTGGTTTACAATGTTGGTGAAGCTTTCAAGGTCGTCAAGAACGATAAGGAAGCCTGGTTTGGTGTAAGCAACGGTGAATACAAGGGCACTTACTTCAAGCTCACCGGAACCGATAACTTCGAATTCGACAAGGCCGGCGGCCTGGACATCAGCTTCGACGCCGAGAACCAGAAGGTCGAGATCTTCGACTCCGCAGTTCAGGGCTGGGGCGTTTGCGGTAACGTGAACGGCAGCAGCTGGGACCAGGATTTCGCCATGACTCAGAATGGTGACATCTGGACCAGCGAGGCCCTCACCATCGCTTACGATGGCACCAACACCTGGGGATGCAAAATCCGCAAGTACACCAGCTGGACCCTCAACTATGGTCTTGCTGACGGTGTTGCCGTCGAGGCTAACAAAGCCCTTGCACTCAAGGAAGGAGGCGCAAACATTACTTACAATGGCAAGGCCAAGATCGTCTTCGATGAGAAGAATCTCACCGTTACCGTTGTTCCCGCAGAGTAATTTTTGATTTTCGATGTGCCCGGCGGCCGGGTGGTCCCGGGCACATCTTTTTTAATTAAAACCCGCAACTTATGAAATTCGGACGTTTATTCAGTGCAATCGCCATTGCGGCCATAATGTTTGCCGCCTGCGAAAAGGACAAGGGAGGAAACACCCAGGACGGTTCCACCGGCAAGGACGGCGGAATTACTTACCAGTTGCTGGTATATTCATTTGCAGATGCCGCCTTTGGCGACAACTATGGCGACATCCCTGGCATCACCCAGCATCTGGACTATATCGATGCCCTGGGCGCAAGCGCCATCTGGCTCTCGCCAATACACCCCTGCGGGTCGTATCACGGCTACGACGTGACCGACTACGCTGCCGTCAACCCCACGTTCGGCGTTGACGACGATGTGAAGATACTCTGCCAGGAAGCCCACAAAAAGGGCATTAAAGTGTATCTCGACTATGTGCTCAACCATACTTCGGTGAGCCATCCCTGGTTCAAAAGCGCAAAAAACAACGCGAATTCCGAATATCGCGACTATTATATATTCTCTTCCAATCCCCGGACCGACATTTCCTCCGGCAAGATAGACATGATTGCCAAGGAGGGGTCCAATGGCTATGATTCCGGGCAGTGGTATTCCACAGGCAGCGGCGATTACTGGCACAGCCATTTCTGGACCGGATCATTTGCAGACCTTAACTACGGCCCTGCCGCCACCTGCGAGAAATCCGCAGCCTTCAAGGCTGTCTGCAAGGCTGCCGAACACTGGATCGACCTTGGCGTGGACGGCTTCCGCCTCGATGCCGTGAAGCATATCTACCACGCCGCCAACACCGACGAAAATCCTGTTTTCCTAAAAAAATTCTACGACTACTGCGACTCTTACTACAAGAGTAGCGGCCACAGCGGAGATTTCTACATGGTGGGAGAGCAGTATTCCGATGCCAACGAAGTGGCCCCATATTATAAAGGCCTGCCCGCTCTCTTCGAGTTCAGTTTCTGGTATCGCCTGCAATGGGCCATAAACAATGGCACCGGCATGTATCTCACCAAGGATCTGCTCAGCTACCGCGCAATGTACGAGAAGTACCGCTCCGATTACATCGAAGCCACCAAGCTTTCCAATCACGATGAAGACCGTGCCGCAGGCATCCTCGGCAAGTCCCTCGAAAAGGAAAAGCTTGCCGCCTGCGTGCTGCTCACGGCCGCCGGAGAACCTTATATATATCAGGGCGAGGAGCTCGGTTACTACGGCACCAAGAACGGAGGCGACGAATATGTTCGCACGCCCATTATGTGGAAGGCGGACGGCTCCAAGACCGCAAAGCGCGCTTTGGGCGGAAAGATAGACAATTCCATGCTCACTGCCGCCATCTCCGTGGAAAGCCAGGAGGCGGATGAGAATTCCCTGCTGAACGTCTATCGCAAGTTCGGCCAGCTGCGCAACCAGTACAAGGCCCTGGGCAAGAACGGCAAGCTCCTTCGTCATCCGGACTTCAACGAGAACTCCTCCGAGAAACTCAAGGCCGCCGGCGTGTGGTACCGCGAGTGCGACGGGCAGAAGATCCTTGTGGTCCACAACTTCGGCTCCGCAGTCCTCACTCTCACTTTCGTGAACGACAAGCTGGATAATATGATAGCCTCCAACGGCAGCGCCAGCGTCGTGCTTGGCGATAACGTGCAGCTCGGCCCCTATTCATCCGCCCTCTTTAAATTATGAAGAAGCTGTACTGCATCCTGGCGGTCCTCGCCGTCATCGTGAGCGCCTGCTCCTGCGACAAGACTCCCTCTTCCGACCAAGGCCAGGAAGAGATAGACGATACTCCGGTCGTCCCGTCATTTGCCAAAGGGGCTGACATCGGCTGGGTGACAGAGTATGAGAGCAAAGGTTATAAGTTCTACACTCCCTCCGGAGCCAAGAAAGAGCTGACCGCTCTCATTAAGGACCTTGGCTGCAATTCCGTCCGCTACCGCGTATGGGTGAACCCTTCCGACGGCTGGTGCAATGCTGCAGATCTTCTGGAAAAGGCAAAGCGCGCCCAGCGCCTCGGCCTTGCCATAATGGTGGACTTCCATTATTCAGATACATGGGCAGATCCGGGCAAGCAGAACACCCCTGCCGCATGGGCGTCCATGAACGTGAACGAGATGTCCACAGCCCTGGCCAACCATACCAAAGAGGTCCTCAACCTCTTGAAGGAAAATGAGATAGATGTAACATGGGTTCAGGTTGGCAATGAAACGCGAACCGGAATGTGCTGGCCAACCGGAAAAATAACCAGCGGAAACGCCACCAACTTTGCCATCCTTGCAAATGCCGGCTACAATGCCGTCAAGAGCGTTTATCCCGATGCCCTGGTGCTGCTGCACCACGATGTGGCCAACGATCTGGACCGCTGCAACTGGTTCTTCAACGAAGTAAAGAACGCCGAGATAAATTACGATATGATAGGGCTCTCCCTCTATCCTTCTTACTGGGATGACAAGTTGAATGCTTATCCGGACTGGTCCACCAAGACAAAAAGTGCGGTCTCCAATTTCGCCTCCCTGCACAACAGCTTCGGCAAGCCTGTCATGCTGGTGGAATTCGGCATGCCGGCCAGTGAGCCGGACAAGGCGAAAGCCGCCATGCAGTACCTCCTGGACAGGGTAAAGACCTACGACTGGTTCAAAGGCATCTTCTACTGGGAGCCTGAATCCGAACAAAGCCGTAACGGTTATGCCTACGGAGCTTTCTCCGGTGGCAGTTCTACGGGAGTTATCGACCTCTTCAAAACATACGACAGGTGAGACGTCTGATTGCAACCGCTCTCCTGCTCCTGCCGCTCGCGCTCAGCGCCCAGCGGTCGGAGACTCTTCTGCGCGATTGGATCTTTAACGGCAAACAGAAAGTCAGCATCCCCCACGACTGGGCGATTTACGGGCCCTTCGACCGGTCCAACGACCTCCAGACCGTAGCAGTGGTGCAGAACGGCGAGACCGAAGCAAGCGAAAAGACAGGCCGTAGCGGAGGGCTGCCCTGGATGGGGAAGGGGGGTTACGAGTGCAGTTTGCATGTGGACAAGTTGCCGGGCCGGCACTGGACACTCCTCTTCGACGGCGCCATGAGTGAAGCCCGCGTGTATGTGAACGGTAGATTTGCAGGCGAATGGCCCTACGGCTACAACTCCTTTCATTTCGATATTACCGATGCGCTTACAGACGGTTCGAATGCCATCCGAGTGGAACTTGAGAACCGCGAACAGTCTTCCCGCTGGTATCCCGGCGCAGGTCTCTACCGCAAAGTGCGGCTGATAGAAACCGATACCGTGCATGTGCCGGTATGGGGGGTTAATGTGAGCACTCCACACGTGAGCGCCAGCGAAGCTACAGTTTCTGTCCGAACGGAGATATCCGGGTTGGCCGAAGGAGACATGGTGACTCTGGAAACCGTGTTGCTGGATCCTTCCGGACGCGAAGTGGCGCACCGCGAAGACACCCGGAAACTTTATTCGGATCTTGCTGTAACCCAGCAGTTTACCGTAAGTAATCCCGCCCTTTGGAGCCCGGACAGCCCCGCATTGTACACCGCCCGCACCATTGTTAAGTCCGGCGCGCGCATGCAAACCGATTGGAATATCGCCAAATGGCGCAACCGCTTTACCGTGTATGCCGGCAGTGAGGTCAGGGACAGCATCAGTACCCGCTTCGGCATACGCAGCATCGAGGTACGTCCCGAGCAAGGACGGACAGCGCACCATGTTCAAGGGCGTCTGCCTGCATCACGACCTAGGTCCGCTTGGAGCGGCCGTCAACCGTTCTGCCATCAGACATCAGCTGGAAATGCTGAAAGACATGGGCTGCAACGCCATCCGCACCTCGCACAACATGCCTGCAGAAGAACTGGTGGAGCTTTGCGACGAGATGGGATTCATGATGATGGTGGAACCCTTCGACGAGTGGGACGTGGCCAAGTGCGAGAACGGATACCATCGTTTCTGGGCAGAATGGGCGGAGAAGGACATGGTGAACATGCTCAGGCACTATCGCAGTCATCCTTCGGTTATGATGTGGAGCATAGGCAACGAGGTGCCCTCGCAGTGGGGCCGGGCCGGTGCGGAAACCGCCCGCTGGCTTGTCTCGATATGCCATCGCGAAGACCCGTCCAGGCCTGTCACCTGCGGCATGGACCAGTTCGACGGAGTGTTTGCCGACGGCTTTGCGGCCACGCTGGACGTGCCTGGATTCAATTATAAGCCGGGCCGTTACCTGCAGGCCCGGGAACTCCTCCACCAGGGAGTGATTCTAGGCAGCGAAACCGCTTCTACCGTGAGCAGCCGCGGTGTCTATCACTTCCCTGTTGTTCCCGGGATGGACGTGCAGACCCCGGACCACCAGAGCAGTTCATACGATCTGGAATATTGCACCTGGTCGAATGTGCCGGATGTGGATTTCGCGGCGGACGAAGACTGGCCGTGGATGATGGGGCAGTTCGTATGGACCGGATTCGACTATCTCGGCGAACCCTCTCCCTACGACACCGATGCCTGGCCCAATCACTCTTCCGTTTTCGGAATCATCGACCTGGCATCCATCCCCAAAGACCGCTACTGGCTCTACAGAAGTGTTTGGAACACCTCAGATGCCACCCTGCATGTTCTTCCGCACTGGACATGGCCTGGGCGCGAAGGGGAGACTACTCCCGTGTTCGTTTATACCTCCTGGCCTTCGGCGGAACTTTTCGTAAACGGAGTTTCGCAGGGGCGCAGGGAATTCGGCTCGTCTTTATTGGAACGGCACCGCCTGATGTGGAACGACGTGGTCTATGAACCCGGAGAGCTGAAGGTGGTGGCCTATGATGCTTCCGGTGCGGTTGCGGATACCCGTGTTGTGCGCACGGCAGGAAAACCTCACACCCTCCGCTGCAATGTTTCCCGCAACGCCCTTTCCGCCAACGGCGAAGACCTTGCCTACGTAACGGTTACGGTTGTGGATAAGTCCGGGAATCCGGTTCCTGCAGCAGCGAATCTGGTAAAAGTGAACGTGTCCGGCGCGGGCAGCTTCGAAGCTATCGCGAATGGCGATCCCACTTGCCTGGAAAGCTTCCGCAATCCGCAGATGCACCTGTTCAGCGGCGCGCTGAGCTTTATCGTTCGCAGCGCGGATGCTCCCGGAACAATTGATTTTGAAGTTTCTTCCCGCGGGCTGCGCAAGGCTTCGGGGAGTATAATTGTAAAATAATGAATAGATACGCTCCGATTATCGTTCTTTGCCTGCTGGCTGTTTCCTGCGCCACCAGGCAGGACTATTCTTCAGTGCCGGAGGCCGCTTACGATCAGGTGACCCGCGTGGAACCTCTCTGCTGGTGGACAGATATGAATACTCCGCTGCAGCTTATGGTGCAGGGGCCCGGAATTTCGGAATATGGTGTCGCCGTCGATGGCAGGGGCCTTCGAATAAAGGCCATCCACAAAGCCGACAGCCCGGATTACCTGTTCCTCGACGTGGAAGTATCGAAGGCCGGTGAATACAATCTGGTGTTCAGCCGGAATGGAGACAGCTTCAAATACCCCTACATTGTTCGGGAGCGCGAAAAAGGGAGCCGGGAGAGGAAGAGCTTTACTACGGC
>Ga0310691_10008255_pt1 | contig 10724 bp, 15 predicted proteins | sample 176DNAGHGlowgp2_FD_203887 | JGI IMG/M metagenome (GOLD analysis project Ga0310691, IMG submission 203887) | Sheep rumen microbial communities from Palmerston North, Manawatu-Wanganui, New Zealand - 1766 DNA GHGlow gp2 (v2) (version 2) | ecosystem: Host-associated > Mammals > Digestive system >... | reverse complement strand
TTGCGGTAAGAAAGTAAAGGCTGTTATTATCGCAGTCCATCATATCGATTGCCGCAGTGACCGGAAGACCTTCATCATCTACTGTCGCCACGATTGTCCTGTGTATTTCATGAACAACATAGTTCAGATAGTCCTTTGTCTCCATCCTCGTCCCCTTCTCTTAAGCTTCCTTTTCCAGAAGTTCCTTCATCCCTGTCCGAAGATCCAGAAGCGTGTACTTCTTCATTTCCGCTTCCATCGCATCTTGGATTGCCTTCAGCTTATCATCCAAAAGCGCATGAATGTTCCTTCCAACCGGACAGTCCGGATTTGGTGCTTCATGAAATCGGAACAGGTCGCCGTCTTCCACAGGTTCGATCGCTTCATATACATCAAAGAAGGTTATCTCTGATAAATCTCTTGTAAGTTCGATTCCGCCGGTTCCCCTGGCTACATTGATTAGTCCGGCATTCTTCAGCTGTGTGAGTATCTTTCGAATTATGACAGGATTGGTATTGATGCTCGATGCCAGAAAGTCACTGGTCACCTTGTAATCATCCTTGAATGTATCCACACAGGTGAAAATATGCAATGCTACTGTAAATCTGCTTGAAATCTGCATTCTTCCACCTCCAATATTCCTGCCATCATTCTACCGCGGACTCGTTGTAATTTCGACAGTTACATTAAAACTTTCCATTCTGATTCTGCCAGGTATCCTTGTCAGCAAGTGTCTCCATTACATCCCAGTGCTCCGCAATAAAACCGTTTTCTACACGGAAAAGATCATAGTAGGTTGTCGGTACTCCGCCAAACGTTCCTTCACTGCAGGCAAGACCATAATCACCATCAGCAAGGACCATATATGTCTTATTATAAACCATTGTAATGCCCTGCTCAGCCATAGCGGCAAGCGCAGCTCCAAGTCCGGAAAGACCATCTGCTATCGCTGTGTTGTGCTGGATATAATTATCTCCGTCATAATAGGAAGTCAGCTTATCAGGATTCTCTCCACGCAGTACATCGCCTACAAATCCCTCAGGTAGAGGTATCAGGCTAGTGCCATTAAAGGGCCGAGGCTGAAAAGCTTCGGAAATTTATAAATATCAACCATTAGTTGGTAAATAGCCACAATCCTATGAGATTATATCAGCGAAGTTCTTTGTATAATCCGCTCATCTATCCGGCGCACGACACTATTGGTATAAGCATCAAAATACTTAAGCCAAAATCCGCTTCCTGACGGATTAATACTTTCAAAATCCACGCCAAGTCTGGTACACCCCTCAGTTTTCAATGTATTGATAACATAATTCAACAAGTTCTGGTATACTCCCCTGCCTCTGTGTTCCGGAATACAATATGCCCCCGTGATATGACGATACAGATTCCCGGAAGCAACGAAGGTTTCACCCTGATCTGACACTTCCATATAGGCGCAGAATTCTCTGCCTATCTTCGCTGCAAAGTAACGAACCTTTTCCCTTTCCGAAAAGTCCATAAACCCTTCCTGTGTATCCGGTCTCCGATTCACAAAAAACGGGCTGGAGCAGTAATGCTCATTAAGCGCCAAAAAAAGCGGATAAACACACGCATAATCTTCCCTGGGCAGTTCCAAAAACTCATATCTGCTACATACATCACAATCGATTGTTTCCATCGGACGAATAGCATCTACGCACCTCATTCCAAATCCATATCGAAAAAGCTGCTGTTTTGCTTCCTCATCATGTTCATATAAACAAATGGCATGTGACACCGCTCCGGCTTTTACCCACTTTTTTGCAGCCGCCTGATACAATGCCGCGTAAATCCTGCCGTGATTTTCCTTAACTGCTCCATTCGCACCCATGGGCTAAAAGACTCCTCTTACATCTGTGGAACGAAAAGCATTCTCAAATGGTTCCACACTGCATAGAAATCCAACCATTTTTCCGCCTTCAAATGCTGCAACTCCGAAACCATTTCCGGATAATTGATTCAGTATTGGTATTGGAATGATTGATGTCTCAGGAAGCACCTGTGTAAATGCTCTCTCATAATTATATACGTCAAGGGCAATTTCCGCTGCTTCCTCTGTATGTTTCGGTTCAAAATCTCGAATTATCATTTTCCTTCCTCCACAAACCGGCAATTTGCTTTATGTGAAACGCTGATTGATATTGGGTTCACTTTTTCTTTTCTGGTAAAAGACGAATCCATCCTCTATTTTTATGATATGATAGCCTAATCTTTTGTAAAAAGCATTTGTCCGCTCATTCCAACATGGGGTATCCAGATTAAACTCAGCAGCACATGGGAATTCCTTTTCTATGCATTCCATCAAACGAATTCCATAACCTTTTCTATGATAGATGCTATCAATAAATATTCTGCCAATGTATACGCTGTTATTTGTTTCATCCTGGAATATAATGGCTGCCCCTACCAAATCATTTCCTATCATTGCTTGATACAAATGCCCCTCCATGGCCATTTGTTTATGCCATTCTACTGAATCAAAGTCAGGCGGACAATCTCCTTTTATTCCTCCAACATTTACATCTGTTTCAAAAGCTCTGACAGACATATCTACGATTATTTCTACCTGATTTGTCTCCGCTTTGACAATATTCATCCCACTTCTCCCAACTGTCGTATAAGAAATATCACTCTGACTGTCAATCCAGCTTCAGCCACATGGCGGGTCTTACGCCCATATTCGTTTTATAGAATGACTTTCCTTCTCGGTTCTGTGGATGTAATATGTAAAGGCCTCCCTGTCGGTGATGTCCCAGTTTTCATTTCCTTCGCCCTTCTTTCCACATACCAGTTCCCGCTCCTTCTCCTTCAGCCCATAGGTGTAGAAATCGTAATTCATCCTGCGGCAAAGTTCAGAGTCCTTCCATTCACTCAAAGCCCCGGTCTTATGATAGGTCGTACTGTTCAGCACATACTCGGAAATCTTTTATATCTCCCAACTGCTCCCAGACAATCTTTTTAAATAGTCTCTCCCAAGGTGGTAAGTCTTTAATATTCCTCATAGTATATTCCATTCCAATCTTATCATATGAGAACGCTTTGAATCAGATTTCATCAATCCCATAAATATATCTAAACTTAAGGATCAAGGCCGAATCATTCTCATGTCCTTCAAGTTCTTCCTTCAACGAATTATTTTTAAAGTGTGTGATAGTATGGGCAAATATTCTCGTAGTGCCCATCCTTCATTCTAAATCCACCTGGGATTGTTCCAAGTTGAATAAATCCCAATCTCTCATACAAATGTCTTGCATGTATATTGTTCTCAACTACTGCATTAAACTGCAATACCCGGAAGCCAAGTTCTTTCGCTTTTGACAGGCAGTCCTTTACAAGCTGCTCTCCGATGTGCTGTCCCCGACATTTTGAGCTTACCGCATAGCTGGCATTACATATATGTCCACATCTACCGACATTATTCGGGTGCAGAATATATAATCCAACAATCTTTCCGGTATCTTCAGCCACTCCGGTATAGCTCTGGGATTCAAAAAAATCCTTGCCTGTAATATTGTCAAGCAGGTCTTCCTGTGGAAATGCTATTCCATCTTCAACAACTTCATTCCAGATGGCAATCATCTGCAGAATGTCTTTTTCTTCATATTTTCGAATTATCATTTTTGTACGATCCCTTCATCAATAAAACTATCATATAATATCTTTGTATTGCCCGAACTTTTTAATTATCTGTGTTTTCTAATCACAATCATTTAGGTTATTACCGATATGCATGAATCATGCCGGTAATAACCTAAATGATTGTGACTAATGTCTTTGCCATGTGGTCACCTTCCATTCATATATTGATTCATTTCAGTTTTAAATCCTTCAATAAACTTATCATCTGCTTTGGTATCTCAAAGAAATCTCTTCAAAAGATACCAAACCTTCGATATAATCCCTGTAAGCCAGTTCCGGATCCTTGCCATGAAATACATTACAAAGCCCGCACATATCGCAATCGGATATACACGGATATCTTGTACGAATATACTGTCTACGTTCTTCTTCTGTAGAACTGGTTATCATCGGTGCACTGTTCATTTCCTACCCCTTTATTTGACGACCTTGCAGATACCGCTCATTATACTCCATATTGATCTCCCGAATCTCACGTTTACCATCAATGTAATCCTGGTAAATCTTCCATGGATTGCCACCTCCAAGCCAGCAGGAAGAACAATTCTCACAACTTCCCGCCCCGCAGTCAAGCGATGAACGTATGATTTTCTCACGCTCTTCTTTTGTTGTGTCTTTGATCAGAATAGATCTCATTGCCTGCACCTCCTCCGGATCACACTTAAGGGAAAGGATCTGAGTCTCACCTTCCTGACTGTATTCGCTATCGCAAGGACAGAGCAGACATTCTACGACTGATATTCCGAAGGGAAACATCCGAATACGATCAGTCCGCAAGATGTTCAACCATATCTTCTACGATGTTGGCGCAGTTTCTGGCAGCAGCAGCCTGAAATGTCTCAAACTGAACGTGCTGGGACCCGTCTTCTTTATCCGAAATGGCACGTATGATAACAAACGGGGTATCGTTCAGACAGCAGGCCTGCGCCATGGCTGCGCCCTCCATCTCGGTGCACATTCCGCCAAAACCGGATATTATCTCATCCTTCTGTTCACGGGTCGCAACAAACTGATCTCCTGAACAGATCCTGCCTTCAAAAACATTGATATCCGGCGCGGATTCCTTCGCAGCCCTCACAGCTGCCTGTCTGAGACCCGCATCCGCGGAAAATACACGCATATCCGTATATGGTATCTCGCCCTTCTCAAAACCAAGAGCTGTAGCATCCATATCATGCTGGACCGCATCAACCGATACAACTATATCACCTATATTGATATCGTTATTAAGCGAACCGGCTACGCCTGTATTAATAATCCTGGTACAGCCAAAATTATTGATAAGTGTATTGGCACATATGCCTGCATTCACTTTGCCCACACCGCATTTAACTATTACCACAGATCTGCCCCGGAGCGTCCCTTCTATGAATTCCATACCGGCAATAACGGTTGTTTTTTTATCGCTTGTATGCTCCTTAAGCGAAGTAACTTCCGAATCCATAGCTCCGATGATGCCTATTACCGCATTCCCCGCAGCCGATTCCGAAGATGAACCTGTTTTTACACAGCCGGCCGAAATAATGCCGACCGTTAATGCCATCACACTTATTACCATGATCCTGTTGATCATGCCGATCTTTTTCTTCATTTCCAATCTTTCCTTTGATCAGTCTTCAGTACCTGTCCTAAGCTTCTTCACCAACATCCCGTCAATCACATCAATGTCTGTTCGTTAATTATCAGTTAAACAAAGGAAACCGGTTCTTATCATTTTGTAATACCTTGTCCATAATATATACCCTTTCCGAAAATGCTCAACCGCTTATCTTCGAAGTATTCCTCTGATACCTGCGGCATTTCACCACCCCGCGAATATAAATGACTTAGTGTTATTTTATTTATTATTCCGTCTTTTGTAAACATCAAAAATATGACCATAAAAAAGCTCCGGTCCATCAATCCGCTGATGATGAACCGGAGCTCCTTAAGGTTTCCCGTCCTTAAAAGTAAATGCGTGCCAGAGGATTCGAATGCTGTAGATATCTCGAATCCCCAATAAAATCAAGGATCTGAACCAGCGAAACAGTGCCAAGATGAAATTCTACATGGGATTACACGACAAGATAGATATAATCGCCCTCGTTTGTCAGCAAGGTTGTCCTCCATCAGCTGGATATGGTAGACTTAGCTGCAGCACATTTGTTGCGCATTTGTTGCTATCTTCATGCTAATATGCATCTGTAAAATGTACGAAAAAGGAGGTTCGAACCATACCTGATCCCAAAAGAATCGATAAAAGAGAAGAAATGCTGCGCGCCGCCGTATCCAAGGTGGAACGCGGAGATACCAGAGCGTCGGTATCGGCGCTTTACGATAAGATAAGAACGATACAGGAAAACCATTCCCGGCTTACCGTGGAAGAAACCACGGATCTGCTGAAGAAATACGCCGTATGCAGCATACAGCTCCGAAAGCAGTATCTGAAATACCGGGGACGCAATACCAAAAAGTCCAATATGTACCTCTCCCTTATGAAGAAATTCTCCAAGGATTTCTCTCTCCGTCCTGAACCGCTACCGTTCCCGTATTAAAAAAGGGATCGTAAAGCCGGTAAGGATCGAATCCTTCTATGAGGCCTTCCGGACAAGGACGGTATCTCTGGACGGGAAGGCCCTGTACGAGCTTGGCAGCGCAGGCGGCAACTCAAATGTAAGATACCGGGTGAGCGTATCGATGATAAGCGAGGGCATTCCCGGTCTTTCCGTGGGCGATCACTTCCGGGGGTATTTTACGGAAAACAACAGCTACCCCGCCGCATACAGCGACTGGGATATGCTTCATCAGCAGGAGCTTAAGATCGCGGAAAATATCGAAAAGAACTATCCGCTATTGAAGAAATATGTCCATCCGGACAAAAACGCCAACGGGCCTCTGAACGCTCTGGTGCAGTCCATTTTCACCTCTAACGTGGAATATCGTTACCGTAAGACGACAGCTGCGGAATTTATGGAAAAGGGCAAGCCGGAAGCCTACCTTAACGGACTCATCCGAGGAATCCAAAACGGAGAGATCAATGCCGGCGACGACGCGCCCGACCTTCTCCGGATCCTCGGATCCATAAAGGACCACGATAAGCTGAGCGCAGCGGAAAAACGGAAACCCGAGGCGGAACAAAAAAGGCTCATCCATAAAAGAAAAATAGAAAAGCAGGATATGATCTATGGTCTTTCCGAATATCTGGAGGAGATGCTTAAGGCCTGCTTCGCCAACCATGCGGTAAAGAGCTGGGGGCTTGACGCACACAGGGCCTATGGCCAGCGCAACGCGCTTATGAGCAGTATCGCCGGGGTTCTCGGCATAAGCGATGTTGTGGCTTATTCTGAAAAGATGAATATCCGTTCCCTGGAAAACGGCAAGGAGGTAGTAAGAAAGGGCGTATTCATGGTTCCCGCCTCCGGCGACGACCCGACCCATACCCACTTTAACAGTCCGCTTGCTTCCTTCGACCGGACAAGGACGGAGGATTCCCCGGGACTTAACCGGAAGATCGCATCCCTCCAGCTTCTGGACTGGATCTGCGGAAATGTGGACCGTCACGCTGCCAATTTCTTCTATCAGTTTGACAAGACCACCGGAAAGCTGACCGGGATCCAGGCCATCGACAATGACATGGCCTTCGGCGCCGGAAATGATTACGAGAATAACGGAAGATCCTATTTCGTACGTTTCGAGGATATGCGCGTCATTCCCAAATCCATGGCGGACGCGGTAAAGGATCTGGATACCGATATGCTGGGCGTTCTGCTTCAGGGACACGACCTTGCCGAAGAAGAGATCAATGCTACGCTTAAGCGCTTTAACCAGTTGAAGAAAGAGCTGGCAAGGAGCGAGAAGATCTATAAGGACGCCGCTCCCGGATATCTTGACTCCCATACTCCGAGGATCGTTCCGGATGAAGAGCTTGACAGCTACTCCCTCTCCGAACAGCTTACCGCAAAGCCCGGGGATCATGCGGAAAGAAAGAACCTTTTCGCGAAGGTGACGGAGCTTCAGGACCACAGGACTAGCCTTGCAACCGCTGTCTCCGATTCCTTAACCTGGCTTGCGGAAGCGGAGCTGAAATACCACAGAGCCTTCTCCGCAGAGGGGCCCGGCAGTCTGAAGGGACAGCTAAGGGAGCTTAAGGCACTCGCAGGAAATGAGGGCGCGGCAAGAAGAAATATCCTGGTCGAGGAAGATGCCCCCGTTACATTTACCGATGTGATAAGAAATGTGGAAAGCCTCCTCGGGGACAGGTCCATAAGAGAAAGCCTCCTTGAGCCCTCTGGTAATTATCTCCATTTCGGAAGTCCCGGCATAAAGCTCTATAAATTCAAAGGCTCCGAGGATCTGCGTACCGATGAGGAGAAGCTGAATCGCAGCTTCCGGTTTTGCCAAACAGGCTCTCCTCCCGTCCCCCTGCTGCCATATGTAAAAAAATCAATTAAATCCAAATAGTTGTGGCACGATATTCCGAGGTTTACTAATACGACCGATCATACGAGATAAGAAAGAGCTGACATCACCCTGCCCGGAGCAATGTCAGCCTTTTTCATATCCATCTAAGATATCATGAAGAGCCTAAAACAATTTGTTACGTTGTCCTTTGGCATCTACTCTCATATCCCACCAGCCACTATCCTAATGCTGGATCGTCATACTTGAGGTCACATCCTCCCAGCCGCTGATATCAGGAATTGTCACCTGTGCATTTCCATAGGAAAAGGTCATGCTGAGTTTCTGCTTTACCGCCTTACCGTCCCGGATAATATCCGTATCCATCTCAAGTTTCTGTACCAGATCATTTTTGGATTCCGCAGTCAACGTGATCTGCCCCTCATCCTTCTTCGCTACCGTTACAGTAATCGTTGCGACCTTTTCCCCATCAACAGTTTCTCCCGACTCACTGGCGGAAAAAGAAATGCCTGCCTTATCCGCCTCTGCCGCATCCGCCTTATCGATGGCATCCAGACTTGTCCAGACAACGTTTTTGCCAAGGGCATAGGCATCATCGCCGACCATGTAAACTTTCATGTTCGAATTGGAGGTTGCGTAGATCTTCCTGTCTCCGTCGATAAAAGCCCAGGTCTCGGAATCCTGATCGCTATACTTGATATGATTGCTTGTACCAGAAACATTTTCGGTAAAGACATCCTTCCCGTCCATCGCTGCGGTTACAACATGATTTTGATCCTCCAGCGTTTTTCCGAGGAAATCCTTCAACAGTTTCATGGTGTCTTCCTTGTCATCCGCACTCTTCTTATACGCCTGGGCTGTGGTGCTTACGGATGACCCGGTGGTATCCGCTTCCGAGGAAGCCGCACCTGTAGAGGCATCGGAATTCTTTCCACAGGCACTGAGGGAAAGCCCCATAATACTGAAAAGTCCCACAATGATCAATCTGTTTTTTTTCATCTTTTTTTCCGCAGGATACCCCAGCTTCTAAAGTCGGGGGAATAACTCACCTGCATTCTCCTTTCCGGGCAGACAACCTTTGTGCTTTATTACACCTTTGCGTCCTCGCATTTTGCGTTTTTCGCCCTTACTAATATACCATTATTGGGATGTCCTTTTCAAGTGAAAAAGGGTACCATCCGTCCTTTATTCCGTACCACCACTTGCTGCCGGCCTTATGCCAGCTGCAGTGTACAGGATCCCTCCTTCGCTTCGCTCAGGCAATCCCGTAGCCGTTATAACATAAAGGCGTCTTAGAGTCTCCTCTAAAACGCCTTTCGTCCCTGATTTTTTTACAGCTGCGTCTGCTTTGGCACCGGTTTTTTCAATTCCGCTTTCCTCTGCGCGGGCTTTTTCGCCGCCTGTCCGGCTCCGTACCGCCGGATAAAGTCTTCCGTATTTCTCGGCAGCGGTTCATCCTGCTTCCGGATCCGGTTGATCCGGTCGATGAATTTCATGGTGGCCAGCTTCGTCCCCGGCGCATAGGCTGCTACCGTAGAAAGGCATCCAGACAGTGGTTGAACCGGTCCTTCCCCGAATCCCAGAAACGGACCTTTTCCTTATTCCTGGTGTAATTCTGAAGCGCATCAAAAAGGTCTTCATTTGCCCGGCTGAACTTCCTCTCCACTTCCTCTCTGGTGCTCTCATCCATACCTCTTGTATCCAGCTTGACGATCGCCGACATGCACTGATACATCTTCTGATACTCCGGCGAACGTTTCTTCGGGTCTTCCATGGCATCCAGGATCCGCTTCATGTCTTTCCTGTAACTGTCCATCTTCTTCGCATCGATATGCGTAAATCCTTCTCGACATCAGCTTCACCCTGTAGTCTTTTGAGCTCCGTTGTCTTCAGCTGCTGCTCTTTTATGATCTCCAGTTTTTTGTCTTCATAGGTACCGAAATCGATCTGCTGTTCCAGATGCATATCCAGAAGACGCTGCATCTTCTGATCAAGCTGCTTCAGTTCTTTTTTTACCCGTTCGATCTCCTGCAGCGTCGCATCGGAATGCAGCTCCTCTTCTGTTCTCTGCAGGAATTCTTCCAGGACATCCTTATGATCGTTCGTGATCATCCGGTAAGATTCCACGAATGCACTTTCCAGGACTTCCTCAGCAATGCCCTTGCTTTCCGGGCAGTTCTTCTTACCGTATTTGGAAGAGGAAATGCACAGCCAGATATTCTTATGATACTTGGATCCGCTATGCCAGGAACGCCTTGTCAGTGACGCTCCGCAGAAGCCTCATTTGACCATACAGCTGAAAGCGAATTTCCGGCTGTATTGTTCCCGGTATGAATTCGGATCTACGGTTGAATTCTCATGGACTACGGTTCTTCTTTTCAGGATCGCCTGCGCCTGCTCCCACATCTCCTCTGAAATGATTGGTTCATGATGATCCTTCATCAGATACTTGTCAACCTCTCCCAGGTTCCCAAGCCTGCGTTTTGTGATCGGATCGACTGTGAATGTCTTCCCCTGCAGCAAATCCCCTTTCTTGATCGCCGTCGTCATCGGCACCATTGTGACAGTTGGAGAATATACACAGCCGTCATCGTTCTGGATGATCACGACCGGGCGGCGGCCGCCCTGCTCTGAGCCATGAGGAATACCAAGATCCGCAAGGAATACATCACCCTTGCGGTAGATAA
>Ga0310691_10008254_pt1 | contig 10725 bp, 6 predicted proteins | sample 176DNAGHGlowgp2_FD_203887 | JGI IMG/M metagenome (GOLD analysis project Ga0310691, IMG submission 203887) | Sheep rumen microbial communities from Palmerston North, Manawatu-Wanganui, New Zealand - 1766 DNA GHGlow gp2 (v2) (version 2) | ecosystem: Host-associated > Mammals > Digestive system >... | reverse complement strand
CGGGCACAGGTGTCAGTATCTTTCCCGATGGGGCATAGGCTGGCAGTCGGCGGCTCTGTCCGCCGGCATGGAGCAGGATGCGTTTCTCGGCAGCAAGCCACTCGAGGAACGAGTCGCCCCGCCCTTCGTGCTCATAGCACTGTCTGAGCAGCCAGGCCGTCCCTCCTCCGCTGCCCACTCTTTGTCCCTCAGGGTCGCAAGTGCAGAAATACTCGTCGGCCGGGAGGCCTGTGATGTCGTGGAAGACTGTGCTGCCCTTCTTTCCTTCCCTCACAAGGTTGGGCGGCAAAGATAAAAGCTTCTTCATCCTTGAGACACTGGTGCCACGCTGCAGTTGCTCGTGGTCGATAGTAAAGCTTGGATCGTTGTTCATCATGCCTGCAAAGGTACGAATAAACTGCGTAATAAACGAATCTTCCTCAAATTATTTTCCTTTAACAGTCGACTCGCACCTTTCAAAAAGGGAAAAACATAAAGGGTATGCCTGTTTTGACATACCCCCTATATCGAAATTGAAGTTGCTGTGAGTTTACTTTCTGAGGACCTTAACGGTCTTCTGAGTACCATCAGCACGCTTGACGGTCACCAGTACCAGACCACGACTGTCGGCACCGACGGTGCGACCCGAGAGGTCGGCATAGCTGATCCCCGTCACCTGCTGATTGCCCTGATTTGCGGTGATGCCTGTAACAACGTCGGGATCAGGTACAACGGTAACATCACCAGTGACGATATCTTTGAAGACAATGTTCGAGACGTTTCTCTCACCACCACCATAATAGATGCTCTGAATACCTACGTTCTTGTCAGGGTAGAAATAGAACATAAAGTACGAGGGAGTAATGCCTCCACCCGAGTTGCGGAAGCCGTAGGGAACCTCTTCCATGTCGTCTTCCAGTCCTTCGTATTCTTCAGGTGAGAAAATAAACAGCTCGTCGTCGATATATGCCTTGTATGCCATTTTGTTCTCATCGATGTAGTTGCCTTCACGGTCGTAATTGGGAAGGGTGAACATGGCATAGTTGTAACCCGAGCTCTCCAATGCATTTCCATAGCTGCTGATCCAGGGATCGGCGGGCACGGCTGCCACCTCTACGAAAGGATAGATTTCTGGAGCCCAGTAAATGTTCAATGCGAGGAGATCATCCTTGCCGGCATTGACGATAAAGATGTCTTTGCTCTTCAAGTGACGAGCCTCCTTGTCGTAGTCGAACACAATCTTATCCTTTTTAATAGCCTTTAGGCTGTAGGATCCGTCGTCAGCGTAAATGGTATCCACATAGGCAGGAATGAAGTAGAGCAGGTAGCCATAGTAGGAACCCAGATACTGTCCACCCTCGAAGGTCACCTTATCACCCTCGATGGTGCCCTTTGCATAGGCATCTTCATAGCAGTGGATATAGACCTCGGTATCGGTGAAGGCTACATTGATGCGGCCGAAGGCTTCCGTAGCATCGCTGGCATCGATGGTCTTGATGACCATGTATTCAGGCTCCAGCCCCTCAGGCAGCGTGGTTTTCACATCTGTGCTAGGTTCAAAGTGCAGGTTAAACTCACCTCCTCCAAAGGTCCATCCTGATTCGTCGTTACCATAAATGTAGGCAAAAAGTAGGCCGGTGTAATCCTTGTCCTCTTCGATAGAGTTCAGTTCACCATCCTTATAGATGAGCTTAATGGTGGCATCGGGCTGTTCTATCACTGTGTTGGTCTCGTCGTCCCACTTGGCCAAAGTTGTATAGTACTCCGTAGTTCCTGCAAGATAGGCGATCTGCTTCTTGATAGTGATGGTGTCGCCTTCGCCGCGCTCTGCCTGTATATAAGTCTGGGCTCCAAGCAGGGCTGGAATGTTCTTGATGTAGACGTAGCCGTCGGTGCCCTCAACTATCTCGCTGGGACGATTAGAAAAAGAGGAAATGTAGGGCATGCCGTTGTTGCTTGCAACATAGTGGAAGCCGCCAAAAACCTCGTAGAACTTGCCTGCAGGGCGATCTGAGATTGGAGCTTCGGGTACTTGAGCCTTGACCTTGGTGGGTGCTTTAGCGGCAATGTTAAGGCCTGTCGACTCTTGCTTCAGTTGGGGAACCAAAGGACTTGTTGAAAACTGGGCCATAGCCTGACTGGCGGCCAAAAGTAGAGCTACTGACAAAAAAGTAAACTTTTTCATACGTTATGAATTTTTTAGTTAATAATAATGTGTTGAACTTTTCATTAAATTACGAGTTTGAACTTAGCTCGAGCTCGCTCACGCTCAATGAAGAATGAGCGAGCTCGGCTTCATTATCACTTCATCACGACCTTGCGGGCAACCTGCTTGCCATTGCGCAGAGTCTCCACCTTTACAAACATGCCACCACGTGGATTCAGCGCACGGCGTCCCTGCATGTCGAAGAAGGTTGTCGAGGCGACCACTTCGTCAAGGCTCGTGGCCGGGCGGTCAATACTGGTAGTGGTGTTGGCGAAGGCCTGGTTGGCATTCACTATCTCGCCAGTGGTGGTGTCGATGATGAGCACCACGCCCTTCAGTTTGGTCTTGTCTTGCACGAGCGACTGTCCAAGGTTGGCTGCATAGGTAGTGACAGCCTCGTTGAGGTCGAAGGTATATGTGTAGCTCTCAGCCACATCGCTATCAAAGTGTGCAGGCAGCGAATTGGCGATGGGAGTCTTGCCCGACCAAGCGATGATGACATCGTTGTAGACCAGTCCGGTGACATATGTACCCTGCTCGCAGAACCAGTCCATATAACCATCCTTATATTCATTACGGCCTGCGTATGCATTGACTTGCTGCCAGTTGCTGCGCTGCATGCCGTCTTGGGTGACAATGAACTGCAATTGGTACTTGTCGTTGTCGATATCGAGAGGCGAGGTTACGAGGGCGGTAATCTTGAAGTCGTCACCCTCGAGTTCTGTCTCCACGTCAATGGCCAACGGAGCAAACTGGTCACGCTGATAGAGCCAGGCAGCCTGCAGACTCTGGAAGTTGGGGTCGATGACTGCCACACGGTCTACATCTGCAGAGGGGTACCCGCTGATGCCGACAGGAAACGAGCTGGAAGGCATAATCTCCATCGGGTCGTCGTTGTGGAAGCAAATGCCCACGAAATCATCGCCATAGGTCTCGCCCATCAGCTCCATACCCACGAAGCCACGAGGGCACCACTGGCACCAAAGACCTGTGTATTCCTCGCAAACGGGGCGTTTTACAGGCAGTATATTGTAGAAATTGGCTTTGCCTATTCCTGTACCGTTACTGCTGCCATTTTCCTGTCCGTTCACCTTCGTCACCGTGACGTTGATGTCGTAGGCACCCTTCGTTGATACTATAGGCAGTGCTGCCGTCAGTCCTTTCTTCCGGCCATAGATGCCAGGTAGGGCATTGGTCAGGTCAGTATGATAGTCAATGGTTTGTCCCCCCACCTCGATGGTGTAGTCGATGCTCTCGATACCGTTCAGACCTTGGTTCATCACCTCGAATGAGATACTGTTCTCGTCATTAGTCTTTGAGTTCACCTCAGGTACGTTGACTGCTGTAGCAGCATCAGCACTGAAATCGCCTTCGAGGATTACCTCAATGGCCAGGCTACCCGACTCGTCGCCGATGGTATGCCAGGATGTGCGATAGAGTCCTGATGAGTGGATGTAGAAGCCTTCTGGCACATAGACTGACGTCACTCGTATGGGGTTTTTTGCCACATCCTTGGCTGCAAGCAGCGAATAGCCCACGTAGAGTCCGTCGCTGGTAATGGTGTAAGGTTGGGCAAACGTCACCTCATTGAAACCCTCTGTTGCAGTGAAATCGACAGTCTCAATATTGGCACCAGTAAACTTTTGTGACTTTACGGCAAGCTCAGTCGATAGCCAGGCCTTTGCATCGCTGATTCCATCTGCCGAACTGAAGTAGATTCGCAAGCCCTTCACTTGACTGCCAACAAGGGCGGGGTCTTCTATCCTAAGGGCTACGTCGTAGGTCTCGTTACGGCTTTGACCTGTACCATAGTTGCTGGAGCCGGCTCCTAGATTGTAGGTAATTTCTGTAGCGTTTGTCACCTGTGCCAACAGGAACAGCGCCATTTGCATAAGTAATAATCTTCTCATAAGCAATAGAAAATTTTTAAATTGGTTGGTTGAATAAGATATTTTGGTTTTAATTTGCTTACAAAGGTAGGCATTTTGTGCATACATCAGTATATGTTTTGAGTTAAAAAAAGGTAAATAGTTCTTTTCGGGTGTGAAAATACCATATTTGTGCTATTTTCATAGGTTGATGTTGACACCGCATGGTATTTCCCGTTGACAAAAGCCGCTTCCTTTTGCCTGCGCAAAAAGGAAACGGCTTTACATTAATTGCAGAAAAGCCTTATAGGCTCTCAACGAACGTGCGTGTCAGCTCGAAGCTTTGTGCGGCTACCTGTGCCCAGAAATCATGATACTGCGAGGCATTGGTGTCGCGCAGGGGGATGTCGCTCACCACTCGGAACGAGATGAAGGGTACCTTATTTAAATAGCACGCGTGCGCGATGGCAGCCGACTCCATGTCGACGGCTCTTGCCTCTGGGAAGTGGGCGATGATATCGCGCATCTTCTCTTTCGAGTCGACAAACCAGTCGCCCGTGACAATGAGGCCTGGGTAAATCTTTGAAGATGAGGAATGAGCTCCTAGTTCCTGAGCTTTGCGCAGCAGGTAGGGGTCGGCCTGGAAGCGTGCGGGCAAACCTTGTACCTGCCCATACTGCGTGCCGCTGTCAATCGCTGCTCCGCAGTAGACGTCGTGATAGGCCAGCTCGGTGCTCACTACCACGTCTCTCACTTCCAGTTCGTCGCCATTGCCACCGGCACATCCCGACGAAATGATGCAGTCAGGATGATGCTCGTTGATTATGCGCTGCACGCCCAGGGCGGCATTCACTTTGCCGATGCCGCATTTCTCGACGATGACCTGGCTGCCCTCGAAGACCTGTCGGAGCTGCTGCAGCTCGCGGTCCATTGCTACTATGATTCCTATTTTCATCTGCTTATGTATTTTTGTCCGTCCTTGATATAAAGTCCCTTTGCAGGCTTGTCCTGCAGACGGCGGCCCTGCAGGTCATAGTATTTGCTATTTGCGGATGTCCGATTTTCTATTGATGTCACTCCAGTGGGGTCGTCGTAGTCAATCTGAGCCAGCTCTACGCCCGTTTTCGAATTGTCGATATGCACTCTGAAGACGAAGCGCGCCACAGCCTCCTTGTCAGCAGAGATCTTGTATCGTAAGCCCTGTCCGATGGTGTAAGTTTTGCCGTTTTGGCATCTGTTGGGATACTGCCCGATGTTGAAGGTCATCGATGAGATTTGGGGCTCGCTATAAAGAGATGCACTTGCATCGCTATACTCGCACACTGCACCATTGGCATTGAACCAGTGTCCGTAGCCGTTAGCCGTCTTGCCACGGTTTACGAGCTCCAGTGTATTAGGCTTCAGTGGATAGAACATCATGCGTCCCACAGAGGGGCCGGAAGCTGCATAATTTTGAATTTTCGCGGTGATATCAGCAGCGCTAACTTGCAGCGCAGTGCCCAGCATGGCCAGCGCCTGACCGCCGATGGTGACCCCCAGTGCATCGTAGTTTGAACGGCGTGGCATGTACACATCGTAGGTCAGCGTGATGTCGGCCTCTTCACGTCCGTCCAGCTTGGGACTGACATAGACCACGGCGCGACTGCCCAGACTGGTGCCCTCCAGCGAAAAGCGATAGGGCCAGTGCTCGGCATTCTCGGCCTGCTCTGTCCATTTGTGCTGTACGTATTTCTTAGGTGCGGGCGAGACGATGAGCCACAGGCGGCTGGTGCCCTCAGGGACGGTCATCGACACATCCTCGGTCACCTCCGACGTTCCCTGGCAGTAGAGGCTGTCCTCATTGAAGTAGCGACGCGAGCCGTCCTTCATCAGTGCCACATAGCCCAGGCGGAAGGCGCGCTGGCTGGGCGATGCTGGACGTATATACATCGTGCGGTTGACTTTGCCCCACTGTGTCTCGCCGTTGAGCATCTCGGCGGGATCGCCCTCAGCCAGCTTTGATGCTGCCCTCATGGCAGTGAAGTGAGTTGTCACCTGCTGTCCTGCCTCGGGCACCTCCAGTGGAATGACGTTGAAGCCCGTCGACTGTGGTGTGCTCGACAATGCCACCTGATAGCTGCCGTCGTCGGTCATCACGCAGCGATAGTCGAAGTCACCGATATAGTTGTTGCGATAGGGCTTGCAGGCTTCGATGTCCCATGTGGCCAGATGGGCGGCATAGTCGTAGTAGAGCTTGTAGAGTCCCACAGCATCAAGTCCCTTCAGGGCCATCAGCGCCTGGTTGAAGTCGGTGCCGTTACCTGCCGACTGCCCCGTCATAGGCTGCCGCCACACTTGTCCCACGGTAGTGATGTCATCGTAGTACTGGCAGAGGAAGTAGTGCATCCAGTAGCTTTGGTAGCGATGCCACTCATGAGAGAAAGCATAGTTGTGGGAGCGGCGGAATACGCCGATGCTCTGGTTGAACATTTCACCGGGATACGACTGTGCAGCCTGCCACTGTGCCGTCTGCTCCCAGATGGCCTGTCCGTTGCCACATGCCAGGTGGAAGCCGGTATTGTCAGTCGACGACGAGCGATGGTTGTTGCCCGAATGGTCTGAGTAGCACATATAGTGGAACGAGTGACCCACCTCGTGCGCCACGCTGTGGCCTACGGGCTTACAGGCCGACGGACCCAGCCACAGGGCGCTCACCTCAAAGTCATAGCCGCCGCCGTAGCATACCCACTCCGTGGTATGATTCAGCAGCACCATCACCTTGTACTTGCGCAGGTTGGTCGTGGCAGGGTCGACGAATCCCAGCTTGTTGATCTCCAGGTCGTAGAACTCCTCGCACTTCTTCAGCAGGTCCTGCTCGTCGACGCGGTAGGCTGAGGGCGACTTCGATGGCAGCGTCGATCCGTAGCCCTTGTCCCAGAGCACGATGACATTGTCCGACTCCACCGATCGGCTCTTCGACCAAGTGTACTTGTTGTCAGGGTCGTTCTCGGCATAGAGCAGCGAGTCCGATGGCCAGGGGTTTCTCCATTCGTCAGGCACGTACATTTTTTTCTGTGCGTGCATTGCCAAAGCCGTCATCATCAGTACGGCCAGCAGCACAAAATGTCTTTTCATCATTCAGTTGTTAGTTTCTTCTTCATTAGTTAAATACCTGATAATTCTTCTTTGGTCAGGCCGGTTATTTCAATGATGCTTTCATCTGGAACTCCCTGTTCTTTCATCTTTCGGGCTATCTCCAATGCCTTTTGGCGTGCACCTTCGGTTCTTCCTTCTTCTCTTCCTTCTTCTCTTCCTTCTTTCCTTCCCTCTTCTCTTCCTTCTTTCCTTCCCTCTTCTCTTCCTTGCGCTTTCCCTTCTTCATACCCTTCTAACTTCCCTTCGCCGCGTGCGGTGGTCATGGTGTTTTCAAGGATATGTCGATCCATCCAGTAGCTCTCGTATGCACGCTGTTCCTCACGGCTCATCTGCATGATGGTCAGCTTTTCGCGTGCCTCTTTCAGTCCTGGGGCATCGGCATCGTCGGGTATGTCGCTGGTGGCGAGGAAGTACAGCCATTGGTCTAAGGGCACGCGTGACCACTGGTTGAAGTCGTTCACTTTTAGAATGTAGTATTCAGGATAGAGCTCATAAATGTCGCTGACTTCGAATTTCTGCTGCTGGTAGGGGCTGAGCCTTAGCAGGTCGCCCTTGTGGATGCCACGGAACTCGGTCTTGCCGTGGTAGACCACATCGTCGCCCTGCCCCAAGTCGAAGTAGACAATGTTGACGGAGTAGATTTTCTTCACGTTCTCATAGTTTTGTCCGCCATTGATATAATCGGTGACGAGCTTGGAGGCTCCGAAGAGCATGCGCTGGAAGTAGGCGAACTCCGGCTCGCCTTGCACTTCTATGAGTATCAGTTCGCCGTCGCCGTTCTCCGCCAGCAGGTCCATACGGTTGTATTTTGACTCCCGGCGGTCTTGGTTTCCCTCGCTCTCCAGCAGGCGGTGTATCTTTACGTCGAAGTTCAGCAGCGTGGTGAGGAAGCCCTCGAGCACGCCGAAATTGGCCTTGTCGCGCAAGATGCGCTTTAGGGCCCAGTCGAAGCTGACGAATGTCCTTTCTTTCATGATGCTGCGAATATTTGCCGCAAAGATACATAAAAATCGTTAAACAGAAAAGAAAACGGCTTTATTATTTGCTTTTTTTATGGAAATAATCAGAACACGAAGCCAAGACCGAGACGCACTACTCCCAGGTTGCCGTAGCCTAGTTCTCCGAAGAAATGGAAGTTGTCGCCGCCAAAGGCAACACCCAGGGCGGTCAGCTGGTAGGCCATGCGCCATTTTATCTTGTCCATACTGTCAGTGAAGAATGGCTTTTGCTCGTCGGGCGATCGGTAATCGGGAGAATAGTAGTCCACCCAGGGATAACGTTTATAGTCGAACGTGAGATGATGGCGCAGCGCCCCTAAGGCGATGCGCGAGTAGCAGCGGCAGCCGCTTACTTCGTACCAAGCGTACCTCACTGACGGGGCAACAACGAAGAAACGGCAAAACTCAGTACCGTCGGCATATTCGTCAGGATGGGTTTCAGGGGTAATAATGTCGCCTGAAAAGTTATAGTACGCAGAATAAACCTCTCGCGAAATACTCCAGTCGGCCAGCACTCCTATGTCCCATTTCCTGTTGAGCCGATAGTGATACTCCAGCCCTGTCTGCACGTAGGCATCGCCGATGAGGTCAAAGCACTCACCCTCAGTCGTCAGCTCATAGCGATTCAGATAGCTGTCGAGCATCCTGTCCCTGTCGTGTTCAGTCTGGCAGCGTCCAAATCCCAGGCTTCCACGCACTTCATGCCTGTAGAAGTGCTCAGGCAACTGCCGTGCCCGCAGGCGTGCCTGCCTCAAGTCTTCCTCCGCCTTGGCTAGTCGCAGCGAGTCGGCGCGATGCAGTGAGTCGGCCTGAGAGCGTGATGCGTCGGGGGTGATGAAAAAGTGATCCTGAGTCGGCACGCTGGCAGCATTGGTAAGGAGGTCGACGATGAGAGGGACTCCATAGGCAGCATCCAGCATGGCCCAGGGATTGCAGGAATTGCTCAGGACGATGTCTCTGAAAGCATAGTTCTCGGAGATGATTTGTATGTGCTGGCCCCCAAGGCTGCGGCGCCTGACTTCGACGGTTGCCGGCAGCGACACCTCTCTGTACACACCTTTGGAGGTGGCTATGGTCACAGGCTCGTCGACGTCGCCGTCGATATGAATCTTAGCCGAGCTGCCTGATATGATTGTTGCGCACGACGAGCATAGCATCGCGGCCAGCATCAATATGAGGATGTCCTTTGTTCGTTTCATCGTATAACTGGTTAATACCTCTACAAAGATAAACGCAGAAAGCCTTAAATCTTGCACGAAAGCAGAAGATTTAACGTTTTTTTGTCAGTTCTTTGAAATTTTCTTGCTACCTTTGTCGCAGATTTAGCTGACGATCATCATCGCCGACGACCACTAACGACACTATTTATTCGCAGCTTATGAAACTAGCACTCTTCTCCACGCTACTTCTGCTCGGGCTCACCTCAGCCGCCATGCAGGCCCAGCAGCCCGCCTTCCCCGGCGCCGAGGGCTATGGCGCCTATGCCTCAGGCGGGCGCGAACGGCCTGTGGTGCACGTCACCAACCTCAATGCCGACGGTCCGGGATCGCTCGCCGATGCCGTCAGCCAGCCGGGACGCTTTGTCGTCTTCGACGTGGGCGGCGTCATCGACATCACGGGTAAGAACATCACCATTGCCAGCGATATCACCATCGCAGGACAGACGGCACCCTCGCCCGGCATCACCATCTACGGCGGACGCGTCATCGCCACTAACGCCCGCAATGTTGTCATCCGCTATCTGCGCATGCGAGGCGGCAAGAGTGTCAGCCGAGGGAAGTGCACGCTGACGCTCGACTACTGCCACAACCTCATCCTCGACCACTGCTCGCTCTCCTGGGGCCCGTGGGACAATGCCCACATCAAGGATGCTGACAGCATCACCTGGCAGTACTGCATCAACAGTGAGGGCATTGAGCCGCAGCGTTTCGGAGCCATCACCGACGGTACGCGTCACTGGACCATCCACCATTGTCTGTGGGCCGACAACAAGAGCCGCAACCCGAAGATGAAGTGCTACGTGCAATATTATAATAATGTGGTCTACAACTATGGCAACGGCGTAGTTGGAGGGCACTCGGCAGGCGATAACTACCAGGACCTGATGAACAACTACTTCATAGCCGGCCCCAACGGCTCGGAGAAGTATTTCGACAACTGGACCGCCACCGACCACCTCTACTGCTCGGGCAACTACTTCGACGGCAACCGCGACGGACTTCTGAACGGTGTTCCCGTCGATGCTCATCCTGCCGCCACACGCATGGAGCGTCCCAACTTTATCACCAGCCACCCTATGAACATCGAGACCGCTGAGCAGGCCTACCATACCGTTGTAGCACAGGCGGGAGCATCCCTCCACCGCGACATCCACGACCAGCGTGTCATCCGTCAGCTCTCATCGCTGGGCGTCGAGGGAGCCTTCATTGACAATGAGGACAGCGTGGGTGGCATTGGCGACCTGCCCTCTACCCATCACCCCAAGCGCTACGACCGCGACCGTGACGGAATGGACGACCGATGGGAGCGCTCTCACGGC
>Ga0310691_10008252_pt1 | contig 10726 bp, 3 predicted proteins | sample 176DNAGHGlowgp2_FD_203887 | JGI IMG/M metagenome (GOLD analysis project Ga0310691, IMG submission 203887) | Sheep rumen microbial communities from Palmerston North, Manawatu-Wanganui, New Zealand - 1766 DNA GHGlow gp2 (v2) (version 2) | ecosystem: Host-associated > Mammals > Digestive system >... | reverse complement strand
ATTCAAGAGGCTAAGAATGAAGTTAATGAATTAAAGCAAACTCAATTTGAAACTGTTCTTGCCGAGAAATTTGACAGAGCCATTGAGAAAGCACAGGAATTCATTGATAAACTTGAAACTATTAACGGGTTAATTACTGACGAGATGTTATATGAAAAAGATTCTGGTCAGTTAACAAGCTATGGTTTAATGTCTCTTGGTTTGAACTCTCAATCTATGGCATCAGAACAGAATAATCTGGAAAAATATTTTGCGAAACGCCAAGAAATTATTGATGAATATGCAAAAGGTAACACGTCATACTTTGGCGATCAGAGCTTTGATGAGATGATTACCCAAAACGCAAAAGATATTCTGGATAGCATTTCAAGCATCAATTCTTATAGGGAATCTATTATAAATCTTATTGAAGGTATGCGTGATGCTGAACTTGAAGCACTGCAAAAAGTTATTGATAAACGTAAAGAGGCATTGGCGAAAAAGAAGGAGTATTATGATTATGATCGTACCATAAAGGGTAAGACAAAAGATCTTCAAGCTCTTGAACAGCAAATCCGAGCACTTGAGGGAGTTGCTGGTCAGGAAGCCGCTGCAAAGCGTGCTAATCTTATGGCCCAACGTAAGGAAATGCAGGAAGACTTAGATGAAACCGTCAAAGAGCATATTTATAATATGCAAATTGAAGGTTTGGATGACATGATGGACGGATTGCAAGAAGATTTGCAGGAATGGAAGGATAAGTTACATGCCGATCTTGATATGCAGACCAGTGCTATCAATGACATTCTCAAACAGTTAAACGGTGATTCTGCTAGTGCTATTTCTACGCTATTGTCAGATATTTCTGGAAAGCTTATTAGTAGTGATGATGTTACAAGTATATTGAAAGAAGCATCTAAAACAATGTCTAATTATAATACATATAATATAGACAATAATTACAGTGGCGAAAATGTTGATGGAAGTAATAAGACAAGTGAAGGAGCATCGAATAATGTTGATAAAGCTCCTACTACTTCTACAACATTTGAAACATCAGCAAATCCAAATTCTTCGGATAAAGCTCCGATTGGTAATGTTGCTAATAATCCAACCGCACAGTATGGTGAAAAGACTGCTAGTGGATATGTACCTGCTACACTTACCACCACTACGAAAAAGCCTGTAGCTACTACAACTACTAAAAAGCAAACAGTTACAAAAGCACAGGCAGAGGCTGCATATAGTTATATAATAAATAAAGTTAAATATGTGGGTAAGCAAAATGATAAATGGGGTAATTTTAATAAAGCGTTATATAATCATAGTGTAAATAGACAAATAATGATTGAGTCTAGTGATGCACAAACAGCATGGACAAAGCTTGGATTTAGTGCTAGTTCCTATACGCCGCAAAAATTGCTTGATGCTACTAAGGCAACTGGTATTTGGGATGCATTATTGGGAATTAAAACAAATAAAAAACAGAAGAAAATCACTTCTTACCCAACTATTACTAATTATAGTTTGCATGGCTATGCCAAAGGTGGAACGGTTCACAAATCTGGTCAATACTTAACTGACGAAAAAGGCGAGGAAATCATTATCACCAAACAAGGTATTCTCCGTCCATTATCCGCAGGAACGTCCGTTATTCCCGCAGATATTACGGAAAGACTTTACGCACTGGCATCAAACTATGATATGAGTGCAAACGCAAAAATTCACGGCATTGATACTTCTAAGCTCACACGCATTGGTGGGGAAACTATTTCACCTATCATCAATTGTCCGATTACAATTGAAGGAAATGCAAACGAGCAGGATGTTATCAACGCAATCAATAAAACATTGCCGAAAATTAGTAAGCATGTACAAAACGATATTCGCAAAGATTTGAGAAAATCTGGTCGTTAAACTTTATGAGTGGGGTGGGTCACACTGCCCCACTCTATTATTTTACATTAAAAAGAAAGGAGGAATTTATATGAGTGAATGCTTTAAAAGTTTTACATATGACGGAAAGTCCACAGAAACAATTATAAGTCCCGTGAAATTAATGCTCGCTACTTTTGACGGAATCAGTTCAGTAGTTGGAGTTTCACGAGAGATTCAAAAAGGTGGAACTACTATTACAAGACCTGTAGCAAATGAATATGGAACTATTGCAAATAATGCAACAATTGAATATTGCTTGATTAAAGATAATTTTGAACCATTTACTGAACAGGAACAAGTTACAGTTGAGAGATGGCTTACTTCCCCGAAATTCTCAACCGACATGGTAGTTTATGACACAGATGATGAAGAAGTTTGTATCTACCGTGGATTATTCACCAACACTTCATGGATTCCTCATTCTAGAGGATATGCGGGTGTTCAGTTTACATTTGAGTGTAACACAGCTTATCCTTTAAAAAAATATAAGAAAGATTATACCGTTACTCAGTCTGAAACAATTACTCTGAATTGCGAGTCTGATGAATTAAATGAATATGTCTATCCTGTTTTAACTGTGATGGAAACTAGCGAGACTGCATATGTTAGGGTAATTAACAAGACTGATAATGATAATGTGATGAACATTCGTGCCTTGGATAGACTTAAGACAATATTTGACTGTAAGCACTGTATTCCTACTGACGAGACAAGAAGCGGAGTAATTTCTTATGCTGATCTTGGCTGGGATGATGTGGGAAATATTTATTGGCTTAGACTCTTGCCAGGGGATAATCAGTTGGAAATCCATGTTTCTAATAAGAATGTAGATGAGGAAACTGGCAAAGTTACTTGGGAAGATATTGACAGTTCTGCCGAGATTTCTATTAGCTACGAATGTCCATATAAATTAGTGGGAGGTTGGTTATAAAGATGAGTAATATTCCCACTGGTAAAAAAATATATTTATGTACACCCAGTTTAAAACCTATCACTGTGTTAAATGGAATAGATACTGAGAGTGCAAATTATTCCGAGCATTTGCGTGACTACTCCTCTCTCACTTTTGATGTGTATGAAAATATAGTGGTAGATGGTAAACAAGTCCGTTCAAACGGATATGACTTATTGGATGTTTATATGAATCTGTACCTTGAAGATATTGCGTATTTTCAGATGCAGTACCCACAGGTACAAAATGACGGAATAAAAGAATACAAAAGCATTACTGCCTATTCTATTGATAAAGAATGGGAAGATAAGGACTGGGTTAACTTTAAAGTAAATACTGGTGAAAAGGATTCGTTGGAACAGCTAGTTGATGATAATACCGATGATCTTGGATTCACCATTAATTATATAGATTTTTATAATCCTGATAGAAAAGAATTATCTCTTCTTCATATTGTATTGGAAAAGATGCCAAATTGGTCTGTTGATGATGAAGATATTGATAGGGCATTGTGGAAAAAGAGGCTGTCATTTTCTGAGGATTCTATAAATCTTTACGCTTTGATGACGAGTGTTATAGCTCCAAACGCAGAATGTATTTTTGTGTTTGATTGTTTAAATAGAAAGATAAAGGCATATTCTAAATCAAGCCTTGAATTTGATACTAATATATTTATTGGTTTTAGGAATCTTGCTTCTAATATTGAACAATCAGTAAACGAAGATTCTGTGTTTACACGTTTTAATGTTGAAGGTGGAAATAATTTAACTTTAAATAATTGGAACTTTAACAACGGTCGCATTTTCAATCTTGACTATTTCATGCATGAACCCTACATGTCTCAAGAACAGGTGGCGAAATTTCGGGCTTGGATAGATTGGCAGAATGCACACAGAGAAGAGTTTGCTAATCTTTCACAGAATGTTTCTGACTTTGAAGCTAAAATCTATGACTTAAAATATAGAGTTCCAGATGATGGGTGCGAAATAGACCAATGGAAGAACATGAATAAAGAGGGATTGGAAGAAAGTCTTAAATATTATCAATCCCTTCTTAGTGCATTTGAGGTATCTGTTGACGAGGCCCCTACTTATACTGGGTCTGATGGTAAAACCTATCATGTGAAAATTGATAGGGATGAGAAAAATAATGAGATAAGAACCATAGTAGATGAGAATGATATTCCTATTCAAGCAGGAGTAACTCTTACATATAATGCGTGGGTTATTACAGAAGACGGAGAAACTCATGTTGATTATGATAGGTATTTGGAACTACTCCAAAATATGGAAAACGGCAAGGCGGGATATTACACTTATTACGAAATTGTAAAGTATATTATTCCAAATATTGAGATTGCCATGTGGAATATAGACAATGCTCCTACTGAAGATGATGAGAAAGATTATAATAAAGAATTTGAAACAAATTGGGAATTATATGGATTAGAGGAATTAAAAGGAAGACTTGAAGATTATCAGAACAGAGTTGATGTTCTTAAGCAATATTCTACATACCCAGCTTATTTTTACCAGATTAAACGGTTAGACTTTTGGGAAATGTATGCGTTGGATTCTTTTAAGGTTAAAAGCATAGAGATTCAAACTGGCGGTAATACTTATGAGTTAGATGATATTCTCGCAGTAGAAGGTGTTAATTCTGTAGGATTTAAAGTGGATGATGAGAATAAATTATATGTAGGTATATATAGTAAAGATGATACATTACTTGATACATTGTTCAGTTCTGATATAACTAGTTTTTCTATTGAAGCTAGGTGTAAAATGCCTGATTCCAGTTATGAAGAAACTGTTTCATATTCTACTTCAACTAGTATACAACCTGTTATTGTAGGTGATTTTGCTGGTGATTCTCAGTGGGAAAGACTGTATAACGAATACTGGGAAAAGGTTAATTATATGGGTGATGAGGAAACCGAGAATACCATCAAATGGTGGATTAAGGAACTTGAGGCACAGATTGATGAAATTGGTGCGGAAGAAAAAGGATATAACTTATCTCGCATGGAAATGGTTGCAAAAGTCAGTATGTATGAAACTGAAATCTTTGAGAGTGACGAGAATGATTACGGTTATGATGTGACGGAATTAGATAATCCGAATCCTGAGTGGGGGTTTACAATTGATGATATTAATCTATTCCACACATTAATGCATGATACTGATTACACTAATGAGAATATTCTTACAACATCTCTTAATACCACTTCTACTCTGACTAGCACGGAAACTATTATCCAGAAAGAAAAAGAACTATATGAAGATGCTGTGGAAAAGCTGAGTGAAATCAGCCAGCCTCAAATCACGTTTAGCGTAAATATGGACAACATCATGCAAATCAAAGAATTTGAAGGATTGCGTGAAGATTGTTCTTTACTTAGATTTATAAGGCTTGGAATTCGTGATGATTATTCTGTGAAACTTAGGATTGTTGGAAGATCGTGGAATCCTTGCGAAGTTACAGATGATTTTACACTTGAGTTTTCTAATATGGTCAGTAGCAATTCTGGTAGAAGTGATTTGACTGAATTACTTAATAATACGAGTGGGAATGCTGGCAAGAATAGTATTTCAATAGGCTCTGGAAATTCTGATTCTGATAAAGAATACGCTGCGAACTTGTTGGCACTTATGGTCAATAATGGGTTATTTGCTTCTGCTGTTCAAGGCGTTGCTGGAACAGGTAGTGTTGATGCTGATGAAGTTAATGAGTTGATTGCAGATTATCTTGCTACTAATTTGATTAATGAAGCCAGCTTTAACAGGATATTCAGCAGATATATTGATGTTGAATTGCTTGTATCTGATGCGATTAAAACGGTAACGATTAGTACGGATCAGATTACTGACAGTCAGGGCAATACGTTTGCTGACTTAGTGAATAGTTCTATTAATGTAGATACGATTACTACTAATATTATTCAAGGACAGGATGGCCAAGGTAGATATTATATTGACCTGTTGGCTGGAGAAATCGCAATTGACAAGCTAGTTAGTTCTGACGGGGAAACTGCCATTGAATTTATTAATGGTGCTGTTAGTACAGATCAGATTGTCACTAATATTATTCAAGGTAAAGATGGTGATAAGAATTATTACATTAATCTTCTTGAGGGAGAAATTGCTATAGATAGATTAGTTAGTTCTGATGGAACTACGGTTGTCGATTTCATTAATGGAGCATTGAGTACTGATACTATTGCCACTAATCTTATTACTGGTAAAGACGGTAATGCAAATTACTATATGGATTTGTTAACTGGTCATTTAAATATGAATACAATCTCTGCTAATTCTGGCTTTTTGACAAATCTTGTTGCTCAAGATGCATTTATTGAGAATGTACAATCTATCTCTTCTACTACTGCTACTTCTGTAATTGATGATGCATATATTTACAATGCAGTTGCTAATAAAATTACTGTAGCAGATCTAGCCGCTGGAGACATTGTGCTTTCAAATAATATGCGTATTTTATCAGAAGAAGAAGCAACAGAAGGAATGGTAATGTCTGGATCTGAAATTCAATTTCTTGATGGAAATGGCAATCCTTCAATCTCTATTGGTTATAATACTATTTCTGATGGTCAAGGTGGAACAACTGTAGATTATGATCATCCAGCAATTATTATTAAAGATGAGAACGGAAGTGTAATGCTTAATTCTACTGGTCTGTCTCCAACTGATGTTGGTCTTGCTCCTATGATTCAGAGTCATTCAATTGATGAAGGAAAACTTTCGTTTGATTTTATTAAAACTGAAAATGGACAAATAATTGTACAAAATTACGATGGAAGTCAAAATACATGGGGGCAGGTAATAACTGAGTTTATTTCAGATACTAATGACTCTCTCGAAGCGACAATTGTTGATACAGATATATATTTTGCTGTTGGAGATTCTAATAGTACAGCCCCGCAATCTGGATGGGATACTAATTCACCTCAGTGGGAGTCTGGCAAGTATATCTGGCAGAAAACTGTAACTACTTATGGAGACGGGACTACTGAAGAAACGGAGCCTGTTTGTATTCAAGCGGCAAAGGGTGAAAGTAATTTACATGTAGAAATTTCATCTTCTAATGGCAATATTTTTAAAAACGATAATATAGCAACTACATTAACATGTAAAGTCTTTTATGGAACTACAGATGTTACAAATCAAGTAAGCAGTTTTAATTGGTCTAAAATTGATAAAAATGGGAACATAGATCAAGATTGGAATAGGGCAACTGCTTCAAATGTTATCAGCCTAACAAATGCTGATGTTGAAGATAGGGCTAGTTTTACATGTGCTGTAGAAATAGACATATAAGGAGTGTGATTAAATGGCAACAACTAGAGCGTTTGGTAGTATAACCATTATAGACGTGACTGATATTGGTGAATTTTCAGTATATCCCATGTCAAATATGCCATTATCAGTTATTTATTCTCCTGATGCAAATACTTATTCTCCGTCTTGGTCTAATACGAATAGCTTAATTCTTACTCCAGTTGTGTATTATTCTGGAAAAAGATTAACTTTGGGATCAAATGGATTAAGTATTACATGGCAAAAGATGGAGGGAATTTCTTCTGCAACTATGTCATCTAGTGAAGTTGTAGATGAAAATGGAGTTTTAACCGTAACTGCAAATCAATTTAATTCAAGTAGTACTTTAATTACATATACTGTAAATGCATCTTATCAAGAGCCAACATCTAATACAATTCTTAATGCACAAGGTCAGATTACTTTTAGTCTTGTAAAGATGGCTAGTGAAGTTAGAAATGTATCTATTAATGGCGATAATATTTTTAAATATGATATGAATGGTAATTGCAATAAGCAAAGTACTACATTAACTGCATTTGCAACAGATACTTTAACTATAAATGATTGGGAATATTCTAATGATAATGGAACAACTTGGACATCTTTAAATAATTCAAGTTCTACATTAACAATTTCCGAGGGAAGTTCTATCTTTTCCAACAATACTGTATTAATAAGAGTAAAGGCACAAGATAAAAGAAATTCGACATCATTTTATTATGATTATGTCACTGTATTGAAATTGAGAGATGGTACTGCTGCGGGCAACAGTTTAGTACTTAGTAATGAAGATCAGATGATTCCATGTAATAGTGCAGGAACTCCAACTGACAATGCTTTTAGTCTAGCGTATACATCAGTTTATATTTATGAATCTGGACAAGATATTACATCTGAATATACGATTACTGCCACTCCAAATGGAGTCTTAGGTGCATGGACAAATAGTGATACTCAAGCACCAACTGGTACTGGTGATGTATCTACAAAAGGTTCATATGCGTATTACTGGGTTACTGGATGGGCAAATAGTAATAACAGTGAAGTTGGAGAAGTTACTTTTACAGCTACAAAAGGAACAGAAACTTTAACAAAGAAAATGAGTCTTGTTAAAATGGCTACTGGTGCAGATGGTGTAAGTCCAGTCATGTATTCTCTTAATTTATCTAGTTTAACAGTAAATAAGTCTTATACATATCAGAGTGGTACTGATACAATTGCTACCACTACTTACTCTCCTACTTCTATTACTGCTACCGCAAAACAAACTACTGGAAATTCCACTACTTCATATGCAGGATATATCAAAGTATATAAAGACAGTGACACTTCGCCTATAGCAAGTGGAACGGCTACTGGTGGAACTTATACTTTAAATGGTATAGGTACTACACATGTTCCTTCAACAAAATTGAGATTTGAATTATATTCTGGAAGTGGTTCAAGTGATACTTTGCTTGATACACAGAGTGTAATTATTACGAGTGATGGTGTTAAAGGTCATCAGGGTGAACAAGGTGAAGAAGGAGCTTCTGCAATTAGTCTTAATCTTACTAATCCATCTGATAACATCTCAGTTGGCCCAGATGGAAAGACCAGGGCTGAAGTAAAGCTTACTGTTCCATTTGCCGCATATGAAGGAACAACTAAAATGGCTTGTACTATTACTGCTTCTAGTGCTGCGATTTCAATCAATGGTACAACTTATACTCCAAAGGTAACAGCAGCTACGGCAAGTTCCGATGGTTCTTTAGTATATACTATCCCATCTGGTAGACAGTTACTTGCTAGTGGAGTTGATTCCGCAAACGGCTCGAAGACACTTTCATTTTCATACACTTTAGCATCTGGCGGAACAGGTACGATTTCGGCAGTATATAGCTGGGCAATTACTGCTTCTGGAGAAAGCGGAACTAACTCAAAAATATTACAAGTTGCAACTCCAATGGGATATATTTTTGATAATGGTCAAGGCTCTTTGCAGATTACTGCATCACTTATTAATGGCGGTGGAATTCAAACTGAAGGTGTAACATATCAGTGGTATAAATTTAATCCGAGTTCATCTGCACAAGATAAATATGATTCTTTATCAAACGGGACTAATACATATTCTGGAGTTACGACTGATACGTTAACTGTTTGGGGAACACAAGTTGATAGTTATGCTTCTTTTAAATGCACTGCTACATATGATAATAAACCATATGTTGGGTATGCATCTCTTGAAGATAAAACTGACCCTATTCAAGTTTCTATTATTTCTACTGTTGGTACGCAAATTGTTAATGGCAATGGTGTTGGATGCTTTTATGCTAGGGTAATCAAGAATGATGGACAAGGAACGGAATTAGATCCATTGCCAACTAACGTTAGTTTTGTAACAGAAAAACCATCTACATTGACCAATGGTGCTTATTATTATTTACTGAATGAGACGAATAAGTCTGTTACATTATATAAAGCATCTTCTACGTCTGCTTGGGCAGTAGATAATACATATGAGTCAACAAATTATAAGGGGACTTATAATTGGACATATAGAAATTATGATAATGAAGTTATTACAGAGGGGACTCCAGCAACAAGCGGGAAAGTAGTTTATATTGATTCTGACTTAATTAATAAGAAAATTATTATTGATGTTGAAGTAATTATTTAAGGGGGTATGTTCTATGAGCAATAAAGCATATGCCCAATATTCCATATCTGACATTCGTGACGGTAAAGACGGTGTTGGAATACTAGAGCTAGAAGAACAGTATTATAAATCAACTTCAAATTCTAGCCAAACTGGTGGTAATTGGTCATCTACACAACCAACTTGGGAAGATGGCTATTATATATGGACTAGACTTAAAATTACTTGGGATAATGATGTAAGTGATCCAGAGCATATAACTTATACAGACCCAGTTCTAGCAACTACATATCAATCATTGCATACAGATGTTATCAATAGGATTAATAATATTGCAACAAAAGATGAAAATGGTAATTGGTCTTTAACAAATGGAGTTATAGAGAATACTTATGTATATTCAAGTGAAGATGGAGATCCAATTGCTCTTGGCGAAATTGGTGCAAATATTACTACAACAAAAGACCAAATTCTTTCAACTGTTTCAAGTACATATGCAACTACGGCAAACTTAAATTCAGAAGCCAATAAAAGAAAAGCAACATATGTCACTTGTTCAACTGGAGTTGGTACAAAAGCAAAAATAGGTAGTTGTTCCAATTTTGAGTTATACAATGGAGCTACTATTACTTGTGTATTTTCTAATGCGAATACTCAGGCTGCTCCAACACTAAACGTGAACGGAACTGGTGCAAAAACTATTGTTTCATATGATGGTAAAGCTCTTACTGAAAGTGAATATAAATGGAAAGCTGGATCGGCTTATACATTAGTATATGATGGAACTTATTGGAGAATGCAAGACAGCGGAACTGTTGCAAGACTTACTACAGCTGAATCTTCTATTCAACAGAATGCAGATAATATAGAACTTAAGGT
>Ga0310691_10008251_pt1 | contig 10727 bp, 7 predicted proteins | sample 176DNAGHGlowgp2_FD_203887 | JGI IMG/M metagenome (GOLD analysis project Ga0310691, IMG submission 203887) | Sheep rumen microbial communities from Palmerston North, Manawatu-Wanganui, New Zealand - 1766 DNA GHGlow gp2 (v2) (version 2) | ecosystem: Host-associated > Mammals > Digestive system >... | reverse complement strand
GAATTTTAAGCTGATGTATTCAGGGGCGGGGAGTCTTGTGGACGCATGTTACTATTTACTCCCCGCCCTATAGGGAGGGGCCGGGGGAAGGTCCGCTGGTCCGTTGGGTTGTCCTCTCTATTTTCCCTATTCCTTCCCCCCCGCATCTCCAGGAACTATTCCGAACTCATCCTTGAAGCACTTGGTGAAATAGCTGGGCGACGAGAAGCCCACGTCGTAGGCCACCTCCGAAATGTTCTTGTGGCCCTGCGCAAGCAGCGCACTGGCACGGTTCAGGCGGCTCAGCCTGATGATGTCCACCGGCGTCCTGCCCGTCAGCGCCTTCACCTTTCTATATAATTGCACACGGCTCAGTCCCATCTCGCTGGCCAGCGTCTCCACGCCGAAGTCGCTGCTGCCCATCTGCTCCTGCACCAGCTGACGCAGATGGTCCAGGAAATTCGTGTCGAACTGTCCGCCCTCGGCTATCTTCTCCTTCTCCTCCTTGCTCACCAGAGTGATGTCAGCCGCTTCGCCGCTGCCCTCTTCCTCCTGTTGCTCTCCCCTCGGCTGGTCGGAGGGGGTTGCCGTCTGCGAGCCCACCACCAGCGCAAATGTCTCGCGCTCCATCTGGTGGCGGCGGCGCATGGCCACTATGCGGTACCACAGCAGTCCGATGGCCAACAGTGCGATAATCGCCATCAGCAGCAGGTACACCTTCTGGTGCCGGTACTGCATGAGATACCTGTCCACCCTTTCGTGCAGCGACGAGAGCCGTTCGTTCTGCTCGCTCATCTCCTCTGCCTGCATCAGCATCACCTCCGCGTTCTCGCGCGTCACCAGGGCCGACTTCAGCAGGTTCTCCTTGTCGTAGGGCTTCCCCTCCAGGATACTCATGGCCAGCTTCATCAGCAGGTCGCCGCGCGTGGGATAGATATACGAGGCCGTCAGCACCCCGTTCATCACCTGTTCAATGCCGCCGTCCTTTGTCGGCAGCGCATCGATGCCCACGAATATCATCTTCTTCTCCAGTCCGCGCTTCTTCGCAGCCTCGTAGGCACCCACTGCCATGCGGTCGTTCTGTCCGAACACACACACAATGTCCTGCCGCTGCTGCAGCACCGAGTCCATCAGGCGGTATCCGCTCTTCTGCGTCCAGTCGCCGTCGCACGTCAGCAGGCGGCCCTCGTCGGCAAAGCCCTTCACGAAACCCTCGTGGCGCTCCTGTGCCGGCGATGAGCCCTTCAGGCCCTTTATCTCCAGCACCATTCCGCTGCCCCTCTGCCCGTTGATGAACTTCCCAATCATGCTGCCCATCTCCAGGTTGTCGGCACCCATGAAGGCCGTATATTTCTCAGAGTCCGTCTTGCGGTCGAACAAGATTACCGGAATACCCTTGTCGTAGGCGCGGTCAATGGCCGACGAGATGGTGTTCACCTGGTTGGGCGACACAATCAGCAGGTCCACGTCCTCGTCTATGAAATGGTTTATCTGACTGATTTGCATCTGGTCGTCGTCGTCGGCCGATGCAAATTCCAGTTTCGCATTGTCGTAGAAGTAAGTGCCCATCACCAGTTCCTGATTTTGTTTCTCGCGCCAGATGTCCTCGCTGCATTGCGAGACGCCTATGCGGTACACCTTCCGTTCCGAACACGAAACGAGTGTGATTGCCAGGAGCAGCAAGCATATATTTTTCATTTGTGGTCCTCAGTTTAAGTTAACATTCTCAGAGATGTGAATCACTTCACCATCCGATTTAGATGCAAAGTTAGGAAAAAAAATCGAAAAGTGTTCCAAAAGCAATGCATTTTTTTACTTTCCCTGCCGCAACTTCCCGTTTGGCGTAAAAAACTGGAGGGCATTCTGGAACACTCTTATTCATTGGGAATGAGAGGAAGACTATCCTCGGCAGCCTTGTCGAATCCCATGCTGATGATTCTGGGCTTTGAAGCCTCACGCACCATAGGCGTGTAATCCGCAATGATGCGCTGCCAGTCTTGGTCTTTCATGTCGGGATACCGCTGGCCGTACTCTTCCATCACCTCGCGTTTCAGTTCGTAGTCGGTGGTGTCGGCATTCATGGTGAGCCGATTGAAAATCAGGTTCCTCACATCGTCGTCGTTCTCCACGTTGTCCAGCTTCAGCGGTTGCAGGGTTTCCGCCGCAACAGGTGCCGATGAGAGCGTGAAATACTTGTTGAAGAAAGCAGTCAGCTTCTCCAGCACGGTTTTCTTCTTCTGTTCCCTGTTGGCAGCTCCCTTGCCAAATACGGGCATCGGCGGCAGCACCTTCGTGATGGCCAGTCCGGTGGAGGTCACATAACCGTCGGCAAGCGACTGATTCACGAACGCGCGTGTTTCCTTCACCTTGAGTCCTTCCTCACGGATGATGGCACTCAGTTCTGCATCGCGTTGCTTCTCTACGTATTCATCCCAATCGCCCACGATGTCGCCTCCCGCTGGTGTAGGTGTCATCTTGTCGATGAATGCCATGATGAGGTCTTTCTTATCGCGCATGTCAGGGCTCGAGTCGATGGCCTTCTGGATTTTTGCGATGATGGTCTTGTCCTGACAGTTATCGTCATGATACTGCTTCACGAGTTGCAGGATGTACGGGATATTGATTTGTATCTGCTTCACCAGTTCCATCTCGAATATCAGGTCATCGTTAATGCTATCCTTTTCCTCGCCGGGCTTCTGACGCATTTCGTCATGCAAGTTGATGTACCACGAAAGATAATCCTGACGGTCAAAGTCAGAGACGATTTGCTTTTCGGGTGTGAATTCGTCAAACGCTGAAAGCAGGTTTTGCATCTTCAGCATACCGCCGAAGAGTTTCACAAACTCCTTCTTCTGCTCATCCGTGAAATCCATCGGATTTATAGGCAACGGGTAATTGCCCAAAAGCATTTCGGCAATTTCCTTGTAGCCGAAGACATGCTTGCCCTTGTCATCCTCAAATCCAAAATAGTAGTCTTTGAACGGGCGCATCAGTACCACGCCAGCGGCATCCTTGTCGCCGAAGAGCGCGAACGACTCGTTGGTGGCATCTTCAAGATTACGGAAGCATACAATGTTGCCGCAGTCCTTGATGCTGTTCAGTATGCGGTTTGTGCGGCTGTAGGCCTGCAGCAGCCCGTGCATCTTCAGGTTCTTGTCCACCCAGAGGGTATTGAGTGTCTTTGCATCGAAGCCCGTGAGAAACATGCTGACCACAATCAGCAAATCCACTTCGCGGTTCTTCATCCTCAGCGAGAGGTCTTTGTAATAGTTCTGGAACTTCTCGCTATCGGTTGAATATTTCGTATTGAAGATGCTGTTATATTCCTTGATGGCCACGTTGTCCAGAAAGTCGCGGCTGGTGGCATCCAGCTGCTCGCTTCCTGCGGGGTCTTCGTCGCCGAAGGTTCCCATCTCGTCTTCTGCCTCGTTGGCCGAATAGGTGAAGATGGTGGCAATGCGCAGCCGCTGACTCTCGGGCATGCTTTCCTGCTGCTTCTGGAACTCCCTGTAGTATTGTATGGCCGTGGGGATGGCGTCAACGCACAGGATGCTGTTGAAGCCTCCCAGCTTCATCTTCTGCTTTTCTTCCTGCGCCTTGCTGCTACGGGCAACATCCACCACGTTTGTTATCACGCTATACGAATAACGCTCCTGTTGCTTTGTCTTCCGGTCGTAGTTTTCCAGAATATACTTCACGTTGTTGGCAATGCGCTGCGGCGAGTGCAGGGCCTCGTCGGTGTCGATGCCCCATACTTTTTTGTCGTCGATGTTGTCCTTTGCCTTTACGGTCTGAATATAGTCCACCTTGAACTGCAGCACGTTCTTGTCGCGAATGGCGTCGATGATGGTATAGGCATGGAGCGGACGCGTGGGCTTGCCCTGCTCGTCGGGTTCTCCGCCGAAGGCCTGTGCCGTAGTTCGCAGGTTGGCGAACTTCCCCGCTCCGGCATTCTTGGCAAAGATGGGCGTTCCCGTGAAGCCGAAGATGTAGTATTTCTTGAATGCCTTGGTGATGGCCACATGCATGTCGCCGAACTGCGAGCGGTGGCACTCGTCGAATATCATCACCACGTTGCCGTCGGCACACTTTATCTCCTTTTTCTTCTTTAGCAGCGTGGAAAGTTTCTGAATGGTGGTGATGATGATTTTCTTGGAGGCTGTGGCATCGTTCAACTGCTTTTGAAGAATGTTCGAAGAAGTGTTCGAGTTGGCGCAGCCTTTTTCAAAATTGTCGTACTCCTTCATGGTCTGGTAGTCCAGATCCTTGCGGTCCACCACAAACAGCACTTTGTCGATGTCGGGCAGTTCTGCCGCCAGCTGTGCCGTCTTGAACGATGTCAGCGTCTTGCCTGAGCCCGTGGTGTGCCATATATAGCCGCCCGCCTTGATGCTGCCCTGCCATTTATTGAGTGTGGCCTGACGTATGCGCAGCAGTATGCGCTCGGTGGCGGCAATCTGATAGGGGCGCATCACCATCAGGTTCTTGTCTACCGTGAAAACGCAATACTTCGTCAGCACGTTCAGCAGCGACGCCTTAGCCAGGAAGGTGCGTGTGAAGTCGCGGATGTCGAGAATCAGGTTGTTCTCAGCATCTGCCCAATAGCTGGTAAACTCAAACGACTGCGACTGCGTCTTTATTCTCCGCTTCTGCTTCAGCACCTCTGCCACATGGGCAAAGCGCGTGGTATTGGAATAGTATTTCGTTTCCGTTCCGTTCGAGATGAGGAATATCTGCACATAGTCGTACAGGCCGCTGCCCGACCAGAACGAATCCCTCTCGTAGCGGTTTATCTGGTTGAAGGCCTCTTTCAGCGGCACTCCCCTGCGCTTCAGTTCGCAATGCACCAGCGGCAGTCCGTTCACTAGTATAGTCACATCGTAGCGGTTGGCATGGTTGCCGCCTTCGGGCACATATTGGTTCAGCACTTGCAGATGATTGTTGTGGATGTTTCGCTTGTCTATCAGGCGGATGTTCTGCGACGAGCCGTCGTCCATCGTGATGTTTACAATCTCCTTCCGCTGGATGCGCTCCGTCTTGTCCTCGATGGTCATCTGCGGCGAAGCAATCTCTTTCTGAAACAGCTGCTTCCATTCAGCATCCGAGAGCGTCAGGCCGTTCAGGCGGTCTATCTGGCGGCGGAGGTTTTCTATCAAGGCCGCCTCCGAGGTGATGTTCACGCGCTCGTAGCCCTGCTGCGTCAGTTGGTGAATGAAAGCCTCTTCCATTGCGGCCTCGCTTTCATATCCCCGTTCCTCCCGTGGCAGCGCTTCGTAGTGCGCCATCACGGTGGTATTCTCCTGCTCTGCTATAAGGTTGTAGTTGTCCGTCATAGGTCACTTGTTAATAATCCACAATCCGTTCTTCCGGCTACCTTGTCTGCTGACTATGCCGATATCTTTAAGTCTTTTCATCAACTTCTCCACACCACGCTGACTCATGCCTATGCGTTCTGCCGCTTCCGAGGCTGTTAATGATGGGTTGGAGTTAAGCAATAAAAGAAGCTGTTTGTCATTTATACCGAACTTTATACCATACTTTATACCGAACTCTTCACCGAATTTTAAACCGAACTCCTTATCTATAGGATCTACTTCTGTCATGGAAAGCTCTTCTCCCTGGTGTTCCTTTAGCGTCTTGTAAATTTCGCCCAGCATGAAATCAATGAAAGGTCCCGACTGAGCAGCTTTTGTACTGGCAGTGATGGCATCGTAATATGCTTGCTGATTGGCATATACCATGTTCTCTACGGGCAGATGTTCAAACATGGGGTGAAGTTTCCCTAATATCAGCGATTGCCACAAACGTCCTGTCCTGCCATTACCGTCAATAAACGGATGAATAAATTCAAATTCATAATGGAACACACAACTGCGTATCAGCAGATGGTCTTTCGACGTTTTCAGCCAATCAAACAAATCATTCATCAGCATCGGAACTCTGTCAGCAGGAGGAGCCAGGTGTACAATACCTTGTTCGCCAAACACTCCCACGCCTCCACGTCGGAATCTACCGGCATCATCTACCAAAGCCTGCATCATCACGCCGTGCGCTTTCAGCAAATCCTTTACGCTGAAAGGATTCAGCGTTGGATAGAGCTCATAGGTGGCTATGGCGTTCTTCACCTCCTGAATCTGTTTGATGGGAGCCACCACGTTCTTGCCGTCGATGATGTCTCGCACTTCGCCCTCTGTCAGCGTGTTACCTTCTATCGCCAATGATGAGTGGATGGTCTTGATACGATTTGCTTTTCGTAACCGCAAACCGTCTTCCTGTTCCAAACGGATGGCGTAACGCTCTATCAGACCGGAAATCTCTGCTATCAGGTTGATAGCTTCTGAACTTACTGTAAATGGTGGTATATACATATCGTTTTCTCCTTTCATTCAAAGGTCAACAGTTGATTCCTGTAATATTCATATTGCTTTTGGCGCTGCGCCAGCTGCGCCTCCAAGTTCGAGATGCTTGCCTCGAAAGTATCGAGGATGGAAACGATGCGTTGCTGCATAATGAGAGAACATTTAGGAATAGGATAATTGAAAATCATAGGCTTTCGTACCGATGTTACAGCAGCAAAAAACGATTTCATTTTAATATACGTTTCAAATGTAGAAACCATATAATAATAGATGAAGCGTGGATTTATATATTCTGACTTTATATGTATTCTATAAGCTCTTTGGTGTAAAGCGTATTTACCAGAAACAAAGTGGAAAACTTTTCCTACTCCTACTCCATCACCAGCAGTTATTATTGAAGTTTCATCAAACTCATATTCATTTTTCCTTAGGACTTCTTTTCCTCGAGTATAAAAGGGATATTTGCCTTTTTCTAAACCTTCATTTGTGTTGCTACTACCAGTTCCAATATCAGCCACATCTTTTAAAGGAATCATTTCCACCCCTTCTTTTCCTTCAAGGTCAAGAAGTTGGTCGCGGTAGTGTTCATATTGTTTTCTTCTTTGGGCGATTTGCTGTTTCAGGTTTTCGATAGAATCCGTGAAGGTGTCGAGGATGCCCACAATACGATTTTGCTCTTCAAGGGAAGGGATGGGGATGATAAAATTATTAACAATCTCTGAATTTAAATTGTTTATAGTGGTCGAATTTAAGGCAACTTTTAGATAGTCTTTGAAAAGAGTTCCACTAATTATATGAAATAAATATCTAGGGCTTAATGTTGATTGCGTAACTATTTTACCCATAAAACCTCCATAAGCATATCCTATTTGTTCTTTGATAAAGGCAACTTTACCCACATGCTCTTTACTTCCACTACCAGCACATATTAGAATGTCATTTGGATATAGCCATTGGTAATCCTTAATCTTAACAGAAACGTCAACTTCTTTTATATCATCATAGTTTAGGGAGTTTGTTTCAAGAGTAATATTATTGGCACGTAGTATTTTTGTACCACCTGAATTAAGTGAAACCTCTTGCTTCTTATTATAAGTAACCCCTCTATAATAAGAAGTTAAATCTCCTAATTTCTTCCACTCCACCATAGTTATTTCCTTTTTAATCTCTTTTCCAATTGGCTTTTCTTCGCGAAATACTCCCTTTGTTCAATCGACATAGGGAAATCAGAGTTTTCCATCATAGCATCATATTCATCAATAGCATCCTGACGCTCATTCCTGCGTTGTATCTTATATATTATAATAGGAACAACAACAGCCGCAATAACTGCCAGCAATGAAAAAAGACCTGCAAATTGGTTTAAATAATCCATATTATTCTCCTTCTAATTCTGCTGATTAATCAAATTTACAACCACTTTCACCATGACGTCCTTTCCTGCTCGGTCGGATTTGCAATCCGACCGCTTCGAGTATAAGTATTTTCAATACGCTCATCCATCTTACTACAGTTTTTACGATTGTTTAGTAAACCCTCTTGTTGCCATATTTTTCCGCATTACAAATGCTTATATTCTATGCAGTCGGATTGCAAATCCGACTGAGCGGATTACCCATGCGTTCCAAAATGGAACATGTGCTACCTGCTCGGTCGGATTTGTAATCCGACCGCTTCGAGTATAAGTATTTTCAATACGATCATTCATCTTACTACGGTTGTACGATTACATTTAACATTCCAGGCATTCCACAGTAGTTACGAGCAGAACTATACAGATAGTCCTCAGGTCTTTCTACAATCTGCTGTCTGACGGGATTCATGTGTATGTAGTTGAGTTTTTCCTTGTAGAAATCATAGGAGTGAATCGTCTCTACATATTGTCCTTCCTGCCAAAACTTGTAGTTTTTAATCTTGCTGTCATTGGCACCACGAAACTGGAACCGGTCCATCAACCATTCTTTGCGGCTCTCCTGCTGATTCTGATTAATGGCATCAACAATGCTTTTGCTGGTGAACTTCTTGAAGTCGCGCATCACATCGCCGAGTTGTTGGGTTCCGTTTGTTCCCAATATCATGTGAAGATGGTTTGTCATGAGCACCCAGGCATATATTTCAAGTCCTTTTTGCTCTTGGCAATACTTCAGTGACTCTACAACAATATGCTTATAGGACGGGCGTGTGAATACGTCCATCCAATCTATGACTGTCGAAGTCGTGAAGTATAATTCTTTAGTAAATCCTATTATTGCCATATTTTTTTCGCATTACAAATGCTAGTATTCTATGCAGTCGGATTGCAAATCCGACTGAGCCCGTCGTCGGTCTGATATATTACTATTTTGTTCTCTTCCATTACTTATTCCTCTCCCAATTCCTTAACGATTGCGTCAATCTTCTTGTTCAGCTCGTTCCCTTCGGCAATAAGCGTTTGGAGGGTGGCGTTAACGGCTTTGATATCGATGACTTCGCGGGTGTCTTCCTGCTCCACGTAGCTGGAGACGGAGAGGTTGCTGTCGTTCTGCAGGATGTCGTCGATGCTGACCAACCGGGAGAAGTATTGCACTTCTTCACGCTTCTGGAACACGTTGAAAATGCGGTCCTGGTTTTCTTTGGTCAGACGGTTCTTGTTGCCGTTCTTCTGGAACTCCTTCGAGGCATCAATGAAGAGCACACGGTTGTCGGGGCGCGTACCCTTGCGCAGCACAATGATGCAGACGGCTATGCCCACGCCAAAGAAGAGATTCGAAGGCAGCTGGATGATGGTGTCCACATAGTTGTTCTCGATGAGCCAGTGGCGGATGGTGCGCTCCTTGCCTCCACGATAGAGCACACCGGGAAACTCCACGATGGCAGCCGTGCCGCTCTCGGAGAGCGAGCGCAGCATGTGGAGCGTGAAAGCAAGGTCGGCAGTAGAGTCAGGGGCCAGCACGCCGGGGCCGCTGTAGCGGTCGTCGTTGATAAGCAGCGGGTTCTTGCTTCCTTCCCACGGGATGCTGTAAGGGGGATTCGATACGATGGCATCGAACGGCTCGAAGTCTCTATGCCGTGGATTCAGCAGCGTGTCGCCCAGCTGGATGTCGAAATTGTCGTAGTTGATGTTATGCAGGAACATGTTGATACGACAAAGGTTGTAGGTGGTCGGGTTGATTTCCTGACCGTAGTATTTCAGCGCAGGGTTCTCCCGTCCGATGGTCTTCGAGAACTTCAGCAGCAGCGAGCCCGAGCCACAGGCAGGGTCGTAGACGCTTCGAATCTCGTGGCCGTCGGCAGCTGTCAGACGAGCCAAAAGTTCGCTCACCTCCTGAGGCGTGAAGAACTCGCCGCCCGACTTTCCTGCATTCGAGGCGTACATGGTCATCAGGAACTCGTAGGCATCGCCGAAGGCATCAATCTTATTGTCTCCGAACTCGCTGCCCAGGTTCATGTCGCGCACCTTCAGCAGCACCTTTGCGATGAGCTTGTTACGCGTCTTCACGTCGGCACCCAGCTGCGAGTTGTCCACGTTGAAGTCGTTGAAAAGTCCCTTCATGTCGTCTTCGCTTTCCGTTCCTATGGCCGAGCCTTCAATGTCGTGGAATATCTTCGAGAGCGTCATGTTCAGGTTCTCGTCATGCTCACATCGCTTGCATACATTGATAAACAGTTGCGAGGGCAGGATGAAGAATCCCTTTTCCTGCACAATCTGGTCTTTGGCGGGAGCCGCCTCTTCGTCGTCCATGTCGGCATAGTCGAAGCCTTCCACGCCAGCCTCCTGCTGCAGGCGGTTTATATAGTCGGTAAGATTTTCGGAAATAAAGCGGTAGAAGAGCGTTCCCAGCACGTATGCCTTGAATTCCCATCCACCCACGGCGCCGCGCAGTTCGTCGGCAATGTTCCAGATGGTGCGGTGCAGTTCCGTTCTTTGTTGTTCGTTAGACATAGTATTGTTTTTATCTATATAGGACGCAAAGTTAGGCTATTTTTGTGACAAAACCGAATTTTTGCTGTTTTTTCTTTCATAAGATAATAAATAAGGTGCGCCTTGGTAATCTCTCCATTAATTTCACACGCACGCGCGCAGGCGTGAGTTTTTTTGCGAAAAAAAATGCCACTTTGCCACTAGCCCAGTGTTTATCGGTGCTGAGAGGGTGGCATTATGGTGGCATTAGTGGCATTTTTAGCGAAAATATTCGATTATTTGTGTAAAAAATAGGCTGAAAAGTTTGTTTTTTTGCGATATTTTTTATAACTTTGCAGTTAGAAAAACACTCTGATCCTGGAAATTGATTCTGGAGTTTTGGAGCATAGAAGTATAGTAGTTTAGACTTATGTATAACATTAAATCAAAATGAATTCATCTCTATTGAAAAATGCAAAACAATGATTTTAAATTTGAGAGTCTGCCCA
>Ga0310691_10008248_pt1 | contig 10732 bp, 11 predicted proteins | sample 176DNAGHGlowgp2_FD_203887 | JGI IMG/M metagenome (GOLD analysis project Ga0310691, IMG submission 203887) | Sheep rumen microbial communities from Palmerston North, Manawatu-Wanganui, New Zealand - 1766 DNA GHGlow gp2 (v2) (version 2) | ecosystem: Host-associated > Mammals > Digestive system >... | reverse complement strand
AACAACCTGATCTTAAAAAATGTCTTATCACTTTTATATAAGCGTGCATAGGAAAATCCACCGTTTGAGAACTCGAATATTGTGGATGATCTATAACTCTTTCTTCTTTCAAAAAAGTCGCCAATACACCAAAAAGATTATGTATATCGCGGCGAAGCTCATTATCAGTTTCGGGAAGTTGGTATCCTATAGGGAAACAAACAACAGCATTATCGGTATCAGCTTTGACACCAACAAAACTATCTCCATCATCATTGGAGTTTACATGACAACGCTCTCTGATATTACTAGTCAAATCCATAGAAGGCTATCAAACCTCTAAAAACTTTAATCTTATGAATTATGAATCCAACATACTACGAACAACACTATTAAACACCCTAAAACGATCTTTTCCTTGAGAAAAAATAAATGTCTGTATTATCTTTTCCAAACTATCCATATTATCAACATCAAATACAGCTTCAGGATTATATTTAAATGCATCATCCCAAAGATACTTAATTACTTTTTCGGGGAAAACTCTATTTTGAAGCAAAGCCTCTCTTATACTGCTAAGTCTCTTAATTTGATACTCCTCAATATCATTATGAGATTCATGAAGAATCAAAGTTTGATATTCATCTGATAATAAATCAAAATCAACTGACGGTAGAGCCCTATCGTCGAAAGCAATATCTCTTTCATGGATGAAATATACCCCCAGTCTCTTGTCTTCAGCTGAGGCCATTTTGCTCTTGTTCCCAACTATAATACTGTTAATCGTTTCACAAAAACGCTTCCATGTTACTCCAGTATCTAAGATTTCAGCATTAGATAATGATTCTCTAACATTATCAAATGAGTTTTCAATCATTCTCATTTTCCATCTACGCTGAAAGGCAGTATCCAATGTGAATACATTTTGATCAGAGGAATTCATTGTACCAATAATTGTTAAATTGGACGGTATTCTAATTTTGTGTTTCGGATCATTATAGATTTCTTTAGCCATATAGCTATTTGTGATACCATATTCACTTGTTCCTTTTGGAAATCCGGTTTTCTGATCATCTTCCAGCATTCTATCTAACAACTGAAAAACCTCACCAAAGATAGCCGGTGCATTTCCTCTGTTAATTTCTTCAATAATTAATAAGTACTCTGAACTTGGATTAAAATATGCTTCTCTCAGAATTGACGTAAAAGGACCGGGATTGAACTCATATGTTACTTGTTTATCCTTATCAACATTGGGCAATATTTGTCCAATAAAATCAGCATTAGTGTAGTCTGGATGAAACACTAATCGTTCAACAATGCAATTCGGTTTACAGTATTCATGGTCGATTGTCCAACTCTTCCCAGAGCCAGGAACACCATATAAAAGGATATTAGTGCCATTCCTAAGCCTATTCTTTTCTAAAGCTTCGTTTTCTATAGAAATCTCTTTTAAATTTTTATCAGCAATAGCAGTATGTTTTAAAACTGCACTTTCAATAGATTCACCATGATTAACTTTAAGCGGAACTAGTCTTATAACCGAGCTATAAACTCTCTTCATAAATTCATCAGGGACATCTGAAAAGATTCTTTCAATGTCATCTTTAAGAGTCGGCATCTTATCCAATACAGCACGAATTACAGCAATAGCTTTACTAGGTTCAAGCTTAGAAATCGCCTGTGTACGATCCCTTCGAACCTCTAAACCAATATAACTTGCACCAAAAGTATCGGGATAATCCAGCAATTCAGATTTAGCTATTGTACGACTAAGGTTTAAATCAATATGAATATCAAATTTAAAGTATTCCTTCCCATCTTTCCCTTTCTTATATCCCATTTCATATGGAGTTTTACTTACATGTGCAATTGCTCTGAAACCAGGTGTCCAATCAATTGTTGCAGATTCACCGCCCAATGCAACGAAAATAATGGTACCTTCAGACAAAAATTCAGAAAGATCTTGAACGCCATCTATAACAAGCTCTTCAGAACCATCAATCAATTCATGTGCAGTTTCAGGTTGCATAATACGCAAAGAAATAAAAGGGTTAATTAACAGCTCAAGTTTACAGGTATCAATAATACTTTCTACCGCAATTTCAAGATCCTGTATATCCACATCCTTATACTGTTCCAAAATCACTCTATTTACTTTTTTTAAATCTTCAATTGGCTTTCTAATCCATCCATCGCGTCCATTGTCCTCGAAATATGGATCAAAATCTTGCATATAGTTTTTATAAGTAGAAAGTTTTCCACCATATTTATCAACAAGAACTTGCATATATTCATTTCGCTTTGAAGATCTGGGGTCCTGTGTCGCTAGTCTTGCAAAATAAAGACAGACAAGAGCTATTTTCTCATCATCATACAATAAAGAAACATTAATCATTTTCCTCACCTCATTATTCTTTTATGCTAGGTTCTACATAAGGATACTCTTCACCAGCAAAGGTCTTAAGAATCGCTTCAAAAATGATCTTTGCTCCTTGTGCAGGCACAGCCATACCAATCTGTTTTCTAACAGATTCCTTGCTACCTTCAAAAACAAAATCATCTGGGAAAGTCTGTAATCTTGCTCTTTCTCTGTTGGTTAATGCTCGGTTTTCCGACCAATGATATACATGTGTACCGCCACCACCAGAACCAGTGATTGTATAAGACGGTTTATTGGGATCAAGCCTTTTATATATCTGGCTTATCTTTGTCCTTGTTTTAATTTGCAGTTCCGCAGGAAGACTAGCTGTGAATGCATTCTCACCTGGTTTAATATACTTTAATCGCTCAACAACTTGAGCAGATTGCTTTGTCATCTCATTGTTTGAAGCATTGGCTGGAATTGGTGGAATCTCAATTGCTTCTTTGCAAGTTTTCATAGAATATAAATTAGTAGAAGGCACCTTAAATTCATATGGAAGATCATTTCTAATACCAACTATAATCATCCTATGTCTAGCTTGAGGTATGCCATAATCTTCAAAATGATAGAGATTAGGAACTATTCTATAACCCGCATTAATCATATCTGCTTGTATTCTTTTAAACGCTTTTCCATCATTAGCTGAACGTATACCTCCAACATTTTCGGCTAAGAACCACTTTGGTTTATATTGTAAAAGAACACTAATACCATACGTGTATAGTGGTCCGAATTTACCTTTAAAACCTAATTGCTCTCCAACAACAGAAAAATCGTTGCAAGGGAATCCAAAAGCCAAGGCATCAATGGTTCCCAAGCGCTCTAAATCAAGGGTATGCACATCTTCGCAATACACCGTTTCTGGAGCGTTGGGGCAAATGTTTCTTATATAAGTTTTACAAGTATCAGCGTCATAATCATTTGCCCATGCATGAACAATTTTCATTCCTGGGACATTAGCATTCATAGCACCCCAGGCAAGTCCTCCCGGACCACAAAACAATTCTCCAAGTCTAAACACTTCACCCATTGATTATACTTCCTCCCCATTAACAAGCACAAAATGTCGTTCAAAACTCACACCTAAGACATTTGCAATTTCTTCTAAATCAGAAACTGTAAAAGAATCCCTTTTCATTTTCGCATTCAAACTTTGGGGAGATTTACCTAGTCTTCGTGCAAGTTCGGCTTCACTTACTCCACATCTAACACACAAAACTTTTATCTGTTCTACCGTTGTCATAGCTTTATCCTCCACTTTCAATATAATCGTTTTCATTGATATTGTCAAACAATTCAAAGCGCTTATACACAAATACATTAAGCTAAAATAACATAAACTTATTATATTGATTTACACTTTGCTCAAAGAATGAAATTGAGGCTTCCCACCCACCCTCCCTTGATGGGGAATGCGATGGGGCTTTTTGGTTTGTGTGTGTTTATGAAAGAATCCCCGGTATGTGGTGCATGACCGGGGATCCGTCCTTTGTCGGTCGAAGAGGTTTTGAAGCCTGCTTCTATACTTGGATTATAACATCTATATGATGTAGGATACTATGTCACCTATGTTGTTTAACTTCTCTAGATCGGAAGAATTATCATCTTCGTATAATACTTCCCATATTTCCGAGAAGTAGGATTCATAGGTTTCAATTGTTTCGAGGACTTCCTCACGTTCTTTCTCACCGTATTCAAAGAGCTGTTTGAATAATATCAGGGCATCTTTTCCGAGCTTATCCTCTATTATCCTTTTGAAGACTGCCTGGTCGTCATCACTGTCTTTTGTAAAGAACTTTTCTCCGTCTTTGGTTTCCAAATAAAACATTATTCATCCTCCCTTTTCATGAAGCCTTCGGGGAAATCGTCGTGCTCATCTGCCAGGAAGGCTTCTTCCATCTCCTCTTCCTCGGTCTTTGGAGCTTCGGGTTCTGTCGTATCTTCCGGTTCCTCTTTTCTGATATAGATATCCGGTTCTTTCGGGTCTTTTTCGTTGGGTTCAAAGAACAGTGTCTTGGACGGGATCCACCATACCGAATCTCTTCCGGTTTCACCGTGACGGTTCTTTGAAAGATATATAAAGGCAGGCTTTGCATCTGTGTTATCGATATTGGTATCAGGACCTGAAGGAGTATTCCCGTTATCCTTATCGCCGTAGTAATCGGGCCTGTCTACGAACATGACCGTATCCGCGTCCTGTTCTATGGCGCCGGAATCCTTGAGGTCAGCAAGCTGTGGCGTATGGTCGTTTCTTTTGGCGGTATCTCTTGAGACCTGGGCAAGTGCTATTATCGGGACCTTTAATTCCTTGGCAAGGCGCTTAAGCTGGTTTGAGATGGCTGTGACTTCCTCATATCTGGATCTGCCGGACATTTCCTTCAGATGGATGAGCTGCAGATAGTCCACTATTATCAGTCTCGGCGGATTTCCCGAAGATATCAGCTGCTGGATAGATGTCTTTATGGATTCCGGTGTCGTATTGGAGCTGTCGTCCAGATATATCGGATAATCGGATAGCTTTTTAAGGGCATTATCTATCTGCTTCATGTCGGCTTCGGAGAGCTTTTTTGAGCTTAAGACTTCGCTTAGGGGCTTATTCATGCATGAGGACAGGAGACGGGTATTTATCTCGTCCTTGCTCATTTCCACGGAAAAGATAGCGACCGTCTTATTGTTAGCGGCAACATTTACGGCCATATTGACGGCAAGAGCGGACTTGCCCATGGCAGGACGTGCGGCAAGGATATTGAGAGACCCGGGCTTTAAACCGCCTAACATGGAGTCTAATCTGGGGAATCCCAGTCTTATCTTTCTTCCGGCATTCTCATCCTTTAATTCAGTCATAAGGCGGCTCATAGTGGTCTTAAGAGAGCTTGAGAGCTTCTCAAGGCCCTGCGTATTGCCTTCAGGCCTTATCTTGGTAAGCTCGGAGATGGCAAGATCCACGACCTCATCAGACCTTCTGTTTCCTTTAAGGGCGATCTTCTTTATCTCGTCAGCGGCGCTTAATATCTTGTGGATGGTGCTTCTTTCCTTTATTGCTTCGATATAGCCGTCAAGAGCGGATTGTACGGCGGTCATATCACCGATACGGTAGATATAGCGCTGGCCGCCTGCTTTATCTGCGAGGTTCCTCCTTTCGAGCTCGCTCATGACGGTAAACCTGTCTATCTGGGCGTTCGCGAAAAACATATCCATTATGACCGAAAATATCACCTTGTTCCGTTTATCAGTGAAATCGTCAGAGGTGATCCTGTTCCAGGACGCCTCTAAGATAGCGTTGTTCTTTCTCATGCATAAAGAGAGCAATGCCATCTCCACTTCTACATCGCTGCTATATTCATCTATGAGATTATCCATATTTTCCATCTTCGCTCTCTCCTCCGCTCACAGGGTATGGAATCATTTTAGAAATCTTTGGAGTCCGATATTGGGACAACAGTTCGGTTTTGAGGACAGTTTTTATGAACCACCTGATTCACCGTTCTGTGAAAAAGAAAGCCAACTTGTAACAGGATCCTTGCAATTGATATTTGAATAGAAAAGAGAGCTTAAAACAAAGCCGCAGAACTCTGCCACTTTTTTTCTGTCTGTCACATCGAAATCGCATATCTTTTCGACATTTACTTCCTGGCAGAGCTCGTTTAATCTGCTGCATGCGTTGATGGCAGCATCGTGAGCTTCGCTTCTGCGCTTTTCGCGAGTCTTCAAAAGACTATAACACTCATCTTTTGGAATAGGCGTTACCAAATAATCACGTTGCTGGATTACAACACTCAAGTAATAACCTACAAAAGCATCAAGACACACATTTCCATCAACCATTTCCTTATCAGGAAGGGCTTCAAAGAGTTCTGTTAATTGTTTAATTAAATCCATATGCTTACTCCTCCTTATCAGCTTCTGAGGATTGCAAACTTGTTATCCACCCATTCGCTGATATACTGTGCCAGATCAGATATTGAATAAGATAAAGTCCAAGGAAATCTTCCGTTAGGAAGCTTAGTTTTCTCCTCAAAATCGAAATAACCGCGTTTACTCAAGCAAACTTGGAATTTCCTGCCGTCATCCTTTTTAGTCAGAAGCCAATTGGCTACATAGTCTTCTCCATATGCTTCGAACCGTTCGTAATCAAAATTACCGGGCCCGCTCCAACGGGCTAATTCCTTTTCAACATATTCCGGATCAAGTGTAGGAAGTACTTCAGCAAGTTTATCTCCATCAGTTTTAAACTTATCGTGCATGATCTCGCAGATATCCCGTGATAGCTCATCGTAATTGCCGTCAGTTGCTCTTATTATTTGGGCACACCAACGTCCGAACTCTGAATAAAACAGCTTTATCAGTTCCTCAAATTTCTCATGAGGAACAGAAAACCCCGGCATGTAATAAGTATTACCATCCTCTTTGGCAAGATACTCAGACGCTATAGCCCAATAAAACTCTTCGACTACCCTATATATATGCAATTGGCCAAAACCAATACCTGAACCATCAACATATAAGCATTTAGTTTCCCTGAAACCTCGGGAATCCTCATAATCGAAATAAAGAATAGTTCCATCGAGTTCTGATTCTTTGATATATGCATCATGACAGGTGAACTTTATATCAGCGAACCGCTTGTTGAGTTTAGCTAATAGTTTTTCCTTGAACACACCTAGGAAAACGTCCTCAGCAAGCGTGTTATTATCTGCAGACGGCTGAAACTCTAACTCGAGCTCATCGCTATCGATATTCGGAGAATAGAGTCCTTTTCTAAACAAGCCGCAGAATTCGGCAACTTTCCTTATGTCTGATGTATCAAAATCACATATGACATCGATATTTAATTTGTGACACAGTTCGTTTAACCAACTGCATGCATTAACAGCACGATAGCCGGCTTCACTTCTATCAAGTTCCATAACACGTATAATAAAATCGTTGATATCCTCACCATGAGCACGAAGATATTCGAACTTCTCATTAGAAATGACATCAAAATAATGCCAAAGATACGCCAAACTCAAACCAGCATTCAGTTCGAGATCTGCCTTGTTTTCAAAATCCGATCTGTGTATAGCCTCATAAAGTTCTGATATACGCTTATTAATATCCATATCATTCTCCAAACTTAATTCCGTTATTCTCTGCCCATTCACGAAGCATAGACTTAAGCTTCACTTCATCTTCTGTGTATTCATCTGGATCAAAACAAATCACTCCAGAAGCCTTATTCTCTTTAATCACATTCCATTCAGATGGGCCGTTAGGTCCAGGAATATGAAATGTACTATCGACAGGCAGTTCCGAGCCATATAATGTAATAGTCGCAAAAACATAAAAAAGTGTGTCTTTTCTTTTACTTATTCGGTCGGTAGAACATACGAGGCAATATCTAGAAGCAACCTTGTATGAATCAGTCTTATACAAACGTGATAACAAAAGTCTTTCTTCTTCAGATATGACATCAATATCAACAATATTAAAAATGAGCTCATGTGTTATTGTTTCAGTAAAATTCACTATCATATCACTTACCTCCTGCACTATCAGAATAATCAAGCCGATGGACTAAATATGGGGCATGGATCAGACTGCCCGGATGGTATCCATCAGGATGCCGTACACATCTTGGGACTCATTAAATATCTCAAGGATACGCTTTACCTTTACGCCTCCCAGGCCGTAATTCTTGCATACCATATTTGATGATCGCTTCTCATCTACGCATTTCACGACTACAAGAGCTGCCTCCAGGCTGAATCTGGCAAGTGTATTGACCTTCTCCCAGAAAGAACCAGATAAAGGCGGGAAATCAACAAGCTTGGCACCTAACGTCAGAAACCGTATATCCAGATTTCTTTCGTAGTATTCGCTAATCAAATCGCAAACCCTGTGGATATAACGCCGTAAGGTTCTCGGCGTATAGTGAGTTCTTTCCGCAGCCTTGTTCTCCGAATATCTTGATTCGAGATAAGCCATACCTGCCTTGTACTCGTGGTCACGCATATTTGAAGCGGCATAAACCAACGCTTTGCTGATGTTATCCCTTATAAGTGCATATGTAACGGCATGTTCAACATACCCGTGGTCTGCCAAAGCTCTGACGGTCTTGTTTATGAGCTTTGGCCTTCTGAACAGGTCTTTTACGGTACAGGCGAAGGTAATCATGGATGAACCTCGATGAGATCGGCACAACTAATGTTAAATACAGGATTTAAAGAGAAAAGATAGTCTTCCATCGTTATCTGACCGTCGATGATCTCTTCAGTTTCATTATTCTTATCTTCCAAAGCATCCAACCTGATACCGTATTTGAGTTTCAGTTCGCTCTTTAATGATTTGACCTGACTCTCGAACCATCCCAGGTGCCTGTATTCGAGCCATTTTGGAAAACCGGTAGTGAACCACATCAATACCGGCAGAGCGATATCTGTCTCTTCAGAAAGTTTTTTCCGATATTCCAATTCCCTAATACAGTCGTTATATGAATCTATACGCATCAGAAGATCGTAAATATATTCCTTGTCTGAATAATCGCTGATACCGCGAAGGTAATCTGAAAACAACGTAAGGTATCTCATAAGATTGACTCCCGAAAGATGGTTTTCTTTTTCCAAATTCAGATTAACCATAGGCATGGGACATTTATTACCCATAGCGTTTTCGATCGGCAACACGTGCCCAAGAAAGAGGTATTAAAAAGTCCAGTTAACATAAAGTTTACGAAGGGACATGTACCAAATTAATCACATAGAAACAAATAAGATTTATACTGTGGGAAATGACATATAAGGAAGGACACTGATATGGCTGTTGAACAACGCAAGAAGATGATCCCCTCCATGATCCTTGATATCCTCCGTGAACAGACGGATGAGAATCACACAATGGACCAGAAAGCCATCCTTGATGCCCTAAACAGGGAATTCAATCCTCCTTTGGACAGAAAAACAGTCCGCCGCAATATCGAATATCTCATTGATATTGGTGCACCTATCGTATATACGGAAAAGCACAGGAAGAGCGGAAATGATGTATGGACTGACTTCTACATTTCCAGAGACTTTACAGAACCTGAGCTCAGACTCCTTATAGATGGCCTTCTCTTTTCCAACCACCTTCCCTACAAACGTTGCATGCAGCTGGTGGAAAAGATCGAGGGTTTATCGAGCACACACTTTAAGGCTCACGTAAGGCACATCAAGACTTTACCTGATACTGAGATCAACAATCAGCAGATCTTTCTTACCATAGAGGTTCTAGACGAAGCAATATCCAATGACAAGCAGGTTTCCTTTCACTATGTAAACTTCGGAACAGACAAGAAGCCCCATCCTAAGCTCGGACCTGACGGAAAACCTTTGGATTACATAATCAACCCGTACCAGATGGCAGCCAAAGGTGGCAGATACTATCTTATCTGCAATTATGACGAGTATGACGACATCTCCAATTACAGAATCGACCGTATTACGGACATTAAGATTCTCGACACCAGGAGAAAGCCGTTCTCCAAACTTAAGGATTCCAACGGAGAGAGGTTCAACCTCGCCGACTACATGAAGACTCACATCAACATGTATGCGACCGGTGACACCAGAGTAAGATTCAAGATCGTACCGAGAATGGTAACAGATATACTCGACATTTTCGGAAAGGATGTCCGTTTTGAGGAAGAAACAGAAGAATATGTAATTGTCTCTGCTTTAGTAACTGAAGGCGCAATGCTTCAGTTTGCAAAGTCTTATGCCCCAGATGTAGTTATCCTGGAGCCTCAGAGAATGGTTGATGCGCTAAAGGAATGGTCTAAAGAAGTTAAGAAAGTGTATGGTTAAAAATGGGGAAAAAATTTACAGACGAAGAAATTAATATAGTAATTCTTTCTTTTTGCAAAGGCATTAACAAAGGACCTTTTAAACATCTTAAAGAAAGCCATGAAGAGAATGACTCAGTGTATTTATTAAATAAATACAAGGAAGATAACCCTGATATCCCAACGAAGGATATTAGCATTTGGCGCTTAGCAGTCGAACAAGCATGGATAGATGTCTGCAGAAGAATTTCAGGCGGAGACCAAAATGACATTATTAAATCCCATTATTGGGATGAAATAAATCATCTCTTTAACAAAGATGGAACGAAAACTGTACAATCAATAATTCAAGAAGCATTCAATGGTCTAAGTGCAGGAAAAAAACAGAAAATCGTTAATATGTCTCTAAAATATCTATTCTGCTGCAAAGATATAAGGATGAACACTGAATACAACAGTATTTTCTCTGAATATCAAATGCCATTAGATAGCTACATAATGAATTGGTACAACAACATCTTCAAGAA
>Ga0310691_10008247_pt1 | contig 10732 bp, 11 predicted proteins | sample 176DNAGHGlowgp2_FD_203887 | JGI IMG/M metagenome (GOLD analysis project Ga0310691, IMG submission 203887) | Sheep rumen microbial communities from Palmerston North, Manawatu-Wanganui, New Zealand - 1766 DNA GHGlow gp2 (v2) (version 2) | ecosystem: Host-associated > Mammals > Digestive system >... | reverse complement strand
GGGCGATAGACATGCTTGTGTGCATTGAAATGAGTAGTCTTTTTGTCAACGACTACAACAACTTTGTTGTTTTTACCATTGTAATGCTTCTTATTTCCTGCCATTGCTGGCATTGCTGATGTGATGTCCATTATCATGGCGACTGCAATCACTTTATTCAGCCAATTAGTGCTCACTATTGTCTTCTTCATATTCAAATCTCCTATCCTTTAAATGTTAGACATTTGTTTCTTAATCACGGTGCAAAGATAAGGCGATTCCGTGAGGTCTCAAAAAGATTATTCCTATTTGGAGGGAGCGTTTCCCTAAAGTTGAGTGGGGAAAATCCTCAGATCCTATAGTTGTGCCTATGCTTCCATGACCGTCTGTGCCTTTCTTTTTATCGAGACAAAGGTACATCGCTGTTTCCGCGCTCGGCGACGAAGGGGGCGCTTGCTACCGAAGGGACGCAAGAATGACCTCGGTATTCAGTACGGATTGCGTAAAATCTTCCTCTCCCTTTGGTGAAAGAGTATTTGATGCAGCCTAGCTTCAACAAAAGTTAAAGTTACAGAATATTCATGGGAATTTATCAGAAATGACTAATTTTGTCGCTTGAATTTGTTCGCTTTTCACAGAAGAGAACATTGTTTAGGAGAATAGCCATGCCAAAGGAACTTGGTGCCAATGTCTTGTGCCAAGTCTTGAGATTATAATGTCAGAGGCAGGACGGACATATGTAGCCATCGACCTGAAGTCGTTTTATGCTTCAGTAGAGTGCGTGGACAGAGGGCTTGACCCGCTGACCACTAACCTCGTCGTAGCTGATGTAAGCCGTACTGAGAAGACAATCTGCCTTGCGGTATCACCATCTCTCAAAGCATATGGTATTGGTGGAAGAGCGCGGCTCTTTGAGGTGGTGCAGCGGATGCGGGAAGTGAACTTCGATCGGCTGAGTAGGGTACCAAGTCATCGTCTGACAGGCAAATCCTCATCCGACATAGAATTGAAACAGCATCCGGACTGGGCTGTTGACTATATCGCCGCCCCGCCTCGGATGGCACACTACATTGAGGTCAGCTCGAAAATCTACAAGACTTATCTGAAGTATATAGCACCGGAGGACATCCACGTCTATTCCATCGACGAGGTTATTATAGACGTGACGGCTTATCTTGGTAGTTATAAGCTAAGTGCGCATGAGTTGGCGATGAAGATGATTCGTGACGTGCTAAGTCAGACGGGTATCACTGCAACGGCAGGCATCGGTACGAATATGTATCTCTGTAAGGTGGCGATGGACATCGTGGCTAAGAAGATGCCTGCCGACAAAGACGGTGTACGTATTGCAGAACTCGATGAAATGTCATATCGCCGTGAACTCTGGGACTATCGCCCAATAACGAAGTTCTGGCGAGTCGGTCGCGGTATTGCGGAGAAGTTGGCTCTTTATGGTGTTGATACGATGGGAAAACTGGCGCGAATGTCTGTGCAGAATGAGGAAACGCTCTATAAACTTTTCGGTGTGAACGCTGAACTGCTGATAGACCATGCCTGGGGCTGGGAACCATGCACAATGGAAGCAGTAAAGGCTTACAGACCTGAGACGAATTCCTTCAGCAGCGGACAAGTGTTGCAGGAACCATACGATTTCAAGAAGGCCCGTGTGGTGATACAGGAGATGGCAGAGGGAATGGCACTCGACTTGGTATTAAAACGTTTAGTGGCTGACCAACTGGTGCTGACCGTCGGTTATGATGCAGAGAACCTTGCCCGTCCTGAGATTCGCGAGAAATATCATGGTGAGATTACCAAAAACTACTACGGCAAGGCTGTTCCGAAACACGCCCACGGTACTTTCAACTTCGACAAGCCTACTTCGTCATCGAAACAAATCATGGATGGTGCAGCTGAGTTGTTCGACCGATGTGTGAATCCAGACTTACTGATTCGTAGGTTGAACCTGACCGTGAACCATGTGGTATTGGAGACATCTGTCGATGCAAAGGAGCATATTCCCCAACAACTTGACCTCTTTACAGACTACGAGGCATTGGAAAAGCAGAAGCAGAAGGAAAAGGCAAGATTGGACAAGGAGCGCCGGATGCAGGAAGCACAGTTGAAGATAAAACAGCGTTTCGGTAAGAATGCCATCCTCAGAGGGCTGAACTTCGAGGAGGGTGCCACTGCCAAAGAACGTAATAAACAGATAGGAGGACATAAAGCATGACCAACGACTACGATGATATTATCAATTTGCCGCATCACGTCTCGAAGCGTCATCCGCAGATGTCCATGTGGAACCGTGCTGCCCAGTTTGCCCCCTTTGCCGCATTGACAGGCTACGATGATGCCATTAGAGATACGGCGCAGGAGAATCTGGATAGTTACGAAAAAAAGAACGACGAAGATGATGGGTATTACCCTTTTTGAAAACCTGCAATCATGACTTTTCCTTGCCGTGAACGCTCTTCACCTTCATGCCTAGTTTTACAGGCAGGATGGCGTTAAGGGTGACACCCACAAGTGCCGAGAGTGCAAGACCAGAGAAGTGAATAGGGCCGACACTGACGTTGTCGTCGGCTCCATATTTCACGCCGATGGCAATGACCAGAATGGAGGCTGCCACAAAGACATTACGCGAAGAATTGAGATCAACGCTGTCTTCTACCAGATTGCGCACGCCGACGGCAGAAATCATGCCGTAGAGGATCAGACTCACGCCGCCGATGGTGGCGGTAGGCATCAGGCCGATGAGGCAGGCGAACTTGGGGCAGAAGGACAGCAGGATGGCGAAGATGGCAGCCAGTCGGATGACAGCAGGGTCAAAGACCCTTGTGAGATTAAGCACGCCGGTGTTCTCGCCATAGGTGGTGTTGGCCGGGGCTCCGAAGAGTGAAGCCAATGCGGTGGCCAGTCCGTCGCCCATCAGCGTGCGGTGCAGGCCGGGCTCCTTCAGGAAATCTTTCCCCACGGTGGACGAAATAGCGCACATGTCGCCGATATGCTCCATGATGGTGGCAATGGCGATAGGCAGAATAGCGATGACAGTGGAGACGAGGAATGTGGTGTCCATATGGTCAAAGATGGCCAGTACGGTAGTCTCACGGCTGAAGGGAAGTCCAATCCATGCAGCCTCGTCGAGTGCTGCAAAGTCAACCTCGCCCATGATGACGGCCAGGGTATAACTGACCAGTACACCTAACAGGATGGGGATGATCCTGATGATGCCCTTGCCCCACACACTGGCAGAGATGACCGTCACCACAGCCACGATGGCCAGGGGCCAGTTGGTGGTGCAGTTCTGGATGGCACTGCCTGAGAGCACTAGTCCGATGGCAATGATCATGGGACCTGTGACCAACGGCGGGAAGAACCGCAGGATCTTCTCTAATCCGAATGACTTGATGAGGCCGGCCATCACGAAATAGCACATCCCGGCGAAGAAGACGCCCACGCAGGCATAGTCAAGCGCCAGCGTTGCACTCATGCCTTGCTCCATGCCTAAAGCCTTCACCGACATGTATCCTCCCAGGAAGGCAAACGAGGAGCCGAGAAAGGCGGGTACCTGCAATTTGCTGACAAAGTGGAAAACCAGTGTGCCGATGCCGGCAAACAGCAATGTGGACGATACGGAGAGTCCCGTAAGGACTGGCACCAGAATGGTGGCGCCGAACATGGCAAACAGGTGTTGGATGCCTAAGATGATATACTTGGGCATGCCGAGTTGTCTGGCATCAGTAATGCCCTCTTTTGCGGTTATATTCATGTTTATTATCTATATAAGGTGATGGTCCCGCCGTCGCTCTGGCAGTAGCGGCGTAGTAGGTCTTGGATGAATCGGGCATTGTCGGTGACGCGCGCCTCTTGTCCGTCATAGCCGTTGATCAATACGACAAGGTGTGTGGTGCCGATAGTCATCTTCGTGCGCTCGTTGTCGCTGGTAGGAGTGCCGACACCGCCCTGTGCGTCGCGATACACAGGTAGCCCCGCAATGTTGAGTATGCCGCGCCCGATGCCTTCATAGGGCTCTCCTTCACGTCCGATACCCAGTGTCAGTGTGTCACCTACAAACTTGTCGGCATCGAAGCCGCCAATGCTGTAGCCATAGGCGATGCTGGCAAGGTTGACAAGGTCCACCAGCGTGTCGATCTGGTAGAGTTCCTTGCCCTGCAGCATGCGGCGGATAAGCTGTTCGCTGGCCGGGCGATAGCGCGAGGGATCCTTGCCGCAGGCTTTATAGACCCGTCGGGTGGCGGCGATGCCGGAGAGATTCTTGAGACTCTCAGTGGTAAGTTCCTTGCGGAATCGTGCTTCAAGCGCATGGATTTCGTCCCAGAGTTCGGCGCAATAGGCAGAGTTGACGACTTGAGCCTCGACGGCAGCCCCTACGAATCCTGGGCAGACATTTTCTATCTCCTGTGATACGACGATGTTCATAAGATAGCGTTGAGAAGGTCTTGTTGGATGATGCCGTTGGTAGCAACGACACTGTTGCCTCGTGTGAAATCGGCAGAGCCGCTGTAGTCGGTGACGGTGCCGCCAGCCTCGATCACGATGAGGCTTCCTGCCATATAGTCCCACTGGCCGATATACTGTTCGGCATAGCCGTCGAGCCTGCCTGCGGCTACATAGCAGAGCGACATGGCTGCCGATCCGTTCATACGGATGCTGGCTGCGCGGCCGTAGAAGGTATCGATGAAGTGTTTGGCAGTCGGCTTGTAGGCATCGCTGTTGTAGGGCAGCTGCAAGCAGAGCAGGGCATCTTCGAGTTTCTGCTGACTGACATGTATGGGCTGGCCGTTGATATAGGCCCCGCCGTCCTTCCAGGCATAGAAGCACTCGTCGGCACAGATCTCATAGACCACGCCGATGATGACACTGCTGCCCTGCATCAGTGCGATGCTGACGGCATAGGGCGCATACTGATGGATGAAGTTCGTGGTGCCGTCGAGCGGGTCGATCACCCAGACAAGCTGCTCGCTGTCGTGGCCTGCAGAGCCCTCTTCTGTGATAAAGCCCGCCTCAGGCAGCAGTTGGCGGAGGGCACTCACGATGCGTGCCTCGGACCCCTTGTCAACATAGCTTACGTAGTCGTGGGCGTGCTTGCGCTTAACCTGACTGAGTGAAAACTTACTGCGTTCCACACGAATATATGACCCTGCGCTTTTGGCGATGTCGCAAACAGCGAGGGTCATAGTCTTTAGATCCTTCTGGTCCATCAATCGTCAGGATTACGTTTGTAGTGGTACTCCTGGATGTTGGGGTTTGTACCAAGGTCGGTATCTGGGATGACGCCTGTCTGGATAATCTTCTGGTTGTAGCCCTTGTGCATGGGCCCTACGTCGAGCAGGAGGTCCTTGTATAAGACTGTAGGCACGACGATACCAAAGGCGCCGAAGCCGATACGCACTCCTTCCGGATGCATGTTGTTAAAGAGATAAGCGGTAGAGTAGAGGGAGTGGTGATAGACTTCCATCCGGTTCAGCTCTCTGTAGGCTTTGATCAGGTCGGGGACAATCTGGGTCGTGTCGGCGGTGGTGAAGATGAAGCCGAGGTCATTGACGTAGTTGTCAATCTTGTCTCCCTGGATGCTGTCATTCTCTTCCAGACACTGCATGACATTGTCCTCCATTTCAGTCATCATTTCCTGTTCCGTCGGTGCGGTGAAATAGGCAACGATAAGAAGAAAAACGAAGATTCCGGCCAGAATGACCAGTTTTCCGAGACAACTATGCATGAATGCATCTTTTACAGTCTCGTCAGATTTGTAATTGATATGAGGCATAGTGTTTAAATTTGGTTGTTATGTATTAAATTCATGAATTCCTGTCTGGTCTTGGCCTGATTGAAGGCGCCGCTGAAGTCGCTGGTGGTGGTGATGCTGTTCTGCTTCTCGATGCCGCGCATCTGCATACACATGTGCTTGGCTTCAACGACAACCATCACGCCGAGTGGTTTCAGTGTCTCCTGGATACAGTCCTTGATCTGTTGGGTCATGCGCTCCTGCACTTGCAGGCGGTGCGCATAGATATCTACAACACGGGCTATCTTTGACAGTCCGGTAATATAGCCGTTGGGGATATAGGCCACGTGTGCCTTTCCGTAGAACGGCAGCATGTGGTGCTCGCAGAGCGAGAAGAAATCGATGTCCTTCACGATGACCATCTGCGAGTAGTCTTCCTTGAAGAGCGCATCGGTAAGTACCTTGTGGGCATCCATCTCATAGCCGCGAGTGAGCACCTGCATTGCTTTTGCCACGCGCATTGGTGTCTTCAACAGTCCTTCGCGCTCAGTGTCCTCACCAAGTAGCGTAAGGATTTGCTTGTAATGTGCGGCTAGTTCGTCCAGCCCTTCCCGATATTGGGGTTCTTCCGTCATAGCTAATGGTTTATGGGTATTGTACGGTAATTTTCCCTTTGACGATGATAGCCGACTGATAGCCCAGTTCTCTGACGTTCCTGAGTATCTCATGAGCTTCTTCGTAAGTGCGGTAGTTGCCCATGCGACATATCCATCGCGGAGAATAGAAATGCACATAGACGGGCTCTTCGGGGAAGAGTGTCTTTATCTCGTTACCAGTCTTTTCAGCCTTAAGCCTGTCGTTGCGTGAGTTTCCACCAGCAAACACCTGCACGCGGAATCCGTTGACCTTGTAGCCCCTCATGACTTTCTTCCTGGTGTCGATAGTGTCGGGCGTAGCTGGACGCGTCTCAGGCTCCTGATGGGTTGCTGCCTGCTCAGACTTTTCTTGCATTGGCATAGTGGTGGTGGCATGGGTTGTCTCCGTCTGCTTCCTAGGTGCGGACTGAACTGGATCAGCCGTTTTGCCGTTCACCAGATCGTCGATACTCTTATCTTGAGTAACGGTTATCTTGCCCTCACCGGAGTTGCTCTTCTGCAACCGTTCTGTGAAGGTAGATTGTGCGTCGGCTACCATGATGCAGCCGACACACAATGTCATGATAATGAGTAGTCTTCTCACTTTCTTCTTATTTCTTCCAAGCGTCGATGATGCCCTTGAAGTCTGCGCATTTCAGAGAAGCACCACCAATCAGACCACCATCGATGTCAGGCTTGGCGAACAGTTCAGGTGCATTGCTGGCCTTGCAGCTGCCACCATAGAGGATTGTCGTGTCCTCGGCAACGTCCTTGCCATACTTCTCAGCGATGATGCTACGGATGTAGGCGTGAATCTCCTCAGCTTGCTCTGCGGTAGCAGTCTTGCCGGTGCCAATAGCCCAGATCGGCTCATAGGCGATGACGATCTTGCGGAAGTCTTCCTCAGAGAGATTGAATACAGAGCCCTCAAGCTCAGCCTTTACCACCTCGTTCTGCTTGCCGGCCTCGCGCTCTGCCAAGCTCTCGCCGATGCAGAAGATCACCTTCAGGCCATTCTTCTGTGCGAGCAGCACCTTCTCCTTCAGGATCTCAGGTGTCTCCTTGTAGTACTCGCGACGCTCAGAGTGGCCGAGAATTACATACTGTGCACCTGTTGACTTAACCATCTCAGCGCTTACCTCACCGGTGAAGGCACCCTTCTCCTTGTCGGCGCAATTCTCTGCACCAAGGCCGATGATGTCCTGGTCGAGGAACTGTGCGATAGAAGCGAGGTGGATAAACGGTGTGCAGATTACTACACCACAGTTGGGCTTGTCAGCCTTCAGTGTCTCATTCAGCTCCTTTGCAAGAGCAATACCGTCCTGGAGATTCATGTTCATCTTCCAGTTTCCTGCAACAATTTTCTTTCTCATAATTTTATGTTCATTTAAAGGGTTATTATTCTTTTTCCTGCGGAGCCATTTGCTCCAAGCCCATAGGCGGTCGGCGATCGTGAGTAAGGCAAGTGGCAGTACGAACCACGTCAGAATCCATAGGATCTTTTCTGCCACAGTGTCATTAGGCAACTGCCCCAGCTCTGTTTCTTCCAGTCTGCCGTTGAACTCATTGTCGGGCAGGGTGTTGTGGCTCCATTTCCTGATGATGATGCCGTCTTTTAGCAACAGCAATCCAGGATTGGACCGGATGATCGTCTTCAGTGTCGTCTCGTCCGTATTGCAGAACGGGTATTCGGCTCCTGTGATGTCCTGCCAGCGTGCGATGCCCTTATCCGTACTTGCCGTGAGGCAGTAGAACTCATAGCCATTCTCAAGACAGTATTCGTAGATGCCGTTCAACTTGTCGAACTGCGAGTCGTCGGCATTCTCCAGATGGGGCGCAACGAGCAGGAATGTATAGCCCTGCTTTCCGAGTACCTTTTCTGTAAGGTCTTCGCCTTCATCCGTACTTTCCATGAAGAACTCTGTGTATGGCGACTCTTCTCCTTCCATCATCCGCTGCCATCCCTCTCTGAGATTTACCCCTACGTGATAGGGCCTGAAGTCAAACTGAGGTAAGGTGTACAGACTTCTGCCTGCGATGATGACGAGGATGAAGAACGCCGAGTAGTTTGACACAATCCACTGGTTCGGCTCGCTGATGAGTCGCGGCATGTCCAACGGGTATCTCCAGATGATGAGTGTGGCGCCAAGCAGCACTACGTTCTTCCAGAAAGTCTGCCAGTTGGTAAGTACCAGTGCGTCACCGAAACAGCCGCAGTCGGTGACAGGGTCGGCTATTGCCAGCCAGAGTGTCAATAGTGTCATGATGACCATGATTACCAAGAGTATCTTGGAAACGAGTCTGCGCCTGATGGCAAAGAGCAGGCAGATGCCAAGGATAAACTCTGTTGCTGAGAGTATGACCGATGATGCCAAGGTACCGAAGTCGGGAACATAGCTTGCCAGTCCCCAAGCAGTAAGATAGTCGTGTATCTTGTACTGTGTACCTAACGGATCTACAGCCTTGACGAATCCTGATAAGATGAATGTCAGTGCCAGCAGTATCCGGGCGATATTTACGGCAGTTTTCCTCACTCCGTCAATTTAATTACTCCAAAGACCGCATAGTTGATAATGTCCATATAGTTGGCGTCGATGCCCTCGGAGACAAGCGTCTCGCCCCCCAGGTTTTCGATCTCCTTGATACGCTCAATCTTGGTAAGAATCAAGTCTGTATAGCTGCTGACTCTCATTGAGCGCCAGGCCTCGTCGTAGTCGTGGTTCTTCCGCTTCATCAGCTCCAGGGCTTCCTGCGCAAAATGGTCGTAGAGGCGCATGGCCTCCTCGTTGTCCATATCCACGGTGTCGGCAAAGCCGTGACTCAGCTGGATGAGGCCCACGATGCCGTAGTTGATGAGCGCAATGAACTCCGGACGGATGCCTTCGCCCACCAGCGATTCCTTCTTAATCTCAAGCGAACGGATGCGCTTTGCCTTGATGAAAAGCTGGTCGGTAAGTGCCGTCGGACGCAGGATGCGCCACGAGGCTTTGTAGTCGTGAAGCTTCTTCTTAAACAGTGCCCGGCATTCTGAGAGCGCCTGTTCAAACTGAGCGTTAGTCTTTTCCATATTGGCCATAATCGGGTGCAAAGGTACAAAAAACCTCAGATAATACAAAAAAATATCTGAGGTTTTTACATTTTACCTTATTAATTATTCTTTTTGCTTCTGGCGGATATAGCGTATCTTCGCCCCGAGCGTTTCAAATTGTGTACGTATGGAGTCGCGCCTGATTCTGGTCATCGTCAGTCGTGTCAGCTCTTCTGGCGTGGCTTTCAAGGCTTTCTTGTGTTGGTCCACCTGCTTTTGCAGGGCGTCCAGTTCTTGGTTGGCTATCTGCAGGAGACTGTCGGTGACGGCCAGTTCGTTCTGGGCTGCTTTAAGCTCTATCTCCTGATGTAGCTTGAGAGCAGCCTTCCGGGCTTCTACGACATTGGGGAATTGCTTGCGCAGTGAGTCGATGTCGGCCCTGGCAGCGTCAAGTGCCCCCTGTTGGAAATGTGTCCTCGCAGTCTCAATCAGTTGGGCCGCTTGTTCTTTTTCGTTATTGCCGCAGCCTGTCAGAAACAGTACTGCGGCAATAATCATAACTATTTTGTTCATTTCCCTAGAAATTCACGAGGAATGCCAGACCGATCGTGAAGTAGTTCATCTTCTTGGTCTTCTTATATTCAACGGGATCCGTATAGAGTGATAGCTCTGAGAGGTCCTTGTTCTGTATAAGGCTGTAGCCCACATCGGTCAGCGAGTATTTCAGATAGCGGTACGGGTCGTACTTCATGGTGAAGTCCTTCTTGGAGTAGTCATAGTCGAAATACAGACGCCATGAGAAGTTTGACCTGTAACGATAGGTCAGTGAGAGACCAGTGCCGATTGACGTTGATGATTTGGCACCAATGGTCAACATGTCCCAACGCAAATCGTATTCTTCATTGTCAGGGGTGTTGGTGGGGGCGTCGATGCCGCCAAATGTAAACTTGCCATCGCTATCGTCGATGAGTGGCTTGCCGTTGATGATGTGCATGTCGTACTGGATATCCTTGACTTTTCCCTTGGCATAGCCGTCGATGTCGAGTTCCTGCATGAAGGAGCGACCGATGAGGAATTTCGTGCCCAGTGCGAAACGTTTGCTCAGTGGCAGGTTGAGATAGATACCGGCACTGGCCGTGAACTCAGTGAGGTGGTCGCTCTCAACGACGGCACCAATGTCCTCAATAGCCTTGCCGCCTTTATTGATATCCTCGGCGGTCAGTTCTTGGATAAGGGGGTAGGGCTCGGTCTCAGTATCGGCTCCGGGGAAGAGACGATAGTATTCAGGGTTAAAATGGTATATGTCGGAAATCATGTCCCAGGCATAATTGGAGTCTTCCGTCA
>Ga0310691_10008246_pt1 | contig 10733 bp, 6 predicted proteins | sample 176DNAGHGlowgp2_FD_203887 | JGI IMG/M metagenome (GOLD analysis project Ga0310691, IMG submission 203887) | Sheep rumen microbial communities from Palmerston North, Manawatu-Wanganui, New Zealand - 1766 DNA GHGlow gp2 (v2) (version 2) | ecosystem: Host-associated > Mammals > Digestive system >... | reverse complement strand
CCTCCAGCGGCAGCGCTTTCATATCATTTTTCTGAACAGCCATCTGCCGTTCGGTGAAGCGCAGGCCGTAGTGGAACAAATCAATGCTCTGCACCGTTTCATACGGGATTTCCAGCGTTGCCGTTTCGCCGGACAGCGCTTTGTAATCCTCCGTGAAATCCACGGTTGCTTTTACCGTCAGATTATGCTTCAGCTCCACCCACACGAGCGCATCATCGGTATAGCCGATGCGGAAGCTTGCCGTAAATCCTTCCGGCACAAGCTCCGACGAGGAGACGCTGAGCATCGGCGCCAGCTCCTGCTCAATGCTCTTTCTGACGTCGCCGTCCAGCATTGCCTGTGTATCAAGGCAAGACGGATTGACGGTCAGCGTGATGTAATAGTTGCCGTCGTCCACGGTTTCACCGGCTTCATTGACATAGCCCTGCGTGGCGGTAAAGTCGGTGACATCCTCCTTGGTAAAGCCAAGCGACGGAACGTCCGTCAGCTTGGTCATCAGCGTGCTTTCCGTTGGCGGATACAGCCCGCTGATGCTGCCCTGTGCCTGGTCCAGCACCCTGGACAGAATGGCATTGTCAGCATCGGCAAACGGCGTCACGCGGCCGTCGCCGTTCAGGTGGACATCGGTGTGCTGACTCAGCTCAATATCGTCCGCCGCCGTGCACGCGCTGTACAGGGCGTTAACGTAATCAAACGCCTCTTCCTTGGTGGCGGGAAGCGGGCTCACCGGCTGTTCGCTGGCAAGCTCCGGCAGTTCAAATTTCGGTTTGTTGATTTCCTTTCTGGCATAGATGGACAGGCTTGCAAAGCAGATGCCGAACAGGGCGACCACGCCGACGATTCCGAGGAAAATCTTCATCGACTTTTTCATTGCGCATTCGCCTCCTCTTCCTTCGCTTTTGCTTCGGCGGCAAACTGCGCCTCCATCTCCGCGGCCATTTCCTCTTCCATGGCCTGCTGGAATTCCTTCATACGGGTTTCATATTCCTCTTCGCTTTCGAAAATCGGAAGCGGCAAATCGTCCAGGTCAACCTCACCCGCTTTAATCTTTTTCCGCAGCTCCTTGCGCTTCGGGTCAAATTCCCTGTATACAGGCTCCACGCCTTTTTTCAGCATTGCGCCGTTGATGAACACCAGCACCAGATGCAGCGCAAAGCACGCCAGCCCGCCGAAGCCCCACGTAAATGAGGTGCACGCCGCATCCGGCACCACCGCCACCTTGCAGACGATAGCGGTGATCTGCGCACCGAGCGCTAAAACACAGGCGACAACAGAAGCGTTTCGCAGCGCTTTTGACAGCTTATCGGGGCTGAGAAAGCTCAGCAGATAGATAACCAGCATCGCCACATCCACAACGGCAAGCAGCGCAAAGACGGCAAACACAATCAGCACGCCGCGTGTCGCACCGGAAAACAGCGCGCTTTTCACAAAGTCGAGCAGCGCCAGCAGCAACCCGTTTCCATACGACTGAATTACCCCTATCAGGCCGACGGAAAAGGTCTCCTGATAAAACGGGAGGGTGAACGTGGCGGCGCAAAACGGAATCATCATGGCGCACACGGCGCCGACAAGAAATACCATTCTGAAAATCGCCAGCAGGCTGCCGATGAAGGTGGCTTTCACTCTTGCCACCACCATCCGCGCTGCCGCATTGTCCAGCTCCGTCATCTTGGCGTCGCGTTCCAGCTCGTGGTCATGCGTGTAATACAGGATATTCACGCCGCAGTGACGACAGTTCGGTTTTAAATCGTAAAACGGAATGTCGGCACCGCATTTCGGACATTTCATTTTGACTTTTCTCCTTCCCCTCATACTATTTCAGTTTGAAATGAATTTCATCGTCGTCGCCGGTACGGCAGTTATAGAGGAAATCCTGCGCGATTTCCCGCAGCGACGAGCCATCGGGAATAATCTTCTGGACGGCCTTGATGCGGAACAGCCCGACGATTCTGTCCGCCTTTTCCGCCAGCCCGTCAAGCGCCTTGTATTCGGCGGTATCGGGCGTGAACGGCGCATTGCCGGTAAAGATATGCTTCAATATCTCATAGGCGGCATCAACCACCTTTTTGTTCTTCGCCTCTGCCTTTTGCGACGGCGACATTGCTTTCCAGCCCTTTCCGAGCTTTGCGACGGCGGAAAGCTTTATTTTTTGCGCTTTTCGGCCGGCGAACTGCACCATCGCCCGGTGCTTTTTCAGCTTGTCCGTCGGCAGATAGCCTTCCGCGAGCTCCAGGAACGCGGCAAAATCGCTTGCCGCCAGGGGAATCAGCTTTTCCCAGATGCCCGGGAAGTTCAGATGGTACAGATATTCAAACGCCGACAGTCCGCCCGTGTCAATGCCGTTCAGCTTATCAATGCCGACGCTGGTAATATCGCACTGCCCGCTTGCGGCGTCCACGGTGATTTTTCGCATTTTACCGGCGGCGTTGGCCAGGGCGATGGTGGACACATCCACAAACCATCTGCCCTTTTCATCGGTGTATTTGCGGATATTCTGCACGTGCGTGTGGCCGGTAAAAATCACCCTCACGTCATTTTCGCACATCATTTCCCACAGCGCGCGGTAGCCGCCGTACATCTCGTGGTCCGCCACATGGCGGTAAACCTCCCAGGGCGGCAGCACGGGGTGGTGTGTGGCCAGCAGCACAAGGTCGCCGTGCGCGCGGGCGTTTGTCAACTCCTCTTTCAGCCACGCCACGCCGTCCTCAAACAGCCCGCAATAGCCGCCGCCGTCGCCGTTATCCACAATGGCAATCAGCCGCACGCCTTCGCAGAGCTGCACGGTGTATGAGCCGCTCTCACGGTGTACGCTCAGCGCCTGCTTCGGGCCGTAATCGTAATAAAAATCAAACAGCCCGCCTTTGTTCATCGCCTCTATCGGCTCGGTTCCCGTTTCGGTATAGCGGCAGCTCTTGAACCAGTTGTTGTCCTCTCCGCCGCCGCTGTAATCGTGGGTGGCGTAAATGACATACACCTTTTTCCCGGCCGCAACAAGCCTTTCCAGCCGCTCACGGAATTCATAGTGGGAATTCATATCGCAGTTGTTGACATTGTCGCCGGTGAACAGCACGGTGTCCGTTTCGGTATCGGCAATCACCTTATCCAGAAAGGTATCAAGTATTTCCGGCGTCGCCTTCAGCGCAATCTGGTCTGAACGCTCGCGGAATGTAAACGGCTTGCTGCCCTCCACCCAATTCCTTTTGGAAACATAATGGGAATCCGTCAGCAGATAAAACGAAGTGTTTTTCATAAGCATCACATCCCGTTTGTTATAGATTTTATATTTATTAAACTGTTACAGAAATTGTGTTTTCGCCCTTTTCGAGCGGGTATTCTTTTCCGAAGATAACCGCTGTTGCCTCGCTGTCCGCCGGCACGGTAAACGTGAACTCCCAACCGTCAGCGGTCTTTTGGTAAGCGGATTTCGCCTCGCCGCACACGGTGTCCAGCGTCGCCTTTACCCACGGAATTCTCTCGTCCGGTGCCGGTGCAAAGGTAATCTTTTTATATCCGGGCGCCGCTTCATCCGGGCAGATGCCCGCCAGGCGACGGAACATCCACGACAGCACGCTGCCGTAAGCGTAGTGGTTAAACGAGTTCATACCCGCATCGGCAAACCTGCCGTCCGGGAAGATGCCATTCCAGCGCTCCCATACGGTTGTGGCGCCCTTCGTAACGGGATACAGCCACGACGGATACTCCGTGCGGAGCAGCAAATCCGTCGCCAGCGTGTCCTCGCCGGCAATCGTCAGCGCATCCAGCAGATAAGTGGAGCCGATGAAGCCGGTGGTAATGCGGCCGTGCGCTCTCACATTTTCAACCAGCTGCGCGCAGGTGGCCTGCGGATTATCCGTCAGCTTGAAGATGATGGCCAGCACGGCTGCGGTCTGCGTCTCCTGCTTCATTCTGCCGTTTTCCATATATTCGTTGCGGAAGAAAGCAATTGTTTTTTTCAGGATTTCCGGATATTCGCCGTCCTCATAGCCGAGAATGCGGTTGGTTTTCATCAGAATTCTGAGCGCGTTTGCCATAAATGCGGCGGCAATCAGGCCACAATCCGTGCCGCTGTACGCCGATTCGCTGTTCAGCTCCTCCAGGCTCAGCCAGTCGCCGAAGCCGCCCGTTGTCCACGGCAGCTGCAGCGTGCCGCCGCCGTTTCTGCGGCATTCGGCAATCATAAAGTCCACCCATTTTTTCATCAGGTTATAGTGGCGGGCAAGAATGCCTTTATCGCCGTAAGCCACATACAGCTCCCACGGCATAATCAGCGCCACATCGGACCACGCCGGCGAATTGTAGCCGTCCGGGCCGTTCCAGTAGATATTGGTATAGGGGGATACGTGCGGCACGGAGCCGTCGGCCAGCTGGTCGGCCTCCAAATCGTTCAGCCATTTTTCGCAGAACGCTTTGACGTCGAAGTTAATGGCCGCCGTGCGGGAGAACATGGCCGCGTCACCTGTCCAGCCGAGACGCTCGTCACGCTGCGGGCAATCCGTAGGAACATCCAGGAAGTTGCCCTTCTGGCCCCAGATGACGTTCTCCGCAAACTTGTTGAGCAGCTCGTTGGCGCAGGAAAAATAACCCGTTCTCTTCATTTCGGAGTGCACCACGATGGCGGTGAAATCTTCCGGCCTGATGTTTTCCGCGCCGAGAGCCTGAATGTAGCGGAAGCCGTAGAAGGTGTAACCCGGCTTGACCGTAAACGGCTTGCCGTCGGAAATCACTGTGTAAGTAGCCTTGGCGCCTCTCAGGTTTTCGGTGTAAACATTGCCTTCCTTGTCAAGCATCTCAAAGTGCTTCAGGATAACCTCCGTGCCGGCGGGAACATCCGCCGAGAATTCCACGTAACCCGTGACCTCCTGGCCGAAGTCGATAACATATTCGCCCTTCGGGGTGATAATCAACTTCTGACCGGCGATGCGCTCCTGCTCACGGATCGGCACGCCCTCATACGGAATCAGCATCGCTCTGGAATAATAGATTTCCACAGCCGGCGTATGCGCGGCATCCTTTATTCTTAAATCCAGCGTTTCGCCGTCATAAATATCGTTGAAAACAATGTTGCTTTTGGCGGTTGTCCATTCTTTATTACTCAGAATTTCTTCCGTGCTGCCGTCGTCATAGGTGATGCTCAGCGCGCAGATAAGCGCCGCCTGGTCGTGCTTCAGGCTGTCGCAGCCCCAGCTTTCCACATTGTGGAAAAACCAGCCCTTGCCGACGCCGACTTTCAGCTCGTTTTCGCCCGCGTTGAGCAAATCGGTCACGTCATACGTGATGTATCGCAGACGGGTATAATATGATGTCCAGCCGGGCATCAGCACATCCCGGCTGATTCTTTTTCCGTTAAGGAAGGCTTCAAAAACACCGTGCGCCGTAACCGTCAGCGCGGCGTGCTTCACGCCCTCCTTCACCGTTACCGTGCGGAAGAAATCCGTGGCCGTGTCGCCGTTGTTTGCCGCAGCTTTAATCCAGCTTGCTTTTAAAATATCCAGCATCTATGTTCTCCTTTCGCTTGGTTCGCCAATTATTCAGAACTTGATTTCCAGAATCATTTTCAGAATGTGCATCGCGCAACGCTGCAGCTCACCGAGCGTGATGCCGTCTTTGCTGTGATACGATTCCACGATGGATTTCTCCGGCTCATATCTGTCGTTCCATTCCGAGCCGGGCATATACAGGTCCACGCCGGCACGGATGCGGTAAGCGTTGTTCCAGATGTTTTCAAACTCGGGGCTTTCGTAATACTGGATAAACCAGTCGGTCATCACGTTGCCTTCATAGCCCCATTCGCCTCTCAGGATGACGGTCACCAGATCGTAGTTGTAGTGACCCCACACACCGTTAATCAGATTGTAGGAGGTCATCAGGTTTTTCGGCGCGCTTTCCTTAACGGCGATTTCAAAGCCTTTCAGGTAAATCTCGCGCAGCGCACGCTCCGACAGGCGGGAATCGTTTCTTGTTCTGTTATACTCCTGGTTGTTGCAGGCGAAATGCTTGATGCAGGCGGAGCCGCCGAGGCTTTGCGAGCCTCTGACAGCCGCTGCCGCCATTCTGCCGGAAATCAGCGGGTCCTCGCTGTAATATTCAAAGTTTCTGCCGGCAATCGGATTTCTGTGGATGTTCAGCGCGGGCGCCAGGAACACATCTGCCTTGCGCTCTTTGAGCTCCTCCGCCACGGCGCAGTAAAGCTCCTCCACCAGCGCCGTGTTATAGGAGCATGCCAGCAGCGTTGCCACCGGCAGCAGCGTGGATTCGTAATCCAGCGTCACGCCCGCGGGGCCGTCGCAGGTGACGGTGGTCGGCACGCCCTTGGCCAGCAGCGCGTCGTCAATGCCGCCGAAGCCGCCCGCGCCGCCGTAGGGTTTGAGGTCGTCCTTGCGGTGGAAATCGCCGCGGGTCAGCCAATCGAGCTCCTCCACGGTGAGCTGCGCCGTAAATTCCTCCAGCGTATGTTTGCCGTCGCTGACATCCTGTAGCTTAATGCCCTTGTCGCCCGTAAACGGAATACTTTCGGGCAGGTTATTCAAAATTCTGTCCCGCAGGCTGTATTGCAGCAGCGTTACCGGGCGTCTGCCCTCGGTAATTCCGTTTTCACCCTGCACGGCGCAGATAACACCAAACGCCTTCTGCGGCGCACCGGCCTGCTGCTGCTGAATAAACAGCGCCGTTGTTTCCTGATAGTATGTAAATGCTTTTTCAGCATCGCGCACATTTTTGCCGACGTAGAAATTGTATTCGCCCTCCTCGGTGACATACGCAAACGGGAAGCCCGTCACGCCGCTGTCATCATAGGACGTCAGCTGGTAGTCGGAAACGAACATCGTCAGCGTTTCGCTTTCGCCCGGCTCCAGCGCTTTTGTTTTGGCAAACGCCGCCAGCGCTCTTGCCGGATTGCCGAGCCTGCCGCAAGGCTTTTCCAGATATACCTGCACAATTTCCTTCGCCGGGTAATGGCCGGTATTCGTCACCGTCACGGCGATGTCAAAGCCTCCGTCCGCATTCTGAACGGCGATATCGGAATAAGCAAATTCCGTATAGGTAAGGCCGAAGCCGAAGGGGTATACCACCTTGTCCTTCGCGAAGGTTTCAAAGTAGCGGTAGCCCACATAGATATCCTCTTCGTAATGATTGAAGCCGTAGCCGCCGAAATTCTTGCTGGACGGATAATCGGCATAATCCTTTGCAATGGTGTCCACCAGCTTGCCGCAGGGGCTCACCTTGCCGGAGAGCAGGTCGCACACCGCGTCGCCGCTTTCCGCGCCGCCGAGCCATACATAAAGAATCGCGCCGATTTTGTCGCCGAGCGCGTCAAATTCGCTCATATCCGTGATGGCGCAGGTGTTCATCAGAACAACCACCTTGTCGAAGGCGTCGCAAACCGTATGCAGCAGGGCAATTTCCCTGTCGGTGAGGTAATAGCTTCCCTTTCCGACCTTTGCCTCGTGCCCCTCGCCGTAGCGTCTGCCGACGGTGATGACGGCCGCGTCGCTCTTTGCGGCAGCCGCCTTTGCCATCTCTGGAGAAATTTCCATTTCGTCATAGAAAAACAGATTGTCGTCGTCGCAAACGGGATTGGCTTCGCAAAAGGCGTGATACACTGCTGCCAGCTCCTCGTTGAGTTCCAGCTTGTCGCAGTCTCTTACCGCCGCTGCCAGGTTGCGCGTATCCGCACAGCGCACCGTGCCGCCGGAGCCGTAGCCGCGGAACACCCACTGCTCGCTTACGCGGGAAAACAGCGAGAGCCTTGTGCCCTTTGCAAACGGCAGCAAGCCGTTGTTTTTAAGCAGCACTGCGCCATCTGCCGCGCTCTGTCTTACCAACTGTCTGATATCATACTTTTTGTCCATCCTGTACTCCTTTCGTATCATATCATCTTAATCTGAATTTCGTTTGTCATATACATAAAGGTGATTTTCACCACCGTGTTATCCTTCGGAATCACCAGCGCGCCTTTATCGCCCGTGCCGCTGAACGGGAACGGGTGAGCGGTGGAAACGCACGCCGACAGTGTGCCCCAGGCAGATACGGCAAAATCGTATTCGCCCTTATAGGGCATCACAAAGCTGAGCGCGTATTTCCCGTCGCCGATGTAATACATACGGGTAATTTCACTGTTGGAATCGTTCTTTACGGCGCCGACATACGGCTGGAAGCTGCCGTAAAGCACTACCTTCTCCGGATAACGCACACCCGTTTCGGGGTCATCAACATCCTTACCGCCGAAATCGAGCATATCGCGCGGGTTGGCAAATGCTCTGTATTTTTCATAGCCTCCGGCTATCAGCCGCTTCACTGTTTCCTCCTGGGAATAGCCGTTTTCGCACGCGCCTGAACGGGTATTGAAATGATAATACGGATAGCTTCCCTCCGGCACTCCGTCGCCGAGCGGACGCATCACGGGGAATGCAAAGAAGCCGTCCGGATTGTTGATGGCCGTCCATTTCACCGTGTAGTCCAGAAAGGCGTTCCTGTCCGCCTCGCTCTGATGGGCGAACCACGAAATCTGGTCGCCGCCCCACCACTGGGACCACGCGCGCTCCTCGTAGGTAAGGTGCTCCTGCGCCCACATATCGCGGCCGCCCCAGTTGTCATATTCATACAGGAACGGCAGCGCCTTTTCGTAAACACCTTCGGGTGAAATGCCGCCGCCGGATTTGCCCTCGCGCACCAGCACCAGCTTTTCCCCTTCCCTGTCAAGAATCGGGAAGCGGGTAAGCGGCATCGCGTTGTAATCCAACAGGCTCTTGCCGTTCACAACAAGGGAGTGGGAATGCGCGTCAAACAGCACCTTATGCCGTCTGGCGTGCTGTTTTCCGTAGGCACGCAGCATTTCAATCACTTTGCCGATGGCCTTGTAGCCCCGGTCGTGGCCGGTGTAAAGATGAATTTGGCCCATATGAAACGCTTCATAGCCGCAATCAATGTAGCGCACGCCGCGGTAATAAAACCACATCTGCGTTTCGGTTCGGGAGATATCCGGCATCATATCCCACGTGCCGGCCGATTTGTCAAACAAGCAGGCGTCGTAATCAAAGCACCTGTCCTCAGACGGCAGGCCGAACGCCTCAAAAACGAATGCGGGAACTTTAACCGGCGCCACATCCTCGCGGTAAAGCGCTTCAAAGATGCACGCCTGCAAAATGATTTCCGGGTCGACCGCGTGTATCTTTTCGGCGGCGAGCCGTGATTTTTCGAAATGCTCCTCCTCCGGCATTTCGCCTTTCCAGATACCGGACGCCCTGCCGAGAAATTTTACCCCTGCATTGACAATGGCGCGGATGTCGTCCTCCAGCGTCGGACTGTTATATATCCACTGCGCCGACGACGCGCGGGAGAGATAATATTCCAGCACCTCCCGCGGCATGCTGCCGTCAAATGTTCCTTTGCTCATACTGTCCTCACTTCAGGTTTATTTTCAGCTGAATCGGGTAGTGGTCACTCGGGTAAACGCCGTTATACGTCGTTCTGATAACCCGATACTGCCGCACCGCAATCCCCGATTTGGAAATCAGAAAGTAGTCAATATTTTCATAATCCGGCTCCTCGCCCCAGTTCTGATAGGTGGCGCCGGAATCCGTGTCGTCCGTCTGATATTTCGCGTCGTCAAACAGAGCGGTTGCCTCCCTATATGTCACGCTGCTTTCAAAAGCGTTCAGGTCGCCCATCAGCACGCAGGGCATCCCGCCGAATTCCGTCAGCATCTGCAGTATCAGCCGGATACCGTTGATGCGTGCCTCCTCGCTGACGTGGTCAAGATGTGTGTTGAATACCGCCAGCTCTTTTCCGTCGCTTTTCTGTTTCAGCACAGCGTACGAGCAGATGCGGTAGCACGCGGCGCCCCAGCTTTTGGACTTCTTTTCCGGCGTTTTGCTCAGCCAGAAGGTTCCCTTGCGCAGCAGTTCAAACTTCGAAAGATTGTAGAATATCGGGCAGCCCTCGGGGTTTTTGCCGCCCTGGCGGTAATCAATGAAGCTGCCGTAGCCCTGCAGCGCCGGCGCGATGCACTTATAATGAACGGGCATCGCCTCCTGCAGGCCGATGATGTCGGCGTTGGCATCAATCAGCGTCCGCACCAGATACGGCGCGCGGTAATACCAGTTGCGCTCGCCCGTATCCCCGGCTGTATAGCAGCGCACGTTAGCGCTGACAACCGTAACGCAGGATTTATCATATGTTTTTCCGATATCGAAAACCGGTATTTCAGCGGAATACTTTCTCATACTTTTCCCTCTTTTTTACCCGTAACAACGGAGACAGCGCACACAGCAAAGGCGGACGCCCCGAAGATAAACAGGCACAGGAACACACTGTTCCACGAGCCGTTATCCGATATGTAGCCGAGCAGCCCTGTGCTGAGCGAGCTGCCCACGTAGCAGAAGGTGTCCAGCACACCGGCCAGAAGCCCCGACGGCATTTTGTCGCGCATATACAGCGGGATGATGCTGGAAATAATGTTGTTCACGGCGCTCATCAGCATTGCCGAAATACTGAACAGCACAATCAGCAGTACCGGGCTTTTCAATGAAGAGCTGCGTGCGGAAAGCAGCACGAGTAGCAGCACAGCCGCCTCCGCCAGATACAGCCCCGCATTCAGCGCTGAGGTGTTTTCCCACCGCTTATGCAGGACTGTTGAAAACCATGAGCCTCCCACCGCAATCAGCGGCAGAATGACGGTAATCAGAATGGAGAACGATTCCTCCATTGCATAACGCTCTTTGAGAATGGAGGGCGTC
>Ga0310691_10008245_pt1 | contig 10733 bp, 7 predicted proteins | sample 176DNAGHGlowgp2_FD_203887 | JGI IMG/M metagenome (GOLD analysis project Ga0310691, IMG submission 203887) | Sheep rumen microbial communities from Palmerston North, Manawatu-Wanganui, New Zealand - 1766 DNA GHGlow gp2 (v2) (version 2) | ecosystem: Host-associated > Mammals > Digestive system >... | reverse complement strand
AACTGAAAATGAAGAAATACCTGTATATATTCTTGCTGACGCTTGTGGCTTTTTCCGCACAGGCACAAAACGACGGACAAAGACGCCACAAAACATTCGACCCCGTAAAATTCGAGGCCGAGATGGAACAGTTCATCACGACCAATGCCGGGCTCACCCAGCAGGAAAGCACCAAATTCTTCCCGCTCTACCGGGAAATGCGTAAAAAGATGATGGAGAACTTCGACCGGGAAAAGCAGGCAAGGAAAATGGATTGGAACGACGAAAAGACATGTGAAGAAGCTATTCGCAGACACGACCAGAATGACATCCGGATGAAGGAACTGCAGAAAGTTTATCACGAGAAGTTCCTCGAAGTATTACCCGCGACAAAAGTTCTGCGGGTCATCCGTGCCGAAGACAAGTTCCATCGTCAAACCATGAAGCGCATGGCCGACCATCATCAGGAAAGGAGATAATGCAACGCTATTTCATTCATTTTTGCTACGATGGGACTCGTTACCATGGGTGGCAAATACAACCTTCGGCTAATACCGTTCAGCAAGAGTTACAACATGCACTCTCTACCATTCTGCGAACTCCACTCGAAATAGTAGGAGCAGGACGGACTGATACGGGTGTTCATGCCCGTCACATGGTAGCCCATTTCGACATGACCGATGACTTCGAAACCTTAACGGCAGACCAATCGGGCGATCTTGCTTACAAACTCAACAGGATGTTGCCTCGCGACATCTCTGTCTACAAGATAGAGCCGGTCAGCAATGATATGCACGCCCGTTTCTCGGCTCTCGCGCGTACATATCATTATTATATACACACAGAAAAGAATCCTTTCCGCAGAGATTACTCTTGTGAAATGCACTATGACCTTGACTTCACCCTGATGAACGAAGCTGCATCCCATTTGTTAAGAGTTGACGACTTCGCAGCGTTCTGCAAGACCCACACAGATGTCAAGACAACCCTCTGCCAGGTGACAGAAGCCCAATGGCTCAAGGACTCTCCCACGGAATACCACTTCCGCATCACCGCCAACCGTTTTCTTCGGAACATGGTTCGTGCGGTCGTCGGCACACTGATTGACGTAGGACGCCATCGAATCACACTCGAGGACTTCGACCGCATCGTAGAAGGGAAAAGACGAACAGAGGCGGGCGAGTCTATGCCTGCCAAAGCCCTGTTTTTGGAACGAGTGGAGTATTAACGCCACTACCCTTCCACCTTTTTAGTCGTTCACCATTTCATTATCTCACCTTTTCACCTATCATCATGTGGCTGGCCTTTGCATTTCTCTCTGCCTTTCTTTTAGGCTTCTATGACGTCTGCAAGAAGACGGCATTGAAGGGCAATGCTGTCATACCCGTCCTATTTCTCAACACACTCTTCTCGACATTCATCTTTGCACCCTATATCCTCTCCTCAGAGATACCCGTCACATGGGAAGTCCATAAGTTCATCATACTGAAGAGTTGCATTGTCCTCTCTTCGTGGATTTTCGGATACTTCGCAATGAAACATCTGCCCATCACCATCGTCGGCCCCATCAATGCGACACGTCCTGTAATGGTTCTCGTCGGTGCCATGCTCATCTTCGGCGAACAACTGAACGTATACCAATGGATAGGTGTTCTTCTGGCCATTGTTTCCTTCTTCCTTCTCAGCGTCAGCGGAAAGAAAGAAGGCATCGACTTCCGCCATGACCGATGGATTTATTGTATAATCTCAGCCGCCATTCTCGGAGCCGTCAGTGGTCTTTACGACAAGTTCTTGATGGCATCAGACAGCGAAGGCGGCATCGGCCTCTCCCCACTCGACGTTCAGAGTTGGTTCAACTTCTATCAGTGTATTATGATGGGAATCATAATGTGTTGGCTTTGGTGGCCCGTCCGCAAGAAGTCCACGCCCTTCCATTGGTCGTGGTCCATTCCCCTCATCAGTATTTTTCTGGCAGTTGCCGATGCCTGCTACCTTTATTCGCTCAGCCTTCAGGGAGCCATGATTTCCATTGTCTCGATGGTTCGTCGAGGAAGCGTTCTCATTTCATTCTTCGTCGGAGCAATGGTTTTCCGCGAAAAGAACCTTCTCGCCAAGGCTTTCGACCTGTTCCTGATTCTTCTCAGCATGATCTTCCTTTGGCTCGGCAGCCATTGAGCATCAAACAGAAACCTTCAGAAAAAGAGTAATTCTGAATGTTTTTTGTTTTATTTGTCACTTTTCCTTTCGAAATTTTTGTTGGTGCACATATTTTATTGTAACTTTGCAGAAGTTTACATTAAATTGTCCTATAAGGCACTGATGGTAACGAATATTTGTTCAAAGGAAGAATAGAAACAAAAAATAGTTAGTTATGAAAGATTTCTTTAAGTATGTGTTTGCCACTGTTGTCGGACTTATTGTGTTCGGCATCATCATGGCCATCATCGGTATGATGAGTGTGGTGGGAATGGTAGCCTCTGGCGAAGCAACCCAAAATGTCAGTAAGAATTCCGTACTTGTTCTGAACCTCAATGCCATCATCGACGAGCAGGCTCAGGACAATTTCCTCGGCAGCCTCACCGGCCAACAGGATGTTTCGTTAGGTCTCAACGATATACTTTCTGCCATTGAGAAGGCAAAGGATAACGACCGTATCAAGGGTATCTATATTGAAGCCGGCGGACCGGCTACGAGTTTTGCCACATTACAGGAAATCCGCAATGCCCTTGTCAGCTTCAAAGAGAGTGGCAAGTGGATTGTAGCCTACGGTGACAGATATACCCAGGGAGACTACTATCTGGCTTCATTGGCTGACAAGATCTACATGAATCCTCAGGGTGCCGTCAGCTGGCACGGTGTGGGCAGTATGCCGTTCTACATCAAGGATGCTGCCGACAAGTTCGGTATTCATTTCCAGATTGTGAAAGTCGGAACCTTCAAGAGTGCCACCGAGATGTTCTCAGAAACCAAGATGAGCGATGCCAACCGTCAGCAGACGATGGCCTATCTGAACGGTCTCTGGGAGAATGTCTGCAATGCTATTTCAGAAAGCCGTAACATCTCCGTCGACTCACTCAATGCCTATGCCGACCGACTCATCGAGACTGAAGATCCCACGAACTTCGTCACAACCGGCATGGTGGACAGCCTCATCTACGCTTTGGACGTAAAGGCAGAAGTCAAGAAGCTCCTGGAAATTGACGAAGAGAAATCCATTAATCAGCTGAGTGTCAGCGATATGGTCAATGTAAAGGGAAAGAAGAAGAAGGGTGATGAGATTGCCGTCTACTATGCTTATGGCGACATTGTCGACGAAGCAGCCGGTTCGAGTTTCATGTCTCAGAGCCATCAGATAGTCGGCACCGATGTCAGCGCCGACCTGAAGAAACTGGCCGACGACGAAAATGTGAAAGCCGTTGTCCTCCGTGTTAACTCTCCAGGCGGCAGTGCCTATGCCTCCGAGCAGATATGGCATTCTGTCATGGCCATTAAGGATAAGAAGCCCGTCGTCGTTTCCATGGGTGACTATGCAGCCTCGGGTGGCTACTACATCAGCTGCGCCGCCGACTGGATTGTCGCACAGCCCACAACGCTCACGGGCAGCATCGGCATCTTCGGTGTCATTCAGGAAGCCAGCGAACTCGTCACGAAGAAACTTGGCGTGCACTTCGATGAGGTGAAGACCAACAAGAACACAACCTTCGGCAATACGATGGCCCGTCCGCTGAATACCGAAGAACTCAACATGCTGCAAGCCCACGTCACCCGCGGCTACCACCTGTTCCGCCAGCGCGTGGCCGACGGTCGCAACCAACCCGTCGACAGCATTGAAGTCATCGCTCAGGGTCGTGTATGGTTAGGCCAGGATGCCCTTGGCATCAAGCTCGTCGACGAACTGGGCGGCATCGATGTCGCCATCGCCAAGGCTGCCGAGCTGGCCGACCTCAAAGAGTTCCACACCACGGAATATCCTGCTGCTCCCGACTTCTTCGACCAACTGATGTCAGCCACTCAGCGCGGCAACTATCTTGACGAGCAGATGCGTCAGACCCTGGGCACCATCTATGAGCCCGTCATGATGATGAAGGAGCTTGGCAAGCAGAACCCCCTGCAGGCCCGTATGCCCCTGAGCATCATGGTCAACTGATCATCAGTCGATTGTCGAATAACAGTTCCGTCAAAAAGTAAGACATGAGATTTGAAGGCGACTACATAAAAATCAACAAATGGCTCCGTCCGTTGAGCTGGTTCTATGGGTTAGGCGTTAACCTTCGCAACCAGCTCTTCGAACTTGGCATTCTGCGTAGTCGTGCCTTTTCCATTCCCATCATCTCCGTCGGAAATATCACTGTGGGCGGCACCGGAAAGACACCCCATGTCGAATACCTGGTCGAACTGCTGCACAAGGAAAAGAAGGTGGCCGTGCTCAGTCGCGGCTATAAGCGCAAGAGCCGCGGCTACCAACTGGCAACCGCCGATAGCACCATTCGCGACATCGGCGACGAGCCCCTGCAGATTAAACAAAAATATCCAGACATCTACGTTGCCGTCGACAAAGACCGTTGTGAAGGTATCGACCGCCTGACGGCCGATGAAGCCACCAAAGATGTTGATGTCATCTTGCTCGACGATGCCTACCAGCACCGTTATGTAAGGCCAGGCATCAATATTCTTCTCATCGACTACCATCGGCTCATCATCCACGACACACTGTTGCCGGCAGGCCGACTTCGCGAGCCGAAACGCGGCAAACGCCGTGCCGACATCGTCATCGTCACCAAGTGTCCGCATGACCTGAACCCCATGGAATTCCGTGTGCTCACGAAACAGCTGGAACTCTATCCCTATCAAGACCTTTACTTCACCAACCTTACCTACGGCCACTTGCAGCAGGTATTCGGAGGCAACGAACTGCCTCTCGACCAAATCGGCCCGGACACTCATGCCCTTCTGCTCACTGGCATAGCCTCTCCCCAGCAGATAGAGAACGACCTGCAGCCCTATGTCAAGCACATGGAGTCGTTGACGTTTGCCGACCATCATTATTTCAGGCCGAAGGACATCCGCCGCATCAATGAAACTTTCGGAGCCATTGAAGGCAAGAAAATCATTATTACTACAGAGAAAGATGCCACTCGACTGCGTGAAGCCGAAGGCCTGAGCGAGGATGTGAAAAATGCCATCTACGTCCTACCCGTCAACATCCACTTCATGCTCAACAGAGAAGAAACCTTTAATCATAAAATATCAAGCTATGTACTCAAAAATTCAAGAAACAGCATCCTGGTTAAGGCAAAGGATGACAACAAGTCCGAAAACCGCAATCATCTTGGGAACGGGCCTCGGACAATTAGCTTCAGAGATAACTGATTCCTACGAATTCAAATACGCTGAGATACCCAATTTCCCGGTATCTACCGTTGAAGGACACTCCGGCAAGCTCATCTTCGGCAAGCTCGGCGGCAAGGATATCATGGCCATGCAGGGCCGTTTCCATTATTACGAAGGCTGGACGATGAAGGAAGTCACCTTCCCTGTTCGCGTCATGTACGAACTGGGCATTAAGACGCTCTTCGTGTCGAATGCTGCCGGCGGCATGAACCCTGCCTTCAAGATTGGCGACATCATGGTCATCACCGACCATATCAACTTCTTCCCCGAGCATCCGTTGCGCGGAAAGAACTTCCCGACGGGTCCCCGCTTCCCCGACATGCACGAAACCTACGACCACGAGCTGATCAATCTTGCCACGCAGATTGCCCGCGAGAAGAAAATCCGTCTGGTCTATGGTGTCTACATGGGTGTGCAAGGGCCTACCTTCGAGACACCGGCAGAATACAGAATGTATCGCGCCATGGGTGGTGACACCGTGGGCATGTCTACCGTTCCCGAAGTCATCGTTGCCCACCATTGCGGCATCCGTACCTTCGGCATCAGCGTCGTCACCGACCTTGGCGGCTTCGACATTCCCGTTGAAGTAAGCCACGAGGAGGTGCAGGAAGCTGCCGACAAGGCCCAGCCCATCATGACGGAACTCATACGCGAGATGATCAAACGTACAGAATAATCATACATGGAAATAGCTAAACTCGGCGAGTTCGGCCTTATCGACCGGCTCACCAAAGACCTCAAACAACAGAATGAGTCCACTAAGTACGGCGTAGGCGATGACTGCGCCGTACTTTCCTATCCTGACAGCCGTGTGCTCATCACGACGGACATGCTCATGGAGGGTGTCCACTTTGACCTGACTTATATGGACATGCAGCATCTGGGCTACAAGTCGGCAATGGTCAATCTCAGTGACATTTTCGCCATGAACGGAACACCGCGCCAGCTGGTCGTCAGCCTGGCACTGAGCAAGCGGTTCACCGTTGAAGACGTAGAAGCCTTCTATGAAGGGCTGCGGATGGCGTGTGAGAAATGGAATGTCGACATCGTTGGTGGCGACACCACCTCATCGCTCACCGGACTGGCCATCAGTATCACCTGCATCGGCGAGGCCAGAGAGACTGACATCGTCTATCGCAACGGTGCAAAAGACACCGATCTCATCTGCGTCAGCGGTGACCTCGGTGCCGCCTATATGGGCCTGCAACTGCTGGAGCGCGAAAAGGCTGTCTACTATCAGCAGCTGGCCGAAGCCAGAAAGCAAAGGCAGTCGGGTGCCAAGGTGCTTGCCGAAGGCAGTGAGGAACTGGAGTTTACACCCGACTTTGCCGGTAAAGAGTATCTCCTGCAACGGCAACTTCAGCCAGAGGCTCGCGGTGACATCCTCCGGCAGTTGCACGACGTGGGCATCCAGCCGACGGCGATGATGGACATCTCCGATGGGCTTTCGTCCGAAATCCTCCATATATGCAAACAGTCGAACTGCGGCTGTCGCCTCTATGAGAAGAACATCCCCATCGACTACCAGACGGCAGTGATGGCAGAAGAACTGAACATGAATGTCACCACCTGCGCCATGAACGGCGGCGAAGACTACGAGTTGCTCTTCACCGTGCCCATCGGCGACTACGAAAAGGTCGACGGCATGGAAGGAGTCCGCATCATCGGACACATCACCCGCCCCGAGTTAGGAGCCTATCTCATTACCCGCGACAACCAGGAGTTTGAGATAAAAGCTCAGGGATGGAATCCATTGAGGAATGAGAAATGAGGAACCTAAGGTCGGCGGCCGACAGGAAAGCCAATGAGGAATGAGAAATGAGGAACCGAAGGTCGGCGAAACCAAAGAGGACTGTAGCGCTTGTTTAGTTAAAAAACGTTAGCGAAGTTGAATTTCTTTAATCTCATTACTCATTTCTCATTATTTTGTCGTACCTTTGCATCCGCAAACGAAACATGGTGCCTTAGCTCAGTTGGTAGAGCATCGGACTGAAAATCCGTGTGTCCCCGGTTCGATTCCTGGAGGTACCACTCTCCTCCTTTCATTTGTTTGGCAGTTCTCGCGAGAGGCTGCCTTTTTCTTTGTCATTACTTTCCGGGGGGACAGTCTGAAAGGCCAATATACTGGTAAGGGAACGAATAGGAAGCTGATTCGTCAGAATTCAAACAGCAGGCGGGCATTGACTTGACGGCCGGTCAGGTAGTTGGGGACGGCATACTGCTGGTTAGTGACATCAGTAATCCAATAGTAAGAATTGACATTGTTGATGCCGAAGAGGTTCAGACAGTCGAGCCCGAGCCAGATGTTGCGAAATATATTGTTCTTACGTTGCCGCTTTTCGTTGTCCAGCAGGCGGTAGCTCATGCCAATATCGGCACGCTTATAGGCTGGCGCGCGGAAGGTGTTGGTCTCCAGTTCGCGGTGAGGGGCTGAGAAAGGAAGTCCGTCGGCATAGGCCAGCTTTAATGACATTTTCCAACGGTCGGTGTTGGGGAAATAATCGGTGAAGAACAGGTTGACACCAAACCCCTGGTCAGTGGGCAGAGGTATGGCCTTGCCGTTGAGGTTCATCTTGGTATCCATCAGCGACAGGGAGAGCCATGAGTCGGTGCCGGGAACAAACTCGCCGTATATCTTCAGGTCGAGACCCGCTGCATGTCCGTCAGCCATATTGTCACCATAGTAAACAACTTTTACATTATTCACGCTATACGGAACAAGGTTGGCAAGCGACTTATAGTAGGCTTCAGCCGAAAAACGGAAGGGGCGTCCGGACAATTTGAAACGTCGTTCGTAGGCGGCAATGAAGTGTATCGACCGCTGACTGCGTGCCTTCTGGTTAAGCTGTGCATAGGTGATGCCGTTGACGGTGGTCGTATCGCGCAACTCCTTATAGAAGGGTGCCTGATAGTAGAGTCCTGTGGCGAAGCGGATAGTGGTATCGTCGTGTCCGGCTGGAATGATGCCTAAGGACATTCGGGGCGAAAGGATGGTCTCGCGATTGAAGTTCCAATGGCTCAGGCGCACACCGTAGTTGAGGGTCCAAAGGGTTCCGTCGGCATTCTCTGAACCGCCCGTCGTGAAGCGATAAACATCTTGAACGTAAGCCTCCACACGGCTGGCGTTCAACGTATTACGGGCTCGCATCGTATAGACCATCTGAAGGTCATGACCTGTGTGAGGAATGCTGAAACCGGAGGAGTCGCGCATTTCGTATTCAACGGAGTTCTCACGGACTCGTTCGCGTTTGACGGTCGTGGCAGCCTCCACCTGATGAGCGCCGACTTTATGCTTAAACAGCAGTTTCACACTCTGCACGTCGGCCTTCAGATAGTTTCGCGCATGTTGGAAGAAAGTGCCGACGCCGAGGTTTTCGGAGGTCTCGGTTTGTGTCAGCCAGTATTGTCCCTGCAGGTCATAAGCCTCTTTTTCCTGAGTATGGAATGCTGATGCAAGGAGGGCGAGCGAAGTGTTTTGCGTGATGTTTCGAGTCAGGCTCAGCGTACCGAAATAAGTGCGGAAGAGGTCGCGTTCCTCGCCGTCGAAATATACGCGAAAACTTTTTACATCTTCCATGGTTCCGAAAGAGGTCTCGCGGTCGGTAGGCTTGAAGTTATAGTGGTTGTCGGAGATGTTTCCGATGAAGTCGAGCTGCCACCGCTGGTTGGGCTTGTAGGAGAGGTAGGTCTGGTAGTCGAGGAACGTCGGATCATACTCACCGTTTGTTTCCAACGAACCGAGCATATAGCGGTTGGTCTTGTATCGCAAACTGTTAAGCCACGACAGCTGCCGGTTGGCATAGCCCACATAGGCACCGGCACCGAGCAAGCTGGCAGAAAGCGTGCCTTCCGTCTTGGTACGGTTGCGGCCTTCGGGCTTCAGTGTCTTATAGGTGATGTCGAGAGCCGACGACATCTTATCGCCGTATTTCGCCTCATAGCCGCCGGTGGAGAAGCCGATGCGCTCGACCATATCGGGGTTGATGACCGAAAGGCCCTCCTGCTGTCCCGAGCGGACGAGGAAAGGTCGGTAGACTTCTATGTTGTTGATATACACACTGTTTTCATCAAAGGCACCGCCGCGGACATTGTATTGCGACGACAGTTCGCTGTGGGTCGACACACCGGCCTGGCTTTGGATGAGTTCTTCAACGGCATTGCCGGTGGCGGAAGGGGCACGCTTGACGTCCTCCACCTTCAGCTCTTGCGTCTGGGTGGTTTGTATCTTCGTGCCGACGATGTTCACTTCGGCAATGTCGGTGGCCACGGGTTGCAAGGTGACCATGAGCGTCTGCTTGCCGCGAGGCTTCCTCAGGACACGCGTCTTCGTCTGGTAGCCGAGCATGGAAATCTTCACGACGACGGAGTCTGCCGACTGCAACGTCATCGTAAATTCACCCTTCAGCGAGGTGATGGTGGCCCTGAGTTGCGCGGGAACCTGCACGGATGCCATCTCGATGGGGTTGTTCTGGTCATCGGTGACACGGCCGGTGAGCGTGAAGGACTGGGCGCTCAGCGCGAGCACCCACACCAACAGGGCATATAGTGTGAATAGTCTCTTATTCATGTTCATCAGAATAAAAAACGCAATTTCCGCCGATTTATTGTGTGGGCAAGGGCAAGTGACGCGAAAAAACTCCTTTCCTGGGCACATCGTACGAATGCAGAGTTTTTGCAAAAAGGTAGAAATGTAAAAATAAATCACCAAGAAAATCCGTCATGAAAAACATGCCTTCCAGCGTCGCCGCCCACCCTCTTCGCGGCCGAAAGGCTGCTTCGACAATGCCGAAACATAGCATCGACAATGCCGATGCATAGCGTCGGGACTGACAAAACAACGTTTCGGCGGTCACGAAAGGCTGTATCGGCACCCTTACGTCTATGAGATAAGCCTATTACCAGCCACTGATAACAGCATTACATCTTTGTGATACGACCATCGGGCCACTCGACCGCACTACCCAAAATCACCAACCGCCTGATGCTCAAGACCTTACCGAAACGGCTCATTTTTGCGATTTTTCCGACCGACGGAAAACTTTTTCAAAATGAGCCAGCCATGACGAGGAATCACACCCCCATTTGTCAAGAAAATTACATATGCATCATTCCATAGACATTCATATTTCGCCGACTGACATCTCTTTTTCTGTCGAACGAGGTCTCAGCTACATTTTTAATGAAAAGTTTGGTGATGTGGATTTTTATTGTTACCTTTGCGCCCTAAAATTAAGTAACCGTTAAAAATAAGATGGTATGATTTTACCTCAGATTTTTAGGCTATTTTCATGTTGTGAAGAGGGAGCATAGCGGGCTATGTGACCGATGAACAACGCGAAAAGAGACAAAAAGATGAGAAATCA
>Ga0310691_10008241_pt1 | contig 10735 bp, 8 predicted proteins | sample 176DNAGHGlowgp2_FD_203887 | JGI IMG/M metagenome (GOLD analysis project Ga0310691, IMG submission 203887) | Sheep rumen microbial communities from Palmerston North, Manawatu-Wanganui, New Zealand - 1766 DNA GHGlow gp2 (v2) (version 2) | ecosystem: Host-associated > Mammals > Digestive system >... | reverse complement strand
TCCGTCCTTGGCCGACGCAAGGTTGCTGATGTTGGGGTAGGTGTGCACTTGGAATGCAATGTGCCCCATGCCGGCAGGGTCGGTGGGCATCTTCATCTCCTTTACGGGGTCAGCCAAGTGGCTGTTCCAGGTGCCTGCCCCGTTGCATGCTCCGTAGGTGTTGACCACCAGGTTGCGCTTGGCATTGTTGCCGCCCGTGGCCCGTACGGTGTTAACGAAACTCTGGGCATAGCAGTTGATGGCGTTGTAGGCATCCGTCGCATCGGCTGCAACATAGCGGCTCGGCGAGGCATACGTAGCGAAGTTCCAGGAGTCGTACTTGTCCAGCATCTCGTTGTAACTCTCGAAGAGCAGACGCTGGTCGTAGTCCTTGAACTCCTCGGCTATCTGCTGCCACAGGTATTCATATTTCGCTTTCACGCTGTTGTAGGTGTCCATGTTGGCGTGAAGCCAATGGAAGTTTCCTTCACCCGTATCGTGGTGAACGTTCAGTAGGCAGTACATGCCGGCATCCAGCACGTAGTCAACCACTTCATGTACGCGGGCCATCCATTGGGCATCCACCTTGCCGTTGCTGTCCATGTGTGGAAACCATGTGACAGGCACGCGGATAATGCCGAAGCCTGCCTGCTTCAGCATCTTCATCAGTTCAGGTTTTGTGTAAGGCTGTCCCCAGCATGTTTCCGACTCCAGCCCTTGTCGGCTGCCATCGTTTTTATTTGCATCGAGCGTGTTGCCTAAGTTCCAGCCTATACCCATGTTCCGTACAGCCTCGGCGGCCGTTTCAAAGATTTGGGCGTGCAACATGGTGACAAGTAGAATAAAGATTCCGATAAAAGTCAGTCGTTTCATGATCAGCAGATAGTTTTGGTTCCGACTGCAAATGTACGAAAAATATTGAAATGAATGCATAATTTGGGGAGAATATTTCCCCGTGCAATAAATATAGACTTTCAGCGCAGTAACGGCAGCCCTGGAGTTTGAGTAAGGAAAACTTAGAGTTTGAGTAAGGAAAACTGATAGTTTCTCCTACTCAAAATGAATTGTTCGTGTATGGCAAATGTACCGTTTCAATAGGGTAAATATGTCCCTATTTGATATTATTAGCTAATAATATTTGCTATTCATCATTTTATTTTGTACTTTTGCAAACCTATAACATGATAATTAAAACTGAAAACTATGCAAAGTGACCCCAAAGAGTGCCTTTACTGCACTAACAACCAGACACTGCACGACTTGATGATCGAGATTTGTCCGCTCACCGTTTCGCGCGCGTTCCTTTTTAAAGAACAGACCTACCGCGGCCGTTGTCTCGTGGCCTACAATGGCCATGTGAACGACCTGAATGAGCTCTCTGACGAGGAGCGTAACGCCTTCATGGCTGATGTGGCCAGGGTGACACGTGCCATGCAGCGGGCCTTCAACCCTGAGAAAATCAACTACGGTGCCTATAGCGACAAGCTGTCGCACCTACACTTCCATCTGGCTCCGAAGTATGTGGATGGACCCGACTATGGCGGCACATTCCAGATGAACCCGCAGAAGGTGTATCTGACCGATGCAGAGTATCAGGAGATGATTGAGAAAATAAAGAAAGAGCTATGATAGTAAAACCATTTAAGGGAATCCGTCCACCGAAGGAATTGGTGGAGCAGGTGGAGAGCCGTCCCTACGACGTGCTCAATAGCGAGGAAGCACGTGCCGAGGCTGGCGACAACGAGAAAAGCCTCTACCACATTATTAAACCCGAGATAGACTTCCCCGAAGGAACGTCGGAGTATGACCCGCGTGTCTATGAGAAAGCTGCCGAGAACTTCAGGAAGTTCCAGGAAAAGGGCTGGCTGGTGCAAGACGACAAGGAACAGTACTACATCTACGCGCAAACCATGAACCAGAAGACGCAGTACGGACTCGTGGTGTGCGCCCATACCGACGACTACATGGCCGGCCGCATCAAGAAACACGAACTGACCCGCCGCGACAAGGAGGAAGACCGCATGAAGCACGTTCGCGTAAACAATGCCAACATTGAGCCGGTGTTCTTTGCCTATCCTGACAATCAGCTGCTCAACGAACTCATTATGCGCTATGCCAAGACAGAGCCCGAGTACGATTTCGTGGCACCCATCGATGGCTTCCGCCACCAGTTCTGGGTGGTTAGCGACGACAAGGACATACAGCTGGTAACCGAGGAATTTGGCAAGATGCCTAACTTTTACATTGCCGACGGTCACCACCGTTCTGCTGCTGCTGCACTGGTGGGAGCCGAAAAGCAAAAGCAGAACCCCAACCATACGGGCAACGAGGAGTATAACTACTTCATGGCTGTCTGTTTCCAGGCGAGCCAGCTGACCATCCTCGACTATAACCGCGTAGTGAAGGACCTGAACGGAATGACCGCCGAGGAGTTCCTGGCTGCCCTGCAGGTGAACTTCATTGTCGAGGATAAAGGCACGGACATTTACAAACCCGCCCGTCTCCACGAGTTCTCGCTCTATTTGGACGGCCGTTGGTACAGCCTGACGGCCAAGGAGGGCACATACGACAACAGCGACCCCATTGGTGTGCTCGACGTGGATATTAGCAGCCGACTGATACTTGACGAGATTCTGAACATCGGTGACCTGCGCTCTTCAAAGCGTATTGACTTCGTGGGAGGTCTGCGCGGACTGGGCGAACTGAAGCGTCGTGTGGATAGTGGAGAGATGCGCGCAGCGCTGGCGCTCTATCCCGTCACCATGCAGCAGATTATGGACATTGCCGACAGCGGAAAGATTATGCCGCCGAAAGCTACTTGGTTTGAGCCCAAACTGCGCTCGGGACTGGTGATTCATAAGCTCAGTTAAGCAACCGGTGAGCGTATGACCGACGAGTATCGCACCATAGCAAGCAACGGCGAGGGATATTACACCGAGAAGCGGAGTAAATTCCTCGCTTTTGCCCATCATGTAGAAACGGTTGACGAGGTGAAGGAGATGATTGCCGGCTATCGGAAAAAGTTTTACGATGCACGCCACGTCTGCTATGCCTACATGTTAGGACCACAGCGTGCCGACTTCAGGGCCAACGACGATGGCGAACCGTCGAGCACGGCGGGTAAACCCATACTCGGACAAATCAACTCTAACGAACTGACAGACGTGCTAATCGTTGTCGTGCGCTATTACGGCGGTGTGAATCTGGGAACCAGCGGCCTCATTGTTGCTTACCGTGAGGCGGCTGCCGATGCCATTGCCCATGCTACGGTTGAGCAGCGACAGGTGGAGGAGGAAATCAGTTATTCTTTTTCCTATCCGCAGATGAATGACGTCATGCGTATTGTCAAGGAAATGCAGCCCAGAATAGTCAGTCAGACATTCGACAACACTTGCGAAATACGGCTACGCATTCGCCAGTCGGAGGCCGAAATGCTCCGGCAAAAACTTCAGAAACTCTTGTAAAAAACACTTAAATTTAGCAAACTCGCTTGCTTCCTTATGAGAAAGGATTTTCCGAGGAAGGTGTTGCCCCCCAGACTGAGCATGATTCCGTTGCTTGGGCCGGCAGTCTGCCTGATGGCAGGCATTTCGCTTGCCTATTTTCTCCCTGTGTCTTTTGAACATTGCTTGCTGGCCTGTGGGATATTGCTGGTGTTTGCCATCCTGACGACCCGTTGGCCTTTGTTACAGTCACTCAGCATTCATGTCCTGCTTGTGGCGGCCGGCATGGCACTCTGTGCCCATCGGCAAGTGCTCATGCAACCCGTCTGGCCTGACCGTCAGGCTGAGTATGGTCTGGTGGTTGCATCGTCGCCCGTCGTACGGGGAAAGACTGTCGTGATGGATGCGCTGCTTGCTGAGAGTGGTCAGAAGATTCTGCTTCGGCTGATGAATCAGTCGGGTGCCGGAGCCCTAATGATAGGCGACGGGGTGGTGGTCAGCACGCAGGTGAAGCCACTACAGGCTACGGGCAGCTACCTGACCTACCTGCGTTGTCATGACTATGTAGGCGAGGCGTTTGCTTATGCCGACCATTGGCAGCGTGCTTCCCTGTCGCTCCGCCAACTGTCTTCGTGGCAGCGTGCCAAGCTCCGTTTCCTGATGTTTCGTCAGCAGCTTTTGCAGCATCTGCATGCAAGCCATCTGGATGCCGATACCTACAGCCTGGTGGCGGCAATGGCCTTAGGCGACAAGTCGGCCATAACGAAAGAGCAGAAGGACACGTTTTCCGTAAGCGGAACAGCTCACCTGCTGGCCTTGAGTGGCTTGCACCTTAGCGTACTCTATGGCATGCTGCTCATGCTGTTACCCCGTCGGCGCTTCCCCTTTGCCAGTAGTGCCTTCCTGCTGCTTACCGTCTGGGGTTTCGTCATCATGGTTGGTGTACCTGTCAGCATAGTCAGGGCCGCTGTCATGTTTACCGTCCATACTGTCGTGTCGCTCTTCCGGCGTGGCCATGCCCAGTTGAACACACTTTGTTTTGTGACCATTGTCATGCTCTGCGCGAATCCGTTTGCGCTCTTCGACGTCAGTTTCCAACTCTCCGTTACTTCCGTGCTGGCCATTCTGCTGTTTCATCCGCTGCTGATCGGTTTGCTGAATCCTTCGTGGCTTCGTCAGCACAAGTTGCTTGGCATAATCGGGGAAATGACATTTGTCTCCGTTTCTGCTCAGTTAGGAACAGCTCCTTTAGTAGCATATTATTTCGGTCGTTTCCCAGTTTATTTCCTATTGGCCAATTATCTGTCAGTTCCGTTGTCAACGTTGATACTCTATGCTACCGTCGTTCTGATAGTCGTAGGGTGGTGGCCGGCAGCAGCCCGTCTGGTGACTGTTCTCCTGAATGTTCTTGTATTGCTGCTGAATGGCTGGGTAGAGTGGATAGCTGCGCTTCCCGGTGCCAGCATCGAGGGCATCCGTTTCTCGCCGCTTCAGGTAGTAGCCTCATACGTTGTCCTTGGTGGTTGTTTCTATCTGCTCAGCTACTACGTCCGTCACCGGTTTGTCAGTACATAAAGAAAGCATCCTGCGTGAGTACAGGATGCTTGCATGCGGAAGGTGAGGGATTCAAACCCCCGATACCCGAAAGGGGTATACCGGATTTCGAGTCCAGCGCGATCGATCACTCTGCCAACCTTCCAGTTTTTAAGAGTCAGGCATCTTGCCTGGCGTTGCTCTTTTTTAATTGCGTGCAAAGGTAATACAATATTTCGGAATGGCCAAACTTTTCGCGCTCTTTTTTATTCATGGTGGTAAGGTTCTCCCTTGATGATGGTGCAGGCTCGGTAGAGTTGTTCAACGAAGACCAGACGGACCATTTGGTGTGAATAGGTCAGCCGTGAGAGTGAAACTTGCTCGTTAGCCCGCTGATAGACGGCTTGTGAGAAACCGTATGGTCCACCGATGACAAAGACCAGTCGGCGGGTGTTTTGCTGTCTTTGCTGTAGCCAGCGGGCCAGTTCGATGCTGCGGTATTCGTGCCCGTGCTCATCCAGCAGCACCACATGGTCGGCTGGGTGAAACAGCCTGAGAATCAACTCTCCCTCGGCTGCTTTCTGCTGTTCTTCGCTCAGGTTCTTGGTGTTGCGCAGTTCGGGAATGGTCAATATGTCGAACGGCATGTAGTGGCCTATGCGTTCGGCATAGTCATTGATGCCTGCAAGGAAGTGCTTGTTGATGGTCTTACCTACTTGTATCAGTATGGTCTTCATGGCTGTCGTCGTCGGTGGCGTAAATGCTGCGGCCGTGGTGTACGGGGCAGAGCGTTTCGTTTTTGTCAATGGGCGGATATTCGTGTGCTCGTTTGGGATTTTTGGGGAACCAGCCTTTCTGCACGCGCTTCTTCTGCGAAAACAGTTCGCCGATGCCCCAGAGGGCCGACGCACCGAAGACACCCAGGAATGACGAGAGATAGATGTTGTTGATGAAGAGGGCTGAGCCTATGCAGGCCAGTCCGATGAGCAGATAGACCACCCAGGGGCGTGTGCCCCAATGGTATTCGGTCTTGATGACTATAGGATGCCAGATGCCAATGGTGAGAAAGGTGATGACGGCAATGATGATTCCTGTGAAGTACATGATTTTTATAGAAATGGTAATGTTGTAATTTCCTGAATTATCTGGTGGTGTGGAAACCGTCGAGATTATTGTAGCGGCGCTTCATCATACGTCGGTAGATGTGCTTCAGCCAGAAACTATTGGTCAGCGTGAAGAGTAGGCCGACGACAATCATGATGGTATAGCCTATGGTGTCGCCAAACAAAGCGGTAAACGAGAGCGCGACGGCAACGGGCACGAAGAACACGATGAGCTCAATGACGAGTTGCAGCGTGTTCTCAAAGTTCCCCTTGGCCGTAATTTTTTCGTTTAGCGGCAGCGTCTGCTTGTTATAGACGGCCAGTTGGAACAGGATGCAGTATTCGGGTCCTGACGTGATGAACAGATAGGCCAGAATCATCAGGATGGAGTATCTGCCTGACACCACCGTGGGGATGAGCAGCAGGGTAGGCAGTATGAGCACGGCGCAGTAGAAGTAGTACTTGGCCTTCAGCAGGTTGTAGATATTTTCTTTGTGAACCATGAGCAGGTCGATGTAGTTGCCTTCGGGGCCCATGATTTTCACCAGATTGACGGCACCGAAGAACACGAAGCAGTAGAGACACCAGATGTTGGTGGAGAAGCGTCCGTCATAGACATCGGTGAAGGCCAGCAGGAGGCTGAGCATGGTAATGATGATGATGCCCTGAATGAAGCGCTGCTTGACCGTCTTGTTACGCATGGTGCTTTTGATTTCCAGCTTCAGGTATTCGCCTATTTGTCCGAACCGGTTCAGGAATGTGAACTGCGAGACGTGCTTGAGCTTGGTTTTTTCCTGACGCGATATTTCCTCATAGATAAAGTGCAGCTGCAGACGGCGGTTGACAAAGTAGAGAATGGTGCAAACCACCAGGCACACGGCGGCGGTAGTCCATGAGAAGCCATAGTCCTCACCGCACTCAATGAGCGTCCCGGCCCACTTCTCTACATCAATGAAGGCATAGCCGTAGATGGCCAGATAGACAATGCCTGGTAGCCACCACCACCATATTTTATGGTTAACCAGCGTGCGCACCAGCAGATACCACTGACTGTTGGTTGTTATCATAAGCCACAGCAGGGCAAGCATGCCTACGCCCCCCCAGAACGATAGTCCGCCCCAGAAGCAGATATAGACATAGGGCAGGAAAAGCCCCATCCAGATGAGATTGCCTGCCGACAGTATGTTCGTAATCAGGAAGCAGTCGATGATGTTTCCCTTCTTGAGCGGCATGGTGATGTAAGGCTTGACGAGCATGGCCGGTGTCTGCTGCATGCCGAAGCGCATAAAGAAGTCGAGGGTCAGCAGAAAGGGCATGACACCGAACAGCAGCGTAAAGTCACCACCACGTGTCCCCCAGCCGAGCATGGTTCCGATGAAGATAAGGTAGAGAAGGGTGAACCCCAGTCCGATGTACAGGAAGACTTTTCCCACTTTGTTCTGCTCGAACAGCGGGCTTCGGCGTTCACTCAGTTTCAGGTTACGCCGTAGGGCAAGGTAGAGCTTGAGTAGTGACAGGCGTGAGCCTGCTGGTTTCAAAGTGTCTTGCTTCATCTCAGGTCTATGATTTCGGCATGTGGGTATTCCTTGGTGTTGAAACGGAACATGGAGTCGTTGAGTTTCGCTGCCTTCAGGTTGCTGATGATAATGGTTGTCCATCCGTTTCTCTGCTTCATCTTTACCTGTGTGGGCACGTAGCCTTTTTTGCTGACGGTAATGTACATCTCCTGCAGGTTGCGTTTCTTGTTGGTAGCCGTCAGGTGTACCTCATAGCTGTTGCCCTTGGTGGCCATGGTGTAGCTGAAGCCGTTACGGTAGATGTTGATAAAGTTATAGGGGTTGATGGCCTGCAAATCGTTTTCCGACGGATTGCTGACGCTCACCTCGTTGTTGCCTTTCATGTAGGTCCATTGTGTCTTGCCGTCAAACCAGATGGTAGCCACCTCTGTCGTAGCCTGGAATTTCTGCCCCTTGACGTAGATGTTGCCGTCGGTGGGACTGAAGTTTGGTCCGGAAATCTTGAACTTGGCACTAATGCCCTGTTTGTTGCTGATGGTCTTGGCGGCATTGTCGAGCACCTGCTTGGCAGTCTGACCGCTGACCGTTAAGGGTAAAAGGGCAAAAAGCAGCAAAGGCAAAAACCATTTCACCATACCCGTTGCCTGATTGATTATTACGTTTCTCATTTCTATCGTCTTTAATATTTAATGTTTAATGTTTAATGTTTCACCTCAGCAGACTGATCAGGTTGTCCAGGCTGACCTCGTCCTGTATGAGCACCTCACGCGGCTTTGAGCCCATGGCGGCACCCACGATGCCGGCCTTCTCTAACTGGTCCATCAGTCGTCCGGCACGGTTGTAGCCGATGGCGAATTTGCGCTGTATGAGGCTGGTGCTTCCGCTCTGCGACATGACAATAAGGTGTGCAGCCTCCTCGAAGAGAGGGTCCAGGTGCGTCATGTCAACATCGTTCGAACCACCAGCGTCGCCACCGTCATCATTCATAGGCTCTGGCAGCTCAAAGGTTGAGGCATAGCCCTGTTGCTTGGCAATAAACTCGTTGATGGCATCCACTTCCGGCGTATCGACGAACGCGCATTGTACGCGGATGGGCTCGTTGCCTTGCAGGAACAGCATGTCGCCACGGCCTATCAGTTGGTTGGCGCCCATGCGGTCGAGGATGGTCTTCGAGTCGATGCCCTGTGCCACCTTGAAGGCAATACGTGCAGGGAAGTTGGCTTTGATGGTACCTGTAATGATGTTTGTCGTTGGGCGCTGCGTGGCAATAATCATGTGAATGCCTACGGCGCGCGCCTTCTGGGCTATGCGTGCTATGGGCAGCTCAATCTCCTTTCCGGCTGTCATAATCAGGTCGCCGTACTCGTCGATGATGACCACGATGTAGGGCATGTAGCGGTGTCCTTTTTCGGGGTTCAGCTTGCGTGCAATGAATTTCTTGTTGTAGTCCTTAATGTTACGCTCGCCGGCCGCCATCAACAGCTCGTAACGTGCATCCATCTCCACGCAGAGCGAGTTCAGCGTGCGCACCACCTTTGTAGTGTCGGTGATAATGGGCGATGCAGAGTCGTCAGGCACCTTGGCCAGGAAGTGCTTGTCAATCTTGGCGTAGATGCTGAACTCAACCATCTTCGGATCGACGAGCACGATTTTCATTTCAGCCGGGTGTTTCTTATATAATAAAGAGGTAAGGATGGCATTCAGACCTACTGACTTACCCTGACCAGTAGCACCGGCCACCAGCAGGTGCGGCATCTTAGCCAGGTCGAACATGAACACCTCGTTGGTAATGGTCTTTCCCATGGCGCAGGGCAGGTCCATCGTCGTCTCCTGGAATTTCTTGCTGTTCAGCACGCTCTCCATCGACACAATGCTGGCCTTGGCGTTAGGCACTTCAATACCAATGGTTCCCTTGCCGGGTATCGGGGCTATGATACGAATGCCCATAGCCTTCAGGCTCAGGGCGATGTCGTCTTCCAGGTTACGTATTTTCGAGATGCGCACACCTTGTGCCGGTGTTATTTCGTAGAGCGTAATGGTGGGTCCTACGGTAGCCTTGATGGCGTCAATCTCTATTCCGAAGTTGCGGAGCACCTCCACAATGCGGTTCTTGTTGGCGTTCTGCTCCGTCATGTCAATGTAGGGCCTGCCGTCGTCTTCATATTTCTTCAGCAAGTCGAGTGTGGGGTAGTGGTAGTTCTCTAACTCCAACTTCGGGTCGTATGGTGTTTCAATGTTGCCGCGCATGTCATTACCCTGAGCCGTTTCCTCTTCGTCGGCCAGCTGCACTTCCATGTCGGGCGACTGTCGTGGAGTCTCGTTTGTAGGCTGTTGGGTGGTTGATGTCTGGTGCTGTGTGGCATGGCTGAATTCCGCTCCCTGCTGTGTAGGGTCGGCGGCGCTTTTCCATTCCACCGTTTCGGTGTATGGGTCGTCAAACACGTCAGGGTCTTCCACTATCTGGGTCAGCGGATTGGGCTCCTCGTTGCCGTTATCCTTCGAGGGGTCGTGAATAGTGAACTTCACGCGGTCAATGAGCTTCGACGGGTTCAGCAGTTTGCGTGTGAAGTAGATGGTTTCTGCGCTGATGTAGGTCAGAAATGCGATGGCCGTCAGGGCCAGCACGGCGGTCAGGCCGGGTGCTCCGAGGTATCCCTCTATCTGCTGACAAATGTAGAGTCCGTGGTCGCCGCCGGGGTTGAAGCTGCTGTCAATGAATAGTGGCGAAAGAAACTTGGCGAAGGTTACCGAGAGCCACACCATGAGAATCATCAGCACCATGAACCATTTTAGCAGGTTGATGCTGGTGTAGGCCTTCATCAGCCGGAGCGACAGGAGAATGAATAGCACAGGTATGAGGAACGCCGGCAGCCCGAAACATTGCTTGATGAAGAAGTAGGCTGTATAGGCTCCCAGCGAGCCGCAACTGTTCATGAACTCGCCGTTCTGGTTGGCCAGTTCGCCGTCGCGCGGCTGTTCTATCAGTGTCTGGTCGGCAGCTCCTGTCGTGAAGAAAGAGATGAAGGAGATAATCATGTAGATGGCTATGCCAAACAGCACGGCACCGAGCAGAAAGTTCAGCTTCTCGTTTTGAAAGATATTTTTAATGCCCAATGCCTCTGTGAACGAGGCTTTTTGGGGGCGACTCTTCTTTTTTGCC
>Ga0310691_10008240_pt1 | contig 10735 bp, 8 predicted proteins | sample 176DNAGHGlowgp2_FD_203887 | JGI IMG/M metagenome (GOLD analysis project Ga0310691, IMG submission 203887) | Sheep rumen microbial communities from Palmerston North, Manawatu-Wanganui, New Zealand - 1766 DNA GHGlow gp2 (v2) (version 2) | ecosystem: Host-associated > Mammals > Digestive system >... | reverse complement strand
TGAGAAAACAAAAAACCGCTGAGTGGTTCACTCAACGGTTATGTTCCACCGCTGCACGGGATTGATGCACTGCAAATCGCAGCCCCCAAACACAACGTCCGAAACGCACGAGCCGTGCCGATGCTTCGATGCAAATATAGAAACAGGAAATCCACACATCCGAGAATGTCAAGGTTGACATTTTCAACAATTTTAGCCAAAAACTATATTATATTTGTCATAAACCAAAGAACTGACAAGAATAAAGTTATGGCTAAAATAGACGGATACTTGGACATTGTTCCCAAAATCAAAAAGATAAAATTTCCAGTCAGAGGGAAAATCGGTATCGTGTTAAACGATGGTAGAGAAATCATTGCTCCAATCTCTGCATTTCCTTCCATCAAGAAAGTTCCAGTGAAGGAGAGAAACAAATGGTATCTCACAGCTGGAGGATTCACTTGGGATTCTTGCCCAGAGGTGATACACATCGAACAAGTTTTGGGAAATTTCTCAAAGTATAAACACGAAGAGTAAAATCAACCAAGGAATGCAACCTTACGCAAAACACAAAGATTTTTGCCATTATAAAAATACAACTATCTGATTATCAGATAGTTGTATAGTGGAGCTGACGGGAGTCGAACCCGTGTCCAAACGAGGAACCAATCCGCTTTCTACATGCTTATCTTCGCCTTCGGTTTTCGTGCATCCGCAAGACCGAAGCCACCAACGAATGCCTTATCCGCTAAAATCTCACACACGCCGCACGGCCGGCACATGCTATCCCCGATTTTACCACACCACTTTGCCAGACGCTTCAGGGCTTGGCTTCTGAGTGATGTCTTGTCTCAGCACCTTGTGCCGAGATTAAGCCGACCTACTATTATTCGGTTAGGCAGCAAGAGCGTAGTTATTCTCGCCAGTTATAGTTTACCCGATGAGATTAAAGTGCTTATCAGACAATGCACTGCATGCTTACGCATTACTTCTACCCGCTGTCAAAACCAGGCAGCCCCTTACTCTTAAGGTGTTAATGCGACTGCAAATGTATGCAATAAAACGATATGGCAATGAAAACAAGGCTGATTTTTCACTTCAGCGCTATGTCGAGTATCTCGCTTGGAGAAGTGACCATGTGGCTCGGCGAGCAAGCCTCGAGCTCTGCCTTGGAGCGGAATCCCCACAATACCGCCACGGAGTCCAATCCGGCGTTTCGGGCGGTGTTCATGTCGATGGACGTGTCGCCCACGTATAGCGCCTGGCTCTTGTCCTGGATGCCGCAGTCGCTGAGTATGTCGAAGACGATGGCTGGGTCGGGCTTCACGTTGTAGCCCTCGCGATGCCCATAGACGGCGTTAAACTCAAAGTCTGGAAACGAATTTCTTATGACCCGGCAAGTGCCTTCGTGATATTTGTTCGATGCCACAGCAGTCATTATGCCGTGGGATTTGAGCGCGCCGAGCAGTTCCACGATGCCGGGATATGGCTTTGTCAGGTCGGTGCTGTGGTCTTTGTAATAACTAAGGAACAGCTCTCTCATGCGCGCCTCAACGTCTGGCACACGAGCCTCCTCGGGCAGCGCACGGTGGAAAAGCATGCCGATGCCGTTGCCCACGAACATCTTGTACGCCTCGACGTCGTGCTGCGGATAGCCGAGCGTGCGCAAGGCGTAGTTGGTGGCGGCGGCGAGGTCGGCTATGGTGTCGAGCAACGTGCCGTCGAGGTCGAAGATTACGAGTTTCTTGCTCATGGCTATCTGTCGGTTACTGACTGATAAATGACCGAAGCGATGTCGGTGCGGACGTTGGTCTTTATCAGTTTCTTGTTCCATGCGTCCGGGTTCACTCTGTTCGAGAGGAATATGTATGTCAGGTCGTACTCGGGGTCTATCCACACGCAAGTGCCTGTAAATCCTGTGTGGCCTATCATGACGTGCTCCTTGTTGGCGCTCTCCTCTATCTTCTGACGGTCGAATCCCAGTCCGCGACGGCTTATCTCGCTCTTGGCGTTGACGAACACGCTGTCGGTCTCCGCCGAAAAGTAAGTGTGTCCGCCGTACGTTCCGTCGTTCAGCCATATCTGGCACAGCTTGGCGAGGTCCTCGGCATTGGAGAACAGTCCGGCATGACCGCTCACACCGCCTTGGAAGGCCGCGTTCTCGTCGTGCACATATCCGCGCAGATGCTGCTTTCTGAGGAATGGGTCGTTGGCTGTAGGCATGATGCGCGACTTGCAGAATCGCTTCAGCGGCAGATAACCGGTCGTCACTGCGCCCGCCGGACGGTAGAAATTCTCCGTCACGAACGAGTCAAGAGACATTCCCGACACCTTCTCCACAATGCGCTGCAGCAGCATGAAGTTGATGTCGCTATAAACATATTTCCTCTCGCCCGGCTTGATGTGGGCTATGGCTGCTGTCACGGAATCCTTGAACGAAGGATTCAGATACAGTCCTTCGGCTATTGGCAATGTGTGCAGCGAATCGAGCGAGTCGCAAACGAGCTCCGGCACGAACTTGAAATCGGCGTCGGCGTATGTCGCTACGTCCACACGGGCTGTGTGGTTGGCGTCACGCTTGCCGAAGAGCGGAACCGAAGGATTGTTGCGCTTAACGGTGGACATGTAGAACGGCTTAGACGCAGGCAGACCCGACTGATGCATCAGCAGGTCGCGGACGGTGACGTGGTGCAGCCTCTTCATCTCCGGCAGATAGTGCGACACGTGTCTGTCGAGGTTTATCTTGCCTTGGTCGTAGAGCTTCATGACAGCAGGAAGAGTCGCCATAAGCTTGGTGCAAGACGCAAGGTCGTAGATGTCGCTTGTGGAAACGACTGCCGACGACTCGTAGCCCGGATGTCCGAACGCCTTGTCATAGACTATCATTCCGTGCCTTGCCACAAGCACCTGGCACGAAGGCGTAGCGTGACCGTCGATAGCAGCGCCGACAATCGAGTCGATAAGCGCCAGCCTCTCCGACGACATGCCCACATCCTCCGGACGGGCATATCCGAGGCGATTCTTCGACGTACGCACCGAACGGCCCTTGTCGCAAACATTCTGCACCGAAACAGGCAGATGGGCGTCGGCGTAGTTCGCGCCGAAAATCACGTCGGCGCTTGCGTACTGCATGCACTGCGCGCTCTCATAGCCCACGACTGTCGCGTCAGCCAGCAGCACCGACTCCTTGTATTTCGACATCAGATAAGGCGAAATGAAATAAGCATGCACCGTCTTGCCCTTGGCGTCCTTTGTCAGTCGCGCCAGAACGCTGTCCGGCACTTGGTCGTCGTGTATAGAGAATATCGCCACGTCGGCGTTCTTCACCACGCTGTCCACCACGCAAGGCACGCCCTTGGCGCAGTCGCCAGCCATTATGTTGTATCGTGTCACACTGCCGTGCAGAGCCACACGCGATGCGAAGTAAGTCTCGCCCTTGCTGCCGAGAGTCACAAGCACTATATTCTTGTCGAGAGAAGCCATAGGAATCGCCCTGCCGCTGTTCTTGAGCACCGTCACGCATCCTCTGGCGATGCGCTGCTGCAGGCTCTTTGCCGACTCGCTGTTCAGCACCGAGGCTATGCGCTCAGGGTCCACAGGCTTGTACTCATGAGCCCCACACAGATATTTGTAAATAAGCACCTTACGGCACTTCTGCTCTATGTCGTCCATCGTCAGCACACCGTCAGCCACTGCTTTTTTCACGCTCGCTATCGCCGTTCCGGTGGCGTTGCCCTCGCCGGCGTCCAGTATCATGTCGTTGCCAGCCACGAGAGCCTCAACGCAGTAGTTCTTGCGCTTAGCCACAGCGCCCATCTTCATCGCATCGGTCATTATCAGGCCGTTATAACCCATCTCGCCGCGCAGGAAGTCGGTGACGATGGTCTTGGAGAGCGATGCCGCCATGCCCGACTTGTCAAGCACCGGCACCGAGATATGCCCCACCATCACGCCGTCCAGCAGATGCTCCTCCTGCAGTCTTCTGTAAGGCAGCAGGTCAACGGAATCGAGCGTGGCTCTGTCATGCGTCACCAGGGCGAGCTCCTTGTGCGAGTCCTGCTGCGTGTCGCCGTGGCCCGGGAAGTGCTTGCCCACGCACGCTATGCCGTACTGGTGCATGCCCCTGACGAAGATTGACGCCTTGCGGGCTATGTCCTTGGCGTCATCGCCGAACGAACGTACGTTTATCACGGGGTTATCGGGATTCAGATTCACGTCCAAGACAGGATCGAAGTTCACATGTATGCCCAGCGCCTTGCACTGGCGGCCCAGCTCCACGCCCCAGTCATATATCAGGCTGTCGTTGTCGAGTGCCGAGAGCGTCAGCTTGCGAGGGTATCGGAGCGTGTTGTCAAGTCTCATGCGCAGTCCCCACTCGCCATCGAGGGTGATCAGCAGCGGCACCTTGGCTGTCGATTGCGCGAGGTTGGTCAGCGCCGCCTGTCCTTCGCAGTTGCCCTTCCAGAACAGCAGTCCGCCCACCTTATTCTCCTTTATCTGCTTCAGCAATGCCGTGCGCAGCGCCGGAGTGTCCTGCGCCTTGGTCGTGAAGATGAACAACTGCCCTATCTTCTCGTCATCGCTCAGAGTCGCCATCACAGAGTCAGCCCACATCTGGGCCTTCATGTCGTTTACGTTAAATCTATTGTTTGAGTGTGCCGCCACAGAAAAAGACAGCGGAAGCATCAGAAGCGATGCCTTGAATATATTCTTCAGATTCATCCTTGATTCGTTTTTTATAAGAAACACAAATATAATAAAAAGAGAGCAAAGACTGGCAAAAGGCAGAGCCGACGACTGCGCAAAAAAAACATTATCAAACGTATCGGACCAAACAATGGAGGTCATTGGGATATTATCATATAATAGCGCAAATAAACAATAAGTCATTATCATACACGCACAAAAATCTCAATAAAGAGCGACATAACCAGAAAAAAGAATTATCTTTGCAGTCCATTTCGGACAGCCTCTGGCAGATAAGTGTGAACTGTGAATGCTATCAGGAGTGAGAACAACAAACACATTTTTTAAAACAAAATGGATTTAATCAAAGTAGCCGAGCAGGCTTTCGCTGGCGAGAAGAAGGAATTCCCAGCATTTAAGAGTGGCGACACAATCACAGTCGCTTACAGAATCAAGGAAGGTAACAAGGAGCGTATCCAGCAGTACCGCGGTGTAGTTATCCGCATCTCTGGACACCAGGACCAGAAGCGCTTCACTGTTAGAAAGATGTCTGACAACGTGGGCGTTGAGCGTATCTTCCCTATGAACTCACCATTCATCGACAGCATCGTAGTCAACAAGTACGGTAAGGTACGCCGCGCTAAGCTTTACTACCTGCGCGCCTTGACTGGTAAGAAAGCCCGCATCAAGGAAAAGGCAATGCCTAAGAAGGAGGCTTAATCACCTGCTTCTTGCAACAAAAGACAAAATCCGCAACCTCTCACGAGGCTGCGGATTTTTGTTTTCCGCCCCCCGCCGCCAGCAAAAAAAATCCGCAAAGCCTAAGCGGCCCTGCGGATAGATATCAAATCAAGAATTGTTCAGCCCAATCACACCTCGAGAGCCAGATGGTTCTCCTCAGCCATGCGCCTCATGTTCATGATGGCATAACGCATGCGGCCGAGAGCTGTGTTGATGCTGATGTTAGTCAACTCGGCTATCTCCTTGAACGAGAGGTTCTCGTAGAAACGCATGCGGACGATCTCGCGCTGAGAGTCCGGAAGCTCGTTCATAAGCTTCTTGACGTCCTTGAGTATCTGCGATGCCACGAGCTTGTCCTCGATATTGGCGTCCTGAAGGTCGGCCTGCTGCAGCACGTTGGCATAGTCGAGACATTCCTCGCCTACCTGGTTTTCGCTCTTGCGAGCACGGAAATAGTCAATAATAAGGTTATGCGCCACACGACAAAGGAACGAGAAGAATTTGTCGTTTGCAGAATAACGATGCTGTCTGATGACTGTAATGGCACGGAAGAATGTGTCCTGGAAAATGTCGTTCGCTACATCTTCGTCCTTGACATAGAAAAGTATGTAAGAGAAAATTCTCTTATTATGTCTGTTGAGGAGTGAAGCGAAAGCCTCATTCTCGCCGTTTGCATATCTGCTCACCAATTCGTCATCGGTCATAGATACGTACTTGTTCATTACTTTAGATTTTAGGTTCTGAAGTATGAATGTGCAATAGGCGGTAAGGTTTTAGGTTATTGAATAATAATCGGGAACTCGTTATTCCCTTAATTGTCTGCGACAAAGATATGTAAAAAAGCTCCGATGGATATACAAATGCCCAAATCGGGTACAAATATGCAAAACCGCAGAAACCGCGTCTATAAAAGACTTTAATCAAAAACATGCTGAAAAAATATGTTGCACAACATATTTTCGCGCGATAAATTAACTGTTAGAATGGGTATCCGATGGCGAGATGCCAAGCCATGTCGTTGATATTGAACGGATGGCGCCACTGTCTGCTGCTGCGCGAAGGGTCGTAAAGCCGCGCGCCCACATCGAGACGGACAAGGAAGAACGAGAAGTCGAATCGCAGTCCCAGTCCGTAGGAGCACGCGAGCTGCTTATAGAACTCTGAGAACTCGAACTGTCCGCCCTGCTGTGTCTGATAGCTGTTTATGGTCCAGACATTGCCGGCATCGACGAACGCCGCCCCCTCGAGTATCCAGAAGAGCTTGAAACGGTACTCGAAGTTGAGGTCCAGTTTTATGTCGCCGGACTGGTTGAAGTCGGTGCGTCCGCCTGTGGACTTGTAGATGCCCGGTCCGAGCGAGCGGATAGACCATCCGCGCACGCTGTTGGCTCCGCCGGCGTAGAAGCGCTTCTCGAACGGCACGACGTCGGCATTGCCGTAAGGATAGGCCAGTCCCACGCCTACGTGGTAAACGAGCGTGTTCTTGTCGTTGACCACCTGGTTGTACGAATAGTTGAACTCGCCCTTGACGTACTGCGAGTAGCGTATGTCGAGGATTCGCCACGCGCCGTCGTCCTTCTTTACTCCGGCGAGGCTGCATATACCTGACAGGAGGTTGCCGGCCGTCTCCACCGAGCCTCTATATGAGAAGAAGTTGGAGTAGTTGTTGTGCTTGTTGTTGCGCGAGAACGTGAATCCCAGCGCCATGATGATGTGGTCCTCGTAACTGTACCTTATTATAGAGTTGGCGTTGAGGTAGGTCTGGCGGAAATAGTCGGAGATGGTAGGCAGATAGACATACGACAAGTCCAGCAGCTTGATGGAGTAACGCTCATTGTCGAGCGAGCCTGTCGTCCACCAATACTCTATGCCGGCGTTGGCGATGTTTCTGTCGTACCAAGGCGTGGTCTGGTAGTTGTATGAGAGCGAGAACTCCGTGGAGGCTCGTATTCTTCGCCTGAGCTTCTCCGGAATGAATGGGAAGAGCACCTTAGGGAATGTGAGAGCCGCCTCGCCTCCAATCTCGAGCGAGCGGTCGTTGAGCGCGTCTTTTATATCACCCATAGGCAGATAACCTATACGCGTCTTAATGGAAAGCTGGTCCGCTCCCCTGAATATGTTGCGGTGCGTGTATGTTCCGTTGAGCGCCGCGCCTATGTCGCCATCGGTGTTCGTGCCTTCCACCTCCACCGAGTATGACTGCACACGGTTAGGCGTGACGGAAATGTTGCAATCCACGAGCGAGTCGCAGCCCGGCACACGCCTGAAGTAAATGTTCACGTACTTGGTAGTGCCCAGCGAACTGAGCGACGAGTTGGTGCGCTCCACATTCTTTGCGCTGTAGTACTGTCCCGGCAGCACATGGATTTTCATGTAAAGCGAGGACGGACAGAGCCTCCGTTTGCCGTGGTAGTAATAGTTCATGCTGCCGCACGAGAGCGTGTCCTTGTAGTTGGTGGAATAGGAAAGGTCGGTGTTGTACTCCCAAGGATAGACGTTGACGTTCCTTATCTTGACACGGATATGGTTCTTCAGTTCCTTTGGCTGTCCGCCAGCCACGTTCATCACCATCGGACGGCACTTGAACACCACGCTGACACTGTGGTCATCGACAGTCGTGTCCGCCTCGGCGTAGATGTAATCGTTGGACATGTAGTAGAAGCCGCTGTTGCGCAGGAACGTCACCATCTTGGCGCGCTCGGACTGCAGCGCGTCGAGGTCGAACAGGTCGCCGGGCTTGGCAGAGAACTGGTAGTTGTACATGTAAGCCCTCAGTGTGTCGTCCTCAATGTCGAGCGATATGTCACTGAGTTTGTACGGCTGGTTGCCTTTGATGTCGAAACGCACGTTCATCTTCTTGCGCTTGCGTCCCTTGACTATCGTGTCGGCCTCGACTTCCACGTTGTGGTAGCCTTTGTTCTTCATGTAGCCTTTGATGTTCTGGCGCGACATCTCCATATCGTCAGCGTCGAAGATGACCGGCGGCTCGCCTGCGCTACGAAGCTTGCGGTTTATCCACTTAGAGGAGTCGCGCCCGGACATGTTGTAGATGGCAAGCGAGAGGCGTATTCGTCCGAAAATTCCGGTGTTAGGCTTCTGTCTGAGATACTGCTTGATTTGTGTTTTAGAGATGTTGTCCACGTCCGACTTCACCTCCACTCTGTTGAAGAGGAACTGCTTGTTAGGCACAAACTTGGTCAGACTGCACGAAGAAGTCAGCAACGCCATAAGCATAGCAACTACAAGCATGATACTGAAGCGTGGACTTCGTGACATATTTTATGATATACAGATAACCTAATTAAAAGCACAAATATAAGAAAATCGCCGGTTCTAATCAGGAGATTTAAAATCAAAGAGAGAAACAAGGGACGGCGTAAGCGGAAAATGGATTATTTTTGCACAAAAGCAAAAGACATGGCATTAAGCAAAAACAGAATAAAAGAGCTGGCGAAATACAAACAGAAGAAAAACCGCGACGAGGAAGGCGTGTTCGTGGCTGAGGGCTGGAAACTCGTAGAGGAACTAGCGAGAAAGTTCGAATGCACGACTCTGATTGTGACAGAGAAAGCCGAGGCGGCGGCGAAAAGCAGCGGACTGAAGGCCGAAACCGCCAGCGACGACGAGATGGGCAGAATAACCCTGATGAAGACACCGAGAGAGGCATACGCCATATTCAAAAGACCAGACACCCGCATAACAAAAATAGACGCCAAAGGACTTACGCTCGCCCTCGACGGAGTGCAGGACCCGGGCAACGTGGGCACTATAATAAGGACAGCCGACTGGTTCGGTATCGAGACCGTCATCTGCACGAAGGACTGCGCCGAGCCTTACGGGCCGAAAGTCGTGCAAGCCACAATGGGCGCGCTCGGCAGAGTCAAGGTCATGGAGACCGACGACCTGAGCGCACTGCTCAAGGACGCAGCCGAAAGAGGCGTCTGCATCTACGGCACGCTGCTGGAGGGCAACGACATAACACAAGAGGAACTGAGCAACGACGGCGTAATCGTGATGGGAAGCGAAGGCAACGGACTGAGCAAAGAAGTGCGCGAATGTGTGAGCCAGAAGCTGAGAATAGAGAACTGGCCCAAAGGCAGAGAGACATCGGAATCACTCAATGTGGCAGTAGCCACAGCCATAGTCTGCGCGGAATTCAGAAGAAGGACCCACAAATAATAAACTAAAAAAAGTGAAAGAGAAGATTTGTGTAGTCCGGTGATTTTTATACTTTTGCAGTCTGCAAATAAGAAAATCGCATAAAATCATTATAAAAACTTTAAGAAAAACTTTTTATGGCTAAAACAGCGGATATTAAGAACGGAATGTGCCTCGAGTTCGATGGCCAGTACTACTATGTTGTAGAGTTCCTGCACGTAAAGCCAGGCAAGGGTCCTGCTTTCGTGAGAACAAAGCTGAAGAACGTTAAGACAGGTCTCGTTATAGAGAAGACACTTAACGCAGGTATCAAAATCAACGACGTGAGAATCGAGAGACGTGCATACCAGTATCTCTACAACGACGACATGGGTTACACATTCATGGACACAGAGAGCTTCGAGCAGATCATCATACAAAAGAACCTCATCAACGGCGTTGACTACCTGAAGGAAGGCGAGATGTGCGAGGTTGTCGTTCACGCAGAGTCTGAGACAGTGCTTTACGTTGACGTTCCTACAATCGTAACTCTCGAGATCACTTACACAGAGCCAGGCCTGAAGGGCGACACAGCGACTAACGCAATGAAGGACGCGACTGTCGAGACTGGCGCTAAGGTGAGAGTTCCTCTGTTCATCAACCAGGGCGAGAAGATCAAGGTTGACACAAGAGACGGATCTTACGTTGAGCGTGTTAAGGCATAATCGCACAAACACAATACAGCAAAGGCGTTCCTTTTACGGAGCGCCTTTTTTATTGCAATAAAGTTATAACTGCATACAATGCGAATAATCATTTTTAATTATTTTTGCATCACTAAAAAAATAATTAAATGAAACTCAACAAGACCGCAATCATTGCAATATTAGGCCTGAACATCGGTGTTTACGGATGCTCAGCCAACAACTCAACCACAGACAACAGCGCATCGGCTGACGCTTCAGCCAAGGCTAACGGCACCGCCACTGCATACACCGACGACGTAAGAGAAATCGTCGGCATGGACCACGGCAAACGCACCATAAGAATCGCCGGCGACGAGAGAATATCTCACCCTGAATTGAAGAAGAACCAGGCGAGCAGATTCATCGTGATGTCCAAGAAGGACTATTATTTATATGTGTATGAAGGACAAGGGGTAGACACGGTACTGCTCGCGCGCTACGACTGC
>Ga0310691_10008239_pt1 | contig 10736 bp, 8 predicted proteins | sample 176DNAGHGlowgp2_FD_203887 | JGI IMG/M metagenome (GOLD analysis project Ga0310691, IMG submission 203887) | Sheep rumen microbial communities from Palmerston North, Manawatu-Wanganui, New Zealand - 1766 DNA GHGlow gp2 (v2) (version 2) | ecosystem: Host-associated > Mammals > Digestive system >... | reverse complement strand
CAGTCCCAAATTAGCAGCATAACGATCGCCCAGCAACAAGAGGTTCATCGCTTTCACCAGCAGGCAGCTCAGCGGAAGCAATATGCCCATAAGCACCACGAAGAGCACCATCTCGTCGCCCGATACACGAGAGAAAGAACCTAAGCCCCAAACCACAAACGACTTCACGTCTTCCTCCGGACTCAGGAACTTCAGTACACCGATGATGGCATTGGCCAGATAGCCTGTCATCACACCGATAATCAGCAGGGTGACATTGCCCCTCACCCTCTGAGATACCCACACAATGAGTGCCATCACCGCCAGTGCACCCACAATGGCAGCCACTGACATGGCTGCCTCTCCAAGGTAGCCAAGACGCGAGAGTGCCACACCACCCAGTCTGCCGGAAAGCAGCACCACGAAGGCCACGCCGAGGGCAGAGCCGTTGGAAATGCCAAGCACCGACGGTCCTGCCAGTGGGTTACGGAACACAGTCTGCATCTGCAGGCCGCTCACCGCCAGCCCTGCTCCGGCAGCGATGGCGGTGAGCGACTGCGGCAGTCGTGACTTCCAAATGATGTTCTGCCATATTTCCGAGCCGGAGGTGTCTCCGGCCAATATGCGGCAAACATCGCCAACGGGTATCCGTACACTGCCGATAAGCAGGTTGACCACAGTCAGCACGGCTATTGCCGCCACCATGACGATTATCAGCATTAAGGTCTTACGCATCTTATTTGAGCAGACGGTAGAACGTCGGTTGATAGTCTTTCTCGACGAGAGCGGGATGGAAAATAGCTACGAAATCCTTCAGCAGAACATCAGGCTTCACGGGCGAGATTTCATAATAAGGCGTCTGCTTCATGTTGCAGTATATCACCTTCTTCTGCTGGAAAGCATTGAAGAGGGTATTGCGCGGCTCCGATGCCTTGAGGGCGTCGTAGCTGAAATCGCCGGGATAGCTGTTCAGTATGCGCCAATAGTCGGCCTTGGCGGCAATGGCGTACATCCGTTCGAACTCCAGATTCTCACCACTCGTCTCGTCGTCGTTGACCACGTAGTCGGCTCCGGCATCACGGAAGATCTGCGCCAGATAGTTCTTCCCGCCCACGGCGTGCCACGTGCCGTAGTGCATCTCTCCGCTCAGTACTGTAGGCCGCACAGTGGCCTTGCCGGCCACGGCCTTCAGCGCATTATAGCGCTGCTCTATGCCGTTGAACACTTCGGCGGCTTCGCGCTCCTTACCTATAAACATGCCCACGAACTTCACCCACTCTGCCTGCCCCAATGGGTCGAGTTCCTTGTAGCCCAGATGTGGCACAAGGGTAATGCCCGTCTCCTTGATGGCTTCATAGCCGCCACGCTTGGAGGGTGAGATGAAAATCACCTGGGGATTGGCTGCAAGAATCATTTCTGTGTCGAAGTTTCCTTCCATGCCGATCTTCACGATGCGACCGTCTTTCACACGGGCGTGGATATCTTTGTTGAAAAGGTTCTTAGTACCCGTCAACCCTTTCACCACGTCGTGGGCATTGAGTACGGTGAAGTTCGACAACTGCAGCGCCGTCATGCAGATGGTGCGCGTCACGGGCACCTTCACCTTGGTGTAGCCATCGGGCACGACGACCGCATCGTCGATAACCAGGGCGAAGCGATCGCCACTGCCTACTTCTACAAGCCGAATGCCGGAGGAGTCTCTTACTTGATAGCCTGTGGCGTATCTGGGCTGCGACAGGTCGGCTGCTACCGTTGTGGTGTCGGTTTCCTGAGTGCTACGGTCCGTCGTACGCCGCCCGCCGCAGGAAAAGAGTGTCAGCACAATGCTGACAAATAGACAAATTTGTTTCATATTGCCTGCAAAGGTAGTCAATAAAAGTGAAAAATCGGTCTTCGTTGACACAATTCTTCACCTTTTGTTCTTCATTTCTGATTTTATTGCTTATCTTTGCAGCGCAATACAGCAATGTGTTGCCCGTAGAGGTTCGCTTAGCCGCGATTAATTGGGAATGTGAGTGTAAATCTCCGACTGTCCCGCAGCTGTGAACTCCATTATGGCTCCGAAGCAAAAGGCCATTGCCCGCTTGGGCGAGAAGGCGCTTGGGAGTGGAGGAAAGTCAGAAGACCAGCCTTTTTACGGTTAAAGTGCCGGGTGCTCTCGATGTAAGGGCATCTTTGGGTCAATCATTTATACGTGTATTATTATATAGGTTTGAAAGGGAGACCCCGTCGTGAGATAGCGTCTCCTTTTTTTGTATCAATGGTTCATGTCTCTGCCAGATGTGTCACAAGGATCTTGATGCCAATGAGGATAAGGATGATGCCTCCTGCAAGTTCGGGCTTCAGCCTGCGGGCAATGACACGTCCGAAACGGTGGCCTAACAGCAGACCGGCAACAGAAAGCACCGACGATGTCATGCCGATAACAACAAGCGGCACGGTGAGCTGCGACAAGCGGTCGTATCCCGTGCAGCCCAACGAGATGCCCACCGCCAACGCGTCGATACTCGTCGCTACAGCAAGCAACAGTTGAGCGGACAGACGGTGGGGATTGAAGTGATGCTCCTGTTCCGGCTGGAAACTCTCCCACACCATTCTTCCTCCGATGAAGGCCAGCAGCGCAAAGGCTATCCAGTGGTCTACTGCCTCAATATAGGCTCTGAACAGACTGATGCCCACCCACCCGATAAGCGGCATCAGCCCCTGAAAGAGACCGCAGAGGAGCGACAGGCGGAAAGGATAGTGCGAGAGGTCTGGCCGCAGACTATCGCCCTTGATGATGACACCGCTGACCACGGAAACCGTGAAACAGTCCATAGCCAAAGCTATTGCCAGAAAAAGGATGTCAAGCCAACTCATGCAAGTGATACTTATTTGTTGTATTTTTACATTTTGCGTGCAAAATAACGACATTTTTTTGAGAAAACCAAATTTTTCACTATCTTTGCGCAATAAAACCTATAACTTATTACATTACCCGACATGAAGAAAATACTATTTTTGGCAATGTTGCTTTCCGCTTCGGCCACGATGCAGGCAGAGCAAGTAACTGTCCAGACGAAGAACATGACGATGGTTCTCAATGTGGACAACGGCAAACAACCCCAGTACGTTTATTTCGGCAAGCGCCTTAGTGCATACGACCTGGCAAACCTCCAGAAACCCACCGGCGGACGAATGGATGCCTATCCTGCCTATGGTCTGAATACGCCTGCCGAAGCCGCCTTGGCCATGCGCCACAGTGATGGCAATATGTCGACAGCCCTCGTGGCAACAGGCGTGGAACAGCAGGGCGAGGTGACACGCATCCACATGAAAGACCCCGTCTATCCCGTCACCGTAGACCTCTGCTACAAAGCCTTCCAAGAAGAAGACATGATAGAGACGTGGACAGAGATCAGGAACGACGAGAAAAAGCCCGTCACCCTGACACAGTTTGCCTCCATCTGCCTGCCCGTCCGCCGTGGCGACGTATGGCTGAGCCATTTCTACGGCTCATGGGCCAATGAGGCACAACTTGTTGAAGAACCTCTCACCGCCGGCGAAAAGATTATCAAGAACAAAGACGGCGTACGCAACGCCCATACCGACCATGCCGAGGTGATGTTCTCTCTTGACGGCAAAGGCCGCGAGAACCAGGGCGACGTCATCGGTGCCGCCCTCTGCTACTCAGGCAACTACCAACTGAAAGTAGAGACCGATGACACGGAGTACCACTATTTCTTTGCAGGCATCAACCCCGACAACTCAGAGTATCACCTGAAGAAGGGCGAGACCTTTGCTACACCCAAGGTGGCACTGAGCTTCTCGCAGAAAGGGCTCTCCGGCGTAAGTCGCAACTTCCATAAGTGGGGACGCAAATACATGCTCGCCCACGGCGACAAGGAGCGCAAGATACTGCTCAACTCGTGGGAGGGTGTCTACTTCGACATCAACCAGAAGGGCATGGACCAGATGATGAGCGACATCGCCTCAATGGGTGGAGAACTCTTCGTGATGGACGACGGCTGGTTTGGCGTGAAATATCCGCGTAAGACCGATAACTGTGCCCTGGGCGACTGGGAGGTCGACAAGAACAAACTGCCCGAGGGCATCGAGGGTCTGCTGCGCGATGCCAAGAAGCACGGCATCAAGTTCGGCATCTGGATAGAGCCTGAGATGACCAACTCCGTGTCGGAACTCTACGAGCAGCACCCCGACTGGATTGTCAAGGCCCCAAAGCGCGATGCCGTACTGGGGCGTGGCGGCACGCAACTCGTGCTCGACATGGGTAATCCCAAGGTGCAGGACTTCGTGTTCTCTGTCGTAGACAACCTGATGACCAAATATCCCGAAATTGACTACATCAAGTGGGACGCCAACATGGCCATCATGAACCACGGCTCACAGTACCTGACCATGAACGACCAAAGCCACCTCTATATAGAATACCACCGCGGCTTCCAGAAAACTTGCGACCGCATCCGTGCCAAGTACCCCGACCTGACCATTCAAGCCTGTGCCTCTGGTGGCGGACGTGCCAACTGGGGCGTGCTTCCCTGGTTCGATGAGTTCTGGGTAAGTGACAATACCGATGCCCTCCAGCGCATCTATATGCAGTGGGGCACGAGCTACTTCTTCCCCGCCATTGCCATGGCCTCACACATTTCCGCCACGCCCAACCACACCGTCTTCCGCACCACGAGCATGAAGTACCGCATCGATGTGGCCATGTCGGGTCGCCTTGGCATGGAGATTCAGCCGAAAAACATGAGCGACGACGAGAAAGCCCTCTGCCGACAAGCTATCAAGGAATATAAGCAGATTCGCCCCGTGGTACAGTTTGGCGACCTCTACCGTCTTGTCTCTCCCTACGACAAAAAAGGTCTCGCCTCACTGATGTACGTCAATGAGCAGAAGACCAAGTCGGTATTCTTCTGGTGGAAGACAGAGTCATTCCAGAACGAGCATCTGCCCCGCGTAAAAATGGCAGGTCTCGATGCCGGAAAGAACTACAAGGTGCACGAACTGAACCGCATAGACCTCAAGCCGATGGACGTAGAAGGTAAAATCTTCAGTGGTGAGTATCTGATGAACCACGGTCTGGAGATGCCTTACCGCAACGAGCCCGAGTGGTCGAAGAAGACCGACTGGTCAAGCCGCGTGCTGTTGCTCGAAGCCCAATAAATTCCTATCATGGCAGCACACAATGAGTTGGGCAGATGGGGCGAAGACCTGGCAGCGGTGTTCTTGCGCGAACAGGGCATGGTTGTCATCGACCGTGACTGGCACTCAGGGCATCGCGACATCGACATCGTAGCCATAGACCGCGACACGGTGGTGTTCGTTGAAGTGAAGACGCGCCGCAACAGCGTCTTCGGCGATCCCGTCGAGGCCATCGATAACGCCAAACTGCGCAACCTCAGGATAGCCATCGACCACTATGTGAAGTCGAAGCGCATCAATCAGGCGTTCCGTCTTGACGTCATAACAATAGTCGGCTCTCCAGATTGTGGAGAGCCGACTATCACGCATCTCAGGGATGTATTGTTCTATTGATGCCTGTCACACCTCGCTCACAAAGCGACGGTGCAACATTCTCACTTCTTCTCCGGAGCAGCAGTAGCACCTGTCTGACCGTCGGCAGCGGGCTTCTTACAGTCCTTCTTATCGGCTTTTGCCTTCTTGCAACACTCTTTCTTACCGGCTTCTGCGCTCTTACAGCACTCTTTCTTGCCGGCTTCTGCCTTATTGCAGCAGTTCTTCTTGTCTTTGCAACAGTCCTTCTTCTCTACCTGCTCGCACTTCTGCTTGCAGTCAGCTTTCTTGTTGTCCTGGGCGTTGGCCACGCCTGAGAATGTCAATGCAGCCACGAGAAGGGCTGCGCTCATCATCATTTTTTTCATGTATAATTCGTTTTTATTATATAAATAACCTATAAAACTGCTGGCAAAGATACATGCTTTTCTGCTTACGTGCAAGTTTTTTTGATAAATAAAGCACATTTTATCACCTTTTTAATATTGCACGTATCACAAACCAAGCGTGCATCAGCAGTGTGGAGCACCAGCCGTAGTGACTCACCATGACGCGAAAACGCTCGCGGAGCGATTCACGGTGGTGGAGCGTAGTCTGGCCTTCCTGCGTGTAGTTGGCCGCTACTGCATGGAGGTTCTGCAGCGGCAGATGCCGATCGGCGGCAGTCTTCATGATGCGGATGCACCAGTCCACATCAGCCGAATAGCGATATTGCCGGTCGTAAGGCGTGGCTGCGGCGAGGTCGGCCCGCGCATAGAAAGCCTGATGGCAGACGAGCATGCCTTTTCGAAACGACCGCCAGGAGAGGTGCTCCGGCGGAGCCAGACGACGGTGGTGCAGAAACCGTCCGTCGCCGTCCACGATGTCGGTATCGCCATAAACCACAGCAGGGTAGTCTGGCCCTGTCACTGCCCCGGCAATCCGACTTGCAATGTCGGCTGTGGGCAGGAAGTCGCCAGCATTGAGGAAACACACGTAGCCGACACCCTCGGCGGTCTCCTCTGCCTGCATGGTGGCGAGCAGGCGCAATCCCTTATTCATGGCATCATAGATGCCGCTGTCGGGTTCGGAGACGATGACCACGCGATGGCCGTTGCCGGTGGCTTCCTGCACTGAGGCATAGCTCTGCACCATAGCCAGCGTGTTGTCGGTCGATGCACCGTCGATGATCATGTGGGTCAGTTGGCGATAATCCTGACGGCCTACGCTGTCGAGTGTGCGCTGCACCACGGCAGCGGCATTATAGGCCACGGTAATATAGACAATGTGAATCATAGCTTGTAATGCTTGGCAGCCATGGCCTCGTGGTACACGTCGAGATACTTCATCGCCACGCTCTGCTGTGAGTAGTTCTTCATAACCTTGGTGATGGCGGCCTGCGAGAGGGCCTCATGGTCAGCCTCGCAGAGCACCCAGCGGATACCCGCCGCCAAGTCATCGGCATCGCGGTAGGTAGCCACGTAGCCGTTGCGGCGGTGGTCTATCTCCTCAGGAATGCCACCCACCCTGAAGCCCACGCAGGGCACACCGCAGGCCATGGCCTCCATGATGGTGTTGGGCAGGTTCTCTGAGAGCGAGGGCAGTACGAAGACATCGGCAGCACTGTAGACGTCTACAATCTGCTGATCGCTGTTGATGTAGCCCAACGGATGAGCCTTCAGCGGCAGCTGATCTACCACCTCTTCAGCATGGCCACCCAGAATCACCACCTCGCACGCCGGTGTACAATCGGTCAGTTGGCGGCAGGCCTGAATCAGGAAGGCCATGCCTTTGTTCACGTTGGTCACACGTTGTGAGGCGAAGAGTATCAGTCGCTTGTCCTGCGGTAGTCCCAGGCGCTGGCGTGCCGCCTGCTTGTCTCGCCTATTATATATATGTGTGTCGATGGGATTGGGAATGCTGATTATCTTGTGTCCCTTGAGCAGTCTGCTCGCCTTCGCCTCCGCCTCCAGCCAGCGGCTACAAGCCACAAAGGTGACGTGCTCGCCGTCGAGCATGCGCTGCTTGCGCTGCCACACCTTGGTGGAGAGGTCGCTGGCAGAGCCTCCGCCGGGCAGATACTTACAGTCGTGACAAGTCGCCACAAAGTATCGGCAACCCAATGTGACATGGCAAATGGCAGTGGCGGGCCAGATGTCGTGCATAGTCCACACCACGGGCTTGCCACTGCGCAGGATGCGGCGGATGCCGTCGAGCGACAGCATGCCCTGGTTAATCCAGTGCAGGTGAATCACATCGGCCTCCTGAAACTCGCGCAGACGCGTGATGTCGGTTCCCGTGTTGGCAAGGTCTATGTCGAAGAGGTGCTTGCGCGAGAAATGCAGACGGACGAAGATGTCGAGCCGCTCCTTGAGGAAATGCCAGTGGTTTCGGGGCGACTTGGGAAGGCTGACCACGGTCAGCGCGTCGCTCTCCTTGTCGCGAACGAGCATGCGAGCCTTCACGCCATGGTTGTTCAGCGCCATCATCAGACGGTTGGCGGCTACCGCAGCACCACCCGTCCTCTCACTTGTATTTACTATCAATACTCTCATTGCCGCAAAGGTACTGCAAGTTTTGCAAAAAACAAAGGAAAATGAGTAATTATTTAGTGTTTCCGCACACAAGCAGTTGATTTACGTCAAGAATGATGGGTTTTTATACATTTATCTTGCATAAATTCTTGCGAGTTTCCAATTTTCGCCGTACCTTTGCATCGTCAAAAGGTTAATAGATTGTTTTAGGTTAGTAGTAATATTTATAGTTTTAGGTTTTTAGTTATTGGTAAAGGAAAGTTTTCAACTGTAGGATAACAGGAGGTCGCTGCGAAGCTCCCTTTTAAACTTTCAAATTTTTAGCCCTTGTGGGCTGAAAATTTCTTTTAGTGAAAAGGATTTTTAGTTAAACATAGGCTTTTTTTGACGCCACTGCTCGCGAGAGTAGTGGCGTATTTTTATAGTGTCGCCTTGCAGTGTCCGCCCATGAACAATCTCTCCGTGTCGTAGTTGCTGACCGTAAAACATTCGCTATCAGATAGTATGACAGACGAATGTAGTGATACTCCGTGGAGCGAGTTGTGTAGTGCCCTGCATGGTGCCTATGGGTTTCAGCGTCTCGCCTGATACGTCAGAAGTGCGGTACATTTGCCACTGCAAGGCCGTGCCATCAGACAGTTTGAAGCTGAAGGGCTGCTCTCGGTCGCTGTAGTTGATGACCACAGCCACCCAGCGACCGTTGGCATTGCGATAGGCGGAGCACATCACCCCGTATGGGTCAAACGTCTCAGAGGAGGTTACCTCGTAGCGCGTGGCCCCTGGGCGCACAAAGCGGCTGTAGTTGCCTAACGCCCACATCAGGCGCGAATCCACGGCATAACCGCTCGACATCACGGGGTCGGTGGCATAGATGCGGATAAGTCCGTCTTTGTAGTCACCACCCACTGCGCGCCACCACGACCAGCTCTCCGCATCGGCAAATACGAGGTCGTGATGGATAACGCGTGCCACGTAGAGCGCCGTCTTCATCGAGAAGTCGTAGCCGCCGCCACCACCTATCTCCTCGTCGTTGCCCATAATGCAGAGTTCGGTCTGCCAGAACTTGAGGCCATACTTGGCGATGGTGTCGCGCAACTGCTCGCGAATTTCCCGCATATAGGGCACGGGGGTGTTGGTCCAGTAGCTGTGCCCTACCATCCTGTGGGGCAGATTGGGGACATTGCCCAGATAGGTGTCGGTGCTGTCCTTAGAGAAAAATGTACGTATCTGATAGCCGCGCTCCCAGTTGGTTTCGTGGGTACCCAGCAGACAGCGCAGGTCGCTCGATTCCGATACCAGCAGTTCTGTGGTGAGACCCTGCTGCTTCAGTGCCCTACCCGTCTCTCTCAGTAGTCGTGCTATCTCGCGGTTGGTGGCTGGCGATCCCTCCTGCTTGGGTCCCAGCCAATTCCAGTGGCCGTCGGGCTCGTTGACGGGGCAAAGATAGTCGAAGTGGATGCCATCGTGGGCTTCTATTCCCTTCAGGGTTGTAGCCATAAAGTTAGCAAAATCGTCGTAGCAGTCATCTTTGAGATTGATGGTGCCGCCCCGTCCGGTATTGGTGGCCAGACCATTTTGGGTAAAATACACGGGCGCGGAGTTCATAAAGGCCAGGAAATGGGGCACGCCTCGCTCCTTGGCCATCCGCAGGAACTTGCGCTGTCCGGCCTGCTTGGTCCAGTCGTAGGTGCCGTCGCCCGTAAGGAAGCACTCCGTGCGCGTGCCGGGCTGTATCTGTGCGTCCTTACCCTGCTCGGCACTACCGGCTCCCAGGTTGAAACGCCATACGGAAAGGCCGATGCCAAGGGGCTTGCCCTGGGCATCGGTCTCGGTGGAGAAGAGCCAGTCGGCTATCTTCTGCTGCTCGGCCTCGTTGTCCCAAAGGCCGATAAACTGCATCGACCAAGCATCCGAGGCTCCGAAGTGGCGGATGGTCTGGCGTGGCTGGCTGACATCGATGGTGAAGTCGATGGCGTGGCAGGTCGAAGTCAGGACTGCCAGGCCAAGTATCAAAGCATATCTCATTTTCCGATGTATTTCTTTCCGTTCTTGATATAAATTCCTTTTTGCGGCTGAGCGATTTGCCGTCCGTCGAGCGTCCATACCCGATGCCCGGAGTCGGCCTTGTTGGCTGTCTCAGCCATTGCATGGCTGATACCTGTTCCACCAAGTCTCATCACGACGGTCACCACCGAGCGGGCGGGAATCTCCATGTTGGAGACATCCCGTAGAGAGGTCTCTGCCTGCAGGTCGCGATCCTTGTCGGTGACGTAGGCCTTTACGTCGGTAACGCTACCCTCCACCATAGCGAGGTTCACTTTGCGGCAGCTGCGCTTCATATTCACCAGCACTGCTACCACCTCCTGACCATCAGGCGCGAGCCATGCCGAGCCTAAGAGGGCATTCATGTCGCCGTCGTCGGTCATCTGTATGCGCCGATAGCCGGGACGGATGAAGCGGCTGTAGTTGCCCAGCACCCAGAGATTCTTGTCGGCTGTGAGGTGTCCGCCGTTCTTCGGGTCGGCATAGCTTTCGTCGCTGGTATCGGTGGCAGCATTCATGCGGATAAGATAGAAGCGGTTTTTCTGGCTCCACTTCTCCTGGGCGAAGGCTGTCCAGTACGACCAGCCTGACATGTTGCCGAAAGTGAGATCGCAGTAGATGAGTTTACCCATATAGAGGGCGATGTCCATCTTCGAGGCGGCCTCGTAACTGGCGGGGAAACCG
>Ga0310691_10008238_pt1 | contig 10737 bp, 8 predicted proteins | sample 176DNAGHGlowgp2_FD_203887 | JGI IMG/M metagenome (GOLD analysis project Ga0310691, IMG submission 203887) | Sheep rumen microbial communities from Palmerston North, Manawatu-Wanganui, New Zealand - 1766 DNA GHGlow gp2 (v2) (version 2) | ecosystem: Host-associated > Mammals > Digestive system >... | reverse complement strand
ATCGCCGGCCACTTCATCAGGATTAACCCCCATTTCTTTGGTAAAGCCTAAAGGCTCGTGGTCAATCAGCTTTAACGCATCGGTAATGGTAGAATTACCGGTTAAGTTAATGGAAATAAAGTTATCCTCTTTATCCAAATCATATAAAAGCACATGCCCGCCGGTCAGGATAACCCCGTCAGAAACACCTTTATCAACCTTAATGTCAATCTTATCGTGTGAAAAAGATGCCGTTCCGTACACATTGTTAATAACCGGCATTCCCTCCAAATAAAACAAGTTAGAATCCGCAATATCTGCCGTACCGGTAAGTTTGAGCAAACCGAATTTTTTTGCTTTCTTATCCCACCCGAAATCAAACACAAACTGCCCGTTGGAAACCTTGCCGCCATAAAGTCCGTCACGACACCATGCCCAAGCGTCTTCGCCTAAATACTTAGGCCATAAGAAAGAAAGTTCATCCATGTCAAACTCACCGATTTTAGCCTTAAAACTAAGCTTAAAATCTTCCAAATTTCCTCTTAGGATATATTCCTTAAAACCTTCTGCCGAAAGGCTGAGCTCCGCTTTTTTGCCTCCAAAATCAAATTGCGCGTTTTCAATTTTAACCTTATCCAAACCGCCGTGCAGATTACCGTCTAAGCTAAAGGATGAAACCTCGTAATCAAAATCTTTGCTGTCCCCGAAGCCGATTTTCCCTTCGCCCCCGTCAATGGAAAAACTGATATCTTTGATATTATTGCCGAAACTCTCTGCAAAATTTTCCTTATTTTTGAGCACATTACCAAAGTCGATCAACGCCGAGACCTGCCCGTTAACCGGAATATCCACCGCGCGGATTTCCTCTTTATTGGATACCAAAATATCATACAAATCGGTTACCACCAAATCGGAAAAATTCAGAGTGTAGAGCAATTCATCATTAAAAATCCTGTATTTAAGCTCCATATCCAATGCCGAAGCCCTGTCGCTGAACCGAACGGCACTGTCCATTTTAATCACAATATCGGCGATACGTCTCTCAAATTGAAAGTTCATATTCTGGAACGTAAATTGTTGCCCTGTTTCCACCTCACTGACCGTTAACGTACCGTCAAGCACTTCTATGCTGTTAATAAAGCTCTCCAAATAAAGCCGTTCTTGCGAGTTAAACCGTTGAAGAAAATCCTCAAACTGGGTAAAGAAAAATTCCAATTTTTTCATGCGGATTTGCTGTTGCTCATCAATGGAGCTGACTTCCTGTTCCTCCTGTTCTTCCTTATTTTTCTTTAACCCATAGACGTTTTTGATATAAATATCCGGTTCTTCAACCGTGATGGAACTTGGCGCAAGCATACCTTTAAGCAAGGCTCTGGCTGAAAAAGAAAGGGATAATCTCGGCGCATTAACCAAATAATCTTCATTTTTGGCTTGAAAAATAACATCACGCGCAATAATTTTAACCGGTTGTACGGAATGCACCAGTTCCAAATTAACCGTGCCGACGGCTAAGTCATAAGTAGAGGTATCATTACTTAAAGCTTGAACGATATAAGGTTTTAAGAAATTAACTTTAATCGGTCCCTTGCCCAAATTCCACAGCAAGACCAATAGCGCAATCAAAGACAAAGCGCTGGCATAGTCCCAAAACAAAGCTAAAAAGCGTAATTTTCGGATTTTTGTGCTCACCGATAACACCCTATTTATTACAAACAACGCGAAATTATCGCAATTTTAATTTAATGTAAACCGTTTTTAGTAAATTTAACGTAAAGAATTAAAAAAAACGATATTTGGCTCAAAAAATATCCACCGCCGTATTTTTAAATCTTGCGTGACAAACGATGGTAAGTAAGAATAACCTAATGCTAAGGAGAAAAAGATGCAGACCGAAAACATAAAAAACGAACTGTCCCGCTGTTTGGGGTGCAAATTAAAGCCCTGCGAAAAAGCTTGTCCGCTGGGCGTTTCCCCGCATGATTTTATTGCTTTAGCCCTTAAAGGAGAAATAAAACAAGCCGCTTCTTTAATTGCTGAAAAAAACCCGATGCCGCAAACCTGCGGTTTGATATGTCCGGATCGGTTCTGCCAAAAATCATGTATCCGCGCTCGCATGGATAAAGCCATAGAAATTCCCTGCCTGCAAGCCAAAATAATGGAAAAAGGCGGTCATCCGGAACTGGTTTTGCCGGCAAAAATCTCTAAAAAAGCTGCCGTTATCGGTGGCGGACCTGCCGGTCTGGGCGCTGTTTATGAACTGATTTTAGCCGGCTGGTGTGTGGATTTATACGAAAAAGCTCCCCGCTTGGGCGGTACCGCTTGGCTGATACCGGATTTTAGGTTACCCAAAGAAGTCTTGAACAAAGAAATCAACCGCATTATCAACAATGACCGTGTCACCGTAAGACTAAACACGGAAATAACGGATTTTCAAGCCCTTAAAAAAGATTATGACGGCGTCGTTTTAAGTTTAGGCAAGACCATACCTTACACTTCCGGCATCAAAGGCGGTGAACACTACATCACTTATGAAGAATACCTTTTCCACCCTGAAAAATATAAGTCCTTAAAAGTCGGCATTGTCGGAGGCGGTGAAGTTGCCTTAGATTGTGCTCTAACCGCTAAAAGAAACGGCAGTAAAGAGGTGGAAATGTTCGTTCGTCGGCGCCGTGAAGATATGCGGATTATGGCTCGTGACCAGTTAGAATTGGAAAAATTCGGCATCATTGTCAGAGATTTATCATCCATCACCGAGATTAGCAAAACAAACGGCAACTTTGATATCTCTGCCGTTAAAAACCGCATCAACGAGCAAGGAAAAGCCGAAACACTTGCCGGCACAAGCTATGCTCTGGGTGGTTATGATGTTCTGGTGGAAGCATTGGGTGCATATTACCCCAAAGAGAACATTCCGGAAGGCTTCATCATTGCCGGTGACATGAGCGGCACCGGTGATACGGTGGTTCAAGCGCTTGCTTCCGGTAGAGAAGCCGCCCAAAAACTCATCAGCGGAGAAAATAAATGAAAATAACTCTAGGTGTCATCGGCAAGTGCAAAGCAACCTCTCCTGAAGGTGAAATCATCAAGCGTTATCAGGAACGGATGAAGTGGAATCTGCAAATCAAAGAAAAAGACAATACCACACAGGAAGAAGAAGCCAAATTTTTACAAAGTTGTATTGCACCTTTAGCGAAAGTTGTTGTTTTAGATGAGAGAGGCAAAAATATGAGCAGTCCCGAGTTTGCCTCAATCCTTGAAAATTGGATGACCGAAGGTTGTTCGGAAATCTGCTTTTTAATCGGCGGTGCCGACGGTCATCTGGAAGAAACCAGAAAGAGGGCAGATTTAATCTTATCCTTCGGCAAGCTCACTTTACCACATATTTTAATGCGTGCTGTTTTGGCTGAACAAATCTATCGTGCCGAAACCATCATTTCCGGCCACCCCTACCATAGAATCTGAGCGGTTTGCTTGACAATGCAAAAAAAATATGCTATGCTCGGCATACTTTAACATTATTAAGATAAGAAAACCATGGGAACAGATTTAATCGTACCTGAAATAACGCTGATAAACAAACTAGAAGAAGTTGAAAGTTCTCTGCCGCCGGCGCTGTGGCAACAAATGAGAAACGATGTTGCCGTCTATGCTGAAGAAGATGACAAACTGCCGGCTCCGAAACGCTTAAAAAAAAGAATGTTACTGCAAGACTTTGTCAACAAAGCCATCAGCCTTCCTTTAGAAATTGAGCCGGAAATCACCACTGAAACCCAGAAGCAGTTATATCGTTTACATCTGTTTTGCTGCCAGCAAACAGTGCATAATCCGGAAGTGCGCCGTAACCCGCTGGTCTTGGGTTTTCGTGCCTTAGAGGAGATGCATTTGGCCTTAGTCGGTATTCTGACCACCTATCGCCTTGTTCACCCCGAATGCCCGTATTCATGGAACAATACGTTTTTCTCCGGTCATATTATTACCCATAAAGGACCGGACGGACACACCATCATAAAATTCAAATCTCCTTTAACGGCAGATATCATCAACCAAGCCATTACCGAAGAACTGGTGACAGACTGGTTGATATACCGCGCTCATGACCATAATGGTATCCGCACATTAACAGACATTAAAAACAACCTGTTAGATGTACCAAACTTTAAGCGTGGCGGAGAACCTGCCGCCGAATTTTCCCGTTTTGAGCGCAAAATGCAGGAACAGCGCAACCGCAAAAAAGTACATCAAAATGATGCCCTTGAATTGGAACTGCGCAAAACTTTGGTACAAAATGTTGCCCAACAAGCCGTTGAGCAATTACTGGCATCCGGTGTTTCGGCAATGGATTTATTAAACCAAGCTTTTAACGGCGATATCAGTGCTTTATTAAACAAAAATAACGAACAACCGCAAAAACTGGAGAGCACACCCAAAACTTCCAAAAACAAGAATCTTTCAAAACAAGACACCGCTGAAATTGAAAACATAATTTCGGCATTACTTGAAGACAATACTTAAAATGAAAGGACTTTTCTGATGATATACGTTTGGTCGGTTTTTATTGCACTTCTGCTGTTATTTATTTACGATTACAACAAACTCATCAAACTCAATCAACAGGTAAACGAAGGCTGGAGCGGGATAGACGTACAGTTAAAACGCCGCCGTGATTTGATACCGGAATTAGTCAAAATTGCCTCCTTTTATACCAAGCATGAAAAAGAAACGTTTTCACGTGTAACAGAACTACGCACCGCTGCCGAACGTGCCGAAAATATCAAAGCCTTAACCTCGGCTGAAACCGAAATCACCACCGGTTTGCAAAAGATATTTGCCGTTGCCGAAGCCTATCCTGAATTAAAATCCGACCAACAGTTTATTAAGCTTCAAGACAATCTTGCCGTCATAGAAAAAGATTTATCTTATGCGCGTCGTTATTATAACGCTTCCGTACGCAATTTTAATATTGCGATATGTATGTTTCCGGAGTTAATTGTCGCCAATGCTATGGGATATACGGAAAAATCATTTTTTGAAATCACACCGGAAGAACGAGAAAATGTTAAAGTTAATCTCTAAAATATTTTTCATAACACTTTGCCTGTTTGCTTTGCCGGCACAAGCTGCCGAATATATTGAGCACTTTCAAAGTGATATACGCGTCAACCCAGACGGCAGTTTAGATATTATTGAAGAGATTACCGTTCATCACGAAGGCAATTATATCCGCCGCGGTATATATCGGGATTTAAGCACAGCCAAAGGCGAAAGCTACCAAATAATCTCCGTTGAACGTAATAACAAGCCGGAACCGTGGTTTACCGAAAAAAATGGGAGATATTTGCGCTTAAACACCGGCAATGATGACTTTCTTCCCGCACCGGCAACATCAACCTTTACCATAAATTACATCATGTATGATGCCCTGCGCCCGATTAAAGGCGAAGACAATAATGAACTATACTTAAACATCACCGGCAAATGGGCTTTCCCGATAAGAAAAACAACCGTAACCGTAAGTTATCCCGAAGGCACAGAAATCGTCCGTCAATATGCCTACCAAACAGGTAAATCTCCTTTGAATATGACACCGAACACCCCCTTTGAATTTTCAGTTCTTCATCCCCAAGAAGAAGTAACCATTGCCCAAGCCTTCAAAAAAGGAACGGTAAACATTGCCATACCGGCCTTTTGGCGTTGGACAATATTAGCCTTTGCCGCCATGCTGATTTATTATCTTGTCGCTTGGTATTTCTTCGGCAAAGACCCCGAACCGCGCGCCATTGTGCCGGACTGGGACATTCCGAAGGATATTTCTCCGCTCCAATGTGCCTATATTATGAAAAACGGCAAAACCCCGACAAACAGTCTGTTTTTGCATATTTTAGGACTTATCTATCAAAAAGCCGTTTCTGTTCGTGAAGTGCAAAAGGGACAATTTGCAAAAGCCAAAGGCTTTGAAATCAATACACTGCAAACTGCCGATAAATCAAATCCGGAAGTAAGGTTATTTGCCGCCAACTATCCGAAATATTTAACCGTCTATGATTCGGAGCCGGACGAAGACCTAGCGCACTACGCCTCAAAATTGACTAAAAAAACAGAAAAATATCTGGAACAAAAATATTATCGCAAACGTAACTTCATAACCCTCTTAGGAAGTTTTTTCGTGCCGCTTGTATGGTTCTTTTACACGCCTGATTTATGCTTTTTCTTATGCCTTAACCTGCTTTTAATATACTTTGCCAACAAAAATTATATGTCAATCATCATCATTTGGCTTAACTTATTACCGCTCACTTTGTTTCCGGCAATCAACTATTTCCCGATGTCCTTGCTGGTTCTCCCTTATGTCTGTCTGATTTTGGTATTTAAATACCTGATGTTTCAACCGACCGTTATCGGTCAACGTCAAAAAGAAAAAATTGCCGGTATCAAAATGTTTTTGGAAACAATTACCGGAAACCAAATCATCTCCAAAGATACCCAAACGCAAACCGACGCTACAGGTATGCCGATGGAAAATCGCCTTACGCCGGCTGATATGGAAGCCCTGTTTCCTTACGCGGTCGCTTTAGGGTTAGAAAAGGCATGGGAAAGAAAGTTTAAGACCATGTTCGGTACTGAAGTTTGGCAAAAAATATCCTCATCACATATTTATCATACGAACAATTTTGTCACAAACTTCAACCATTGTTGCACAAAAGCAACACACATCCCTGCCCCGCAATCTTCCGGTCATGGCAGTTTCGGCGGCGGCTTTTCCGGCGGCGGTTTCGGCGGTGGTGGCGGCGGTGGTCGCTAAAAAGATACAAAAAAAACGCGGAAAAGGTTCTCTTCTCCGCGTTTTTTAATACATTGATGCCTACTCTAAAACAATTTCATCACAACGGCGTTGCTCTATAACATTTTCAGCCTCAACATCAATCTCTTGTGTAAATCCGGGCTTAAGTGTCATGTGCCACTCGTAAACATTACCGTCACCGGCTTTGCCTTGAAGCGATTCTTTAACAATCTTGGTTTGCCCGTTCAGCGGTTGTTTTAAGACAATATCAACCTCTTTCTTCCCCTTATTAACCACCGTATAAAGCACTTTATAGCGATAAGTATCGGCAACTGTCGGGCAATCATCTTTCTGTTTTTTGTATTTATGCGTATCGGTTTTGTTTAATTCCGTTATCTTCCCCTCGCCGTAAACATCAAAAAACTTACCTAACTGCAGAGATATTTTCTGCCCCTCAGCCTTATTACCAATCATATTTTCGCCGATAAACTGCAAAGTACCGCCATCATCCGGCGCATAGAAGCTGATTTTTCCTTGCGGTAACGGCATTCCCAAGCCGTCCTCTTTGCGATTAACAAAACGATAGTAAACACTCGGGTGCACATCTTTATAATACGCTTTAGATGTGTTAAAATAAATAGACGAGTTCAAAACCCCTTCTTTTTCATATTGCACTTTCGGCGCATTAAGAAAAGAAACTTGTTTCATCTGTCCGTTTTTAAGCGTAGTTGTTCCGGGGATTTTATAAATATAGTAGCTATCCATCGTCACCGGATCTGCAATAACCGGCGCTGCCGTATCCATAACATTAGCCGCTAACATCACATTAGCCCCCATTGCCTTCATGGCTCGGGGTTGCATAAACCGGCGCACGGTATTGACATCACCTGCCACCAAATTAACTTTAACACTGTCATAACCGCTTCCGGAATCATTGGAAAGTGCCGCCCGCCCTAAGAGGGACAATGTTTTATCATCATTAACACTGGCAACATAATTAGCTTCCCACGAAAAACCGGTTGCCAAATAAGCCAAATTCAAATCTTTCGCACCGGCGACGGCAGTTTCAATCTTAGCCATCAACACCGGTGTACTGTTAAGCTCCGGCGGTATGGTATCAAACAACACCCGCCCCGGAAAATTTGTTTCAATCCCATAGTCAAATTTAAGTACCGGCATTCCGCCGTCTGCCGCAACCAAAACCGCATTTTCAAAAATATTTTCACCATTATCAGGGTTTTGTCTGACGGTTTTAACGGTTTTACCGATATTGGCATTAAGGAGGGTAGCGTAGTTAATACCGGCATAATCATAATTTTGTTCCAAAACGCGAATATTATCGCCGTAAATAAAAACAGATTCCGGCTTTAACTGCTGAGCAACCTCATCAAAAACAATGTCATTGGCGCCGCTTTTTAAAGAAAAAGTCTGGCTTTTCTTAATCAACGCCAAATCTTGATTATAAATAGTAATTTCAGTCTCTAATGCATTCGCATTAAAAGCCAAAAGCGAACATACCGTCATCAAAAGCCACGTTTTTTGCATGATAAATTCTCCTTAAAATCAAAAATATAAATAGGATATAACAAACAACACCGGCAAAGTCAACCAAAACCCATAATTCTAACTGTTTAAAGCCTTCAAGAGCCCCGAAATTTCTTTTTCTAAATTTTGCACACGGCTGATAAACGCGTGTATGGTATTGGTTGAAAACAGCTTAAACTGGTAAAAGATTTTTGTTTCCGAGCTTATCCAAAAATAAATTTTTCCGTTCATCACCACCGCTTCAGCAGAAGGTGCTTGAAATAATTTTAAAAGTGTTAAAATATGCGCCTGCGCCTGATGTTTTTGCAAATAACCGTTAAGCTCTGATGAGATAATCGGCTTATTTTTAGAAAACTCTATTTTTCCTTTTAAGCCTTCCGGCGCTGTTTGAACATTTAATGCTAAAACAACCCCTTGGAAAGCCGTTTGTGAGAAAGAAAAGAACTTTGCGGAGATAAGCGAATAAAACCAGTCCTCTTCCAAAATAAAATCATCAGCTTTCATCACATTATGACATTCGCGGATTTTATAGCTTTTAACCGCATTTTGCGCATCTAACACATTTTCATCTATTCCGCGCCCGAAATCAAACTTTAAGCCGTTAAAAAGTGTATCCGCATGCGCTAAGATAATACCCTCTCCCCGCACCTGTAAATCTTCTTTAATAGCCTTAAACATCAAATAAGTTATAATAAAGCAAACCGCGCAAGCCAACAATTTAAAACCGGCAAAATCAAAATAAAAAAAAGCCGCCCACACCACAAGCACCGCCACGCACATCACAAACAAGACTTGTAATAAATATTTTTTGCGCCAGTAATTAAGAACCCTCGTTTCCTGACCTGCCATCAGATTTACCTTTCTTATTTAAAATCAACACCTTTCAAGCTAATTTACTATAAGAACATAAAGTTAAAATATCTTAAAAAAAGAATTACAAAAAAACGACATAGGGGTAACAAAAAAGTGTTGCCACATTATCAAAAACATGGTACAATGTGACCATAAGATGACATCAAACCAAGGAGGCTACCATGTCAGACGAAGAAGTAAAAAAAGTTGAAGCAACAGAAAATGATGCTAATACTGAAGAGAAAAAAGATAAAAGAAGCTTTAAGGCAAAAGCAACTTTTGCCGCCAAGAGAACAGGTGAAAAGCTCAAAAAGCTCAAAGAAAAAGGTAAAGAGATAGTCAAAGACACTGTAGATTATGTCGCAGACCATGCGGCCTCCGGCGCCGTAAAGGTTGCAACAGTCGCAACTTTAGCCGGCAGTATGGCGCCGACAGCCGCCAGTGCCGCCACTCCGAATGACCATGAAGATGGTAATGTAACTTGGGTAAATGGTCAAAATCCGAATGAATCAACAATAGCATTGGAAATGCCTGATGGTACGGTTTTAGACGGTTCAAATGGTATCGGTGCACAACCGGTAAAAGATTTACCGCGTTATAAACTCGGTGGACAAAAGAGAACCGCCAGTTTTTCGTATGAACAACAAAGAATGTCAGCCTCTCAGCAACAAGGAATGTCATCTTCCAGACAGCAAAGACAAGCTGTTTCTCCGCTGGAATCTTATGCTCAAAATTGGGAAGCCTCTCACCCCGGCAAAATCTTGGTTGTTTCAGAATTATCTCCGTATGTAACGGATTATGGTAATCCTATGACCGGAAACCATGGATACTGCGGCATTTTGGAAGAATATGACACCAGAAGACCGGCATTATCTCCTAAATTTCACGTTGTACCTAATGACTTTTATAATGATAAAGTTGCTGTTTTAACCATAGATCAAATAAGAACACCATCGGTACAAAGAAAATATTTATCAGGTGGTTTAGGCAGTTGGTGCCCGATAGGACATGCTCATGCCATTGGTTTTCATGCCCAATACAGCTCTCGTGGTTTTGGTTTCCATGTCAGCGGGTTAGGCAGACGTGGCGCCGGTCGTATTGGGTTTGAACACAGACATGGTCAAACCACTGTTTCAGTAGGTGGTGCCGGAAGACATGGCGCCGGAGGTATAACAGTTAGTACCGGAAAACGTGGCACCAGTGTCAGTATGGGTGGTTTTACGATAAGACCACGCTAAACTTAACAAAACACAATCCCTCAAGCACAAACTTGAGGGATTTTTTTTGCGAAATAGCCGCGGAAGTCCTAAATTTTTAAGCTAAAACAACTTTAGTTGTTTTGCTATGGGCTTGGAGACTGCCTCTTACCGCCCCCGAATAGGAGGATTTTTTGCGAAATAGCCGCGGAAGTCCACCAAGGCGCACGAGCGTACAAGTAGAAGGCAACAAGTTGCCCACGACGCGACGACGTGAGGCTTCCATTTTACATGCAACAAGGAAAATCCCCGAATAGGAGGATTTTTTTGCGAAATAGCCGCGGAAGTCCACCAAGGCGCACGAGCGTACAAAGACGTACGTGACGC
>Ga0310691_10008237_pt1 | contig 10738 bp, 13 predicted proteins | sample 176DNAGHGlowgp2_FD_203887 | JGI IMG/M metagenome (GOLD analysis project Ga0310691, IMG submission 203887) | Sheep rumen microbial communities from Palmerston North, Manawatu-Wanganui, New Zealand - 1766 DNA GHGlow gp2 (v2) (version 2) | ecosystem: Host-associated > Mammals > Digestive system >... | reverse complement strand
GTCAGAGTCTTATTGTCAGACAATAAGACTCTGACTCCGTCCCCGGGTCTCATTTCTTTCCTACGGAAGAACAAGCGTTGTATTGCTAAGCAATTTTTTGATGATCGGAGCATATTTTTGAATACCATAATCTTCCACTATACTCGTTATCCTGGCTCCGGCATCTTTTGACGAAGCTCCACATAAAAACACTCGCTCATCCTTCGTCCCGTGATCCAACACTATAAAACGATCATGAAAAACACCACCGGTATGTTGCATGGTAATTCGAAGTCCCGGATACTCTTGTAGAAAATCGTTATATTCCACATTATGAAGTTTCCCACTTCCAACATTATCGCTGAACAACTTGATATCCACTCCTGCCGGCACATTTTTCAGCATCACCAGAGTCCGCAAACTTATGTAATTATCGATTAGATAGACTGTTTTTTTGCCTGACTGTATATAGCCGAATAAGCAACATCGGCACTGCAGTATTTGGCATTATATATAAGCCAACCATTATCTTCATCGCTGACAAAGCTGTTCATCATATCCGATAAATCCGACTTTGTAACCACGTCACTAAGCTGATTCATAACATCAGACATCTGTTTTTCAACAGATACTATATCCATTCGAAGTTTACTGATTTCGGCAGTGTTTTCTGCTGTCTGTATGGAGAGCTGCATAACCTCGCGCTGTCCTATAAGGGATTGATTGTCAAGGATATAGTCCTTCATCTTCTTGAAGGTGCGTACTAGCGCCTTACTCTGTTTCGTGGCCAACGCTCCTTTTAATACTGTCATTAGCATATATAGCCCCTGCTCTGTAAACACATGGGGATTATATCTGCTTTTGCTATCAATATTTGCGGTACAATTTTTGCACCGCAAATCCTCAACTTCTTCGTCAGTAAGTTCAAACATAAAATCATCATCGAATTTTTCTATGTTATTCTTTACTTGACGATTAAGTCCCTTTGTCTCGTATCCATAGATTTCGGCCAAATCCGCATCCAACATTACTTTATGACCACGGATATCGTAAAGCCGATCCCTCAAATATTCCTCTGTTATATCTATTATCGCAATTTTGCTACTCTCAGCCTCTATTTTCTTCTTTGTTGCCATAAACAATCCTTTCTTTTAGAGATCGTTTTTTCGTCCTCAAAATATCATCTGAAAAAAAGTAAAATACAAACACTATAAACACTTTTTGCGGTCACAAAATGTGACTGCAATCTTGAGGCCGAAATTATCGGCTTCAAGATTTCCCCTTCTTCTTTTTCTGCACTTCATCATAATAAGCCTTGTACCGATAGATACTCCGCTCGCTGATTCCGTTGCGCTTTGCAATCTCCACCATAGTCATACCCTGCTCATGACAGATGAAAAAATTATTGTAAATGGCCATCCATTTGGCATTGTGTCTTTGTCTGCCGCAGGCTTTTCTTTTTTTGAAGTATTCAAGCTCCTCTTTCAGATCTTCATTTGCTTCCTTAAGCTCTGCATTTTCTTTTTCCAGTTTTTCGATTCGTTTCAAGGCCTCTTCGAGTGTTGTTCTCGATCGCTTTGTAGCCGCCAACGACCTTCTCTGCGATCTACTCATTTGCTTTTACCGGTTTGGACTTTGCCATAGTGAATTCATCCTTATCCTACCAGACTTGATTTTTTAAGTACTACATTACTGACTGCGCCGATGGCTGCGGCGAAGATGGCGCCGCCTGCCAGGCACAGGCCCACATTCATCACGCCCGAATCCAGCGGCGTCATCATGGGGATCATCATAAAGAGCAGCATTCCGCCGAACAGGGACAGGCAGATGCTCATCCAACTACGGCTCCTGGCAATGACGCTCATGAGCAGGAAGATCGCCACGAAGACTGCTGTGAGGAAGATCTTTGCCAGCATGCACATCACAAGGCCGCTGACGCCCGCCGCGCCGAGTTCAAAGGGAAGTCCGGCCACAGAGCCGCCGACGACACCGCCGATAAAGAAAGCAATCAAGAACAGTGCTCCGGCAATGAAGCCGATAATAGTTTTGGACGCCACATAATCTGTCTTTCTGGCGCGGACGGTGAACAGGTTCTTTGCGTAACCGCTGCGGAAGTCCTCTGCAGTAAAGAGACAGACGAATACTCCCATCATAAAGTACATGAGGTTGATATTCATCATGGCGGTCATGTCCATCATGCCGGCTCCGGCTGATGCAGCAGCGTCTCCGCCGCCCATCGCGCCGGCCATACCGGCCATCATGGCGCCAAGATTCGCACTTTCCGAGCCGATGATCTGCCAGGTATTCGTGAACATCGTGCCGCCCTCACCGCCGAAGCCGGACGTCATCACGAGCACAAGGACCGGAATCACAAAGGCGATACCGAGGCAGATCCAGAACAGCGGTGTGCCGAACATTCTTCTGGCATCCACCCGGAACATACTGTTAAGTCTCTCTGCAAAGCCCCGGGCCGGGAACTGCTTTTCTTTCACACGTGTCATGTCATCTGCCCTCCTTTTCCTGCATAAGGTCGATGTAGTATTCTTCCAGATTGATCTTGGCGGATTTGATCTCACTTGTGACAATGCCATTTTCATAGAGGAACCGCACCACCTCCTGCGAAGGTACAAGGTCATAGATGCGAAGATACCCGCTTTCGTCTTCTTCCACACGATCGTACCGGCTCTGGAGTAGCCGTTTCGTCTTCGCCATATCGCCGGTTTTCAAGGCGATATAGGTGCGGCAGCTGCCTTCCAGCTCCTGCGCTGTCATTTCCTTCACCATCTGCCCATGGCGAATGATGCCGTAGTGGGTGGCGATCTTCTCCAGCTCCCCTAGGATATGGGAGGAAATCAGCACCGTGCGGCCATCCTTCTTTGTGATGTCTGTCAGCACCTCGCGCATGATGCGCATACCGTCTGCGTCCAGGCCGTTAATGGGCTCATCCAGCACCAGAAGTGAAGAGCCTCCCAAAAGGGCAAAGGCGATACCGATGCGCTGCTTCATGCCGAGAGAGCAGTTGCGGAACTTGTTGGAGGCGGCGCCCTCCATGCGGACGGTCTTGAGTACCCGGGCGATCTCCTTTTCGGGGTTCTTCAACCCCAGGTTCGTGGCCTGGATCATCATGTTGTTCCAGACGCTGATGTTCGGGAAGCAGCCGGGAGATTCGATCAATACGCCGATGCCTTCCCGTACTCCGGGATCCGTGTGATCTCTGCCGTAGAGCTTGATGCTACCGCTGTTTTCGTGGATGAGGCCGCAGATGATCTTTTCCGTGGTGGACTTGCCGCTGCCGTTTTCCCCGATAAAGCCGTAGATAGCGCCTTCCGGCACGGTCATATTCAGATTTCTGACAGCCTGTTTGCTGCCGAAGCTCTTGTTTAGATTTTGGATTTCGATTGCATTCATGTTCGCCGCCTCCTTAATACACATCGCTGCGAGCCAGAACTGCTGAGCCCAGCACGTTATAGATGATTGCCCAGACCACAGAGACAACAGCGCAAGTGACGAGCGTCATAAGATTTCCTGACAGGCAGGCGTTGACCGAGGAGCCGTAGAGAAACGCATTCAGCGCCGAGTTGTTACCTAAAAGTGCCGCTGCCCCGATGACGGGAATGCCCGTCCCGATAAAGAACGAGAGGGCGATAGAGATTCCAAAGTGCCGCCGTAGCACCACATTCAGGAAAGTATAGAGGCTGGCCCAACCGAAGCTCATGATCATCTTGCCAAGCGCTGCGACCAGCAGCGAGCCAACGTTGACGCGCATATCCGCGCCGGTAATGAGGCCCGCGCCTGCACCTGCGATCAGATATGCGCCGCACATGCAGACCATACTGAAAGCACATACGATGGACTTGCTCATCATGTAGTCCCGCTTCTTTGCGTGGGTGGTGAAAAGCTGCTTGACGTAGCCGGAGCGGTAATCGTGCCCGATGAAGATGGACACCATAATGCCGCCGAAGATGAACACCATGTTCATGTTGGCGTAGTCGCCGATGTTCCGCACGATGTAAAGCGGCGTGTCTGCCGCAATGATATTCCATGTGTTGGTATAGAGCGGCGCAGTTACCCCATCAGGACCTGCCATACCGCCCATAGACAGCACCATGGCGGGGATAATGGCGGAGATGGCGACCATGATGTAAAAGAGCGGCGTGTGGAACAGGCGGTAAAAGTCCACGCCCAGCATGCTCTTCAGACGCTCAGAAAGGCTGGGAGCAGCAAAGGTCGGTGTAAGCGTTTTTTCCATATCAGACAGCCTCCTTCCGGCTCATCAGCTCGATGTAGTACTCTTCGAGACCGATGCGGTTCTTCTCGATCTCGCTGACGTCGATCCCGCTTCTCATCAGATAGTCCACGATCTCTTCCGTATCGTTCACATCGTAGACGCGGACGGTGCCTCCTTCGGCTCTCACGTCCGGATACTTCCGGCGGAGTGCGCCGAATGCCCGCTGAAGATCGGGTGATTTGACCGTGGTGTAGTTACGGCAGCGGCCCTCCATCTCCTCCGCTGTCAGCTCCTGGATCATCTTTCCCTGGCGTATGATGCCGTAGTGTGTGGCTATCTTCTCCAACTCCCCGAGAATGTGAGAGCTGATCAGTACGGTGCAGCCGTAGTTCTTCGTGATATCCACCAGAATCTCCCGCATGATGCGCATGCCGTCGGTGTCGAGGCCGTTGATGGGCTCATCCAGAATGAGGAGCGCCGGGTCGCCGAGGAGTGCCATTGCGATGCCGATGCGCTGCTTCATGCCAAGAGAACACTTCTTAAATTTCAGATTCTTGTGTTCCTCCATTCGGACGATCCGCAGCACCCGGTCGATCTCTTCATCGGGATTTGCGAGGTTCAGGTTGATGCACTGCATCATCAGGTTCTGATAGATGCTGGAATTGGGGAAGCACCCCGTGTTTTCGATGAGCGCGCCGACTCTCGCACGGACGCCTGCATCACTTCCGCTTTTCCCAAACAGTTTGATTTTTCCGCCGCTTGGGACGAGATGCCCGCAGATCAGCTTTTCTGTCGTAGACTTGCCGGAGCCGTTCTCTCCGATGAAGCCGTAGATGGCCCCGACAGGGACGGTCATGTTCAACCCATCCAGGGCGTACAGTCCCCGGAATGACTTCTTCAGTCCTCGTATTTCAATGGCATTCATAATGCTGCCTCCTTCGTTTTTATGGCCTTATTCTAGCGTCCGAATGTTTGCGGATTGCTTTTGTTTTGTTAAAGAAATGTTATTTTGAAGCAAAAAACGGGACTGTCGCAGACGGACAGTCCCTAAGCATAATATATTTCATTGGGCAGGAATACGTTAATGGCGTCCAGCCTCCAGGGTAGCACAAACCATTTTCGCATTTTCACACGATTGCCCTCAGTTTCACTGTAAATGTGCTGCCTTCACCTGGGACGCTTTCCACATTGATCTCTCCGTCGGTCATATCCAGAATACGCTTGACCAGTGCGAGGCCAAGGCCGTTGCCCTGGGTGGCATGGGAGGTATCACCCTGATAGAACTTGTCAAAAATGTGCTTGGCCGCTTCGGGTGAAATGCCGCAGCCGGTATCTCTGATCGTAACCGATGCATACTCTCCTTCGCTTTTGAGTGTGACTCCTACCGTGCCGCCCGGCTCCGTGAACTTGAAGGCGTTGGAGAGCAGGTTGTTCCAGACGATGGAGAGGAGCTCCCTATCAGAATTGACAGTCACGCCATCCTCGATATCCGGCTCGATCTCGATCTGCTTTTCCTCCCATACGGTTTCAAAACCCAGCAGGCATTCCGTAAGCTGAGCACTCAAATCAAAGGGCGTTGCAGCGGGAGTGAGCTGTTGATTCTCAAGGCGATTCAGTCGGAGAATATTGGTGATCAGCGTATTCAGGCGAACTGCCGCGCTGTAAATCGTCTCGGAGTAGTCCTTTCGCTCCTGCTCCGTCAGCGTATCGGACTTCAGGAGCTGCGCATAATTCTGGATCACGGAAATGGGCGTCTTGATCTCGTGGGAGACATTGGAAACAAAGTCCGTTTTCAGCGTCTCAATGCTGCCCAGCTCTGCGATCATGGCGTTGAGATCGTGAATCATTCGATCCAGATAGTCCTCTTTTTCCTCTTCATGCAGCGTATCAATGCGCACGGTAAAGTCGCCCTGCGCTACTTTCTTTGTAGCGTCGGAAATCTCCTGCATAGGCGCGTCATAGACGGCTTTCATTCTGGAGCGTACCAACCAGGTCAGCAGTGCGGCAGCGGCGATCCAGTAAAGAACCATGATGTGTGTTTGAACGATAGGCAGCCATCCGGCCCGTTCTGTTCCGACAATAATCCCCATGCTGATCCCGGAAGTTCCTAAAAGCACAGCCAGAATGATCCAAAACGTTGAGAGCGGGAACCGGCTGTTTTTCTCTTTTTGTTGCTTTCCCTTCATTTCACCACCGCCTTATAGCCGAGTCCGTGGACGGTTTGGATCTCAAAATCCTCACAGTCAACCAGCTTCGCCCGAAGCTTAGTCATATATACGTCTACCGTACGGGGACCGGAGGTGGAGCCGACATCCCAAAACTCATCCATCAGCTGCTGACGGGAGAAGGTCTTCTTCGGGTAGGACAGGAGCTTATAGAGGATATTGAACTCCCGGATGGTCAGGGCGATCTCCTCATCATTCAGCGTTGCCGTGTGCTCATCCAGATCCATAACAAAGCTGCCCACCTCCAGCCGATGACTTGTGGCGATCTTGGCCCGGCGAAACAATGCTCCGATACGCAGTAGAAGTTCCTCCAGATTGACGGGTTTGGTCATATAGTCGTCGATCCCGATGCGATAGCTCTTCTGCATGGAAAAAATGTCATCCTTTGCCGTCATAAACAGAATGGGAATCTCCGCATTGAGGCTGCGGACGGTTTTGGCGAACTCATATCCATCGATTTCCGGCATCATAATGTCAGAAATGATGAGATCGAACATTGTCTCATACATGGCGTCGTAGGCATCATTTGCATTCAGGCACCCGGTCGCTTCATAGCCGTTCAGATTTAAGAAAGAGCAAACTGAACGATTCAGGTCTTTGTCGTCTTCTACCACGAGTATTTTAAACATGACTTCTCCTTGTCCTTAGCATTAGTGATTGTATATATACCATACACCCCAAATGTTAAAGTTTTGTTTACGTGAATGTGAATACAAACGAAAAACGGCCTCGATCAAGAGATCAAGGCGGTTAAATGAGAGCAGATACTCAAATCATCTGAAAATATCTGAACGCCTTTATGATCGCATCTTCCTTTTCCTTCGGTGTCTCCGGAGACCTACTGCCCTCACTCTTCGGCAGATTATAGTTCTGCCGCTCAATAATCCCGCATTTCCGCTTCGTCTTCGCGATATTCAGGCTATATCCGTCCACCTGTATCGCTGTAGATACACGGGTGTATATATAATCTTCTTCATCTTCTTTCTCCATCAGCCTCCCGATCAGTTCACTGTATATCAACCTCTTCAATCCATTCCTGCAGTTTCTCCTTGAGTAGCTTCTTATCTGGCAGATACAGCTTGTATTCCTTTGCATAGATATTTGAATCCTTCGGCAATGTCAGTTCTACCAACGCCTCATCACTCTGCTTACACATCAAGATTCCGATTGTTGGATTTTCGCCCTCTATAATCTCGTACCGGTCATAATAGTTCACATACATCTGCATCTGCCCCAAATCCTGATGTGTCAACTCTTCTACCTTAAAGTCTATTAAGACATAGCATCGCAGAAAACGATTATACAGAACCAAATCCAGATAGAAATTTTTATCATTAAATGTAAATCTCCTCTGCCGTCTTTCAAACAAGAAGCCTTTACCCATTTCAAGCAGAAAATCCTGAAGCTTATTCAAAACACCTGCTTCCAAATCATTCTCATGATAGCTGCTCTTATCATCAAGGCCAGCAAATTCCAATACATATGGAGATTTCAGTATATCCTCTGGCCGGTATGGCATAGCTCCCTGCGTGGCCATTGCCATGACCTCATTTTTATCTCTGCTCAATGCAAGACGCTCATAAAGACTGGAATGATACTGCCGCTTCAATGTTTTAACATTCCAGACACCTTTTATAGCTTCAAGTTCATAGAAGCTTCTTTCGGCAGGATCTTCAATCGTCATCAAAACTTGATAATGCGTCCAACTCAGCTTGAAAGGAAAGTTCTGATGATCAACCGTCAATTGTCCAATCGGCGATTGGACAATTCCGTTTTCCTGCATTGTCCCTAATTGTCCAATTCCTGATTGGACAATTTGCGATTCACGATCTTTGTATGTCAGATAGAACTTTCTCATCCCAGCCAGATTGCTTCTCGAAAAACCGCGACCGTATTCGCTTGTCAGATATACCGAAAGCGAATCCAGTACTCTTGCTCCATATTGTGCACGTTCTGAGCCTTGTTGTTCTTCCTCTATCATGTATTTTCCCAGAAGATAGCTGGTATATACCGTCACCGCATTGACGACAACACCCATGCTGCTTCTTGCATTATCGATCAAAGCCTTCGACTTTTTAAAAAGTTCAGTAAATTCATTCATTCCTCGGTACCTCTCAAATATCTCTCGTCTGCGAATCCTAAGGTCGATTTTTTCGACCTCAAGATTACCCATCTAAACTGGTCAATTTCGACCTGTTTAAACGTATCGAATTCGATGCGTTTAACTCCATCCTATAATGATCTTTTTTGTGATATCACGAAAATGATATCCGTTAACCCCTCGAATTCGAGGGGGTTAACCCTTCTTGCTCTTCTTTACCAGTTTCTCGTACTCCATCTGATATGCAATCAACCGAGGAATGTATTCCGGCGGAGTACGCCTTCCCGATTCCCAGTCCTCTATTGTACGAACCGGGATTCCGGTATGCTTTGAAAATTCTGTTCTATTCTCACCGACACTCTCACGAAGTTCCCTTATTCTCTTTGCTATATCCATAGTTTTTACCTCCACGCAATGCCATAGTGTTAATATATCACATTTCCTCTCTCTCAGCAACGCGTGAAAGGTAAAAATCTGCATGTTTTTCATGAAACTGTCGTATCATTTGCCCTTTACTTTCTGTCCGTCATAAGCTTACAGTATCCGAGCATACGGGCTGAAAATCTGTCCTTGTTCACGCTGGATTCTATCTTGGCACTAATCAGACTCCTTAGCCTTTCCTAATGAGACCCGGGGACGGAGTCAGAGTCTTATTGTCAGACAATAAGACTCTGACTCCGTCCCCGGGTCTCATTAGGTGTTGCTCAACTTTTGTAAAAGGAAGGCAACTTCAACGCCGTTCTCTGCGCGCAATAATACTCTGTTTTATCCAAACTGCTTTACATGATCGACCAAACTATTGATTGCCTTATTCTGATGCTTATCCTTATGGATCAGTATCTGTGAATAAACAGGAAAGTCGGTACCCTTCCAGGCAAGGCGTATCAGTTTACCATCCTTTATTTCATTTTCTGCTGACATATCCGGTATAAAGGCTACTCCGAATCCCCCCACCGCAAATTGTTTCAGAATTTCTTTACTGCTTGTTTCAAGCACAATATTCGGCAAGATGCCGTTCTTCTCAAGATCGTCGATCAGCATATGCCTAAAATTGCAGTTATGGCCGGTCAGGAGAAGCGGCACATCTTTCAGATCTTTTTCTCTAATGGATTTCCCTGACATAGGATGGCCGGGCGAAACATAGAAGCCCAATTGTTCCTGTTTCTTGTGCAGGCACTTGATCCTCTCATCCTCAATAAGCGGATTAAGAGTATAAACCATATCCAGCTCACCCTTTTGCAGAAGATCCGGAATACTTTCGTGCGTAACAAACTGTATTCTGATCTCTGTTCGCGGATTATTCTTATTAAATTCCATCAGGATCTGCGGGAATCGGCTTATACAAAGTGACTCCGAGACACCCAGTTTCAATACTCCCGCAGGGTTTTCTTCATCAGTCACATCAAGGAGTATCTCCCGTTCCAGCTGAAGCATTTTTTCGGCATATATTTTCAGCTTTTCCCCTGACGGGGTAACTGAGATCGTTTTCCCAAGGCGCTCAAACAAAACGCAGCCCAGTTCATCTTCCAGCTGTTTGATCTGCGTTGTGACTGTGGATTGTGCATAGCCCAGACTACCTGCTGCAGCGGAAAAACTGTTTAATTCAGTGATTCTGATAAATGTACCTAACTGTGTTATCGTCATTTTCGTTCTCCGTTTAAATATAATCTTCACTTTTTTAAATTCAATATTCTCGAATTATATTTTCATTTATTTCAATTTTACTGATATCGCTTTTGGTGCTATTATACTATCATAAACAGTAACTTTCAAGGAGGATTTGTTATGAACGAACTATGCATGATCATAAAAGACACTGTAAAACCCAATTTCCTGAATATCCGCACCTCCATACAGACTTATGACAGAGACGCGCTTTGTTGCGGGGCTCCGTGCTGGAGGTGGGCGTACCACGCGCTTCACTCAGCCGACAAATGGTTTATCAATCCATTTGTTTATGAGGAGCCTTCATTTCACGAGGATGGAATGGACAATCCCGATAATCCCACAGGCGTTGTTTTATCAGACGAAGATCTTCTTTCTTACCTGGATCAAATCGAGAAGAAAACCATGGAATATCTTGATTCCCTTACGGATGATATGCTGTATGAAAAGCCGGAAAAGTGCATCTACACACGTATGGAGCTTGTGCTTCGGCAGTACAGACATCTGTCATTCCACACAGGCATGCTGAATGGACAGACA
>Ga0310691_10008235_pt1 | contig 10741 bp, 11 predicted proteins | sample 176DNAGHGlowgp2_FD_203887 | JGI IMG/M metagenome (GOLD analysis project Ga0310691, IMG submission 203887) | Sheep rumen microbial communities from Palmerston North, Manawatu-Wanganui, New Zealand - 1766 DNA GHGlow gp2 (v2) (version 2) | ecosystem: Host-associated > Mammals > Digestive system >... | reverse complement strand
TTAAGCGGGGGTATGGGGGCTCGATGTTTGCGCAGCAAACTCGACACAGCGAAGCGAGGGGCGCCCCCATTTTGAATCCGTCGGAGACACTTTATCGACAGACTGAAAGCGCGAGCCGGATTTCACGGCTCGCGCTTTGTTTTTCAGTTCAGTTTTTCATATTCGTGCCGCTTGGGTCTGTCGAGCAGCGTTTGCACCGCATCGCGGACATCCGCGCCGTCATAGAGCACGCGGTAGAGTGCCTCTGTAATCGGCATTTCAACGTCGTATCGCTTTGCCAGCATGTAGGCAGCATGGCAGCAGTAATAGCCCTCGACGGTACCGACCTGTGCAACGGCTTCCGCCGGATTTACGCCCTGTCCGATCAGGATGCCGGCGCGGCGGTTGCGGGAGTGCATGCTGGTGCAGGTGACGATGAGATCGCCGAGACCGGTCAGTCCGGCAAAGGTATTCGCCCTGGAGCCGAGCGCCTGTCCGAGCCGCTCAATCTCATGCAGGCCGCGGGTCATCAGCATCGCCTTTGTGTTGTCGCCGTAGCCGAGCCCGTCAGAGATTCCGGCGCAGAGCGCAATGACATTTTTCAGCGCGCCGCCGAGCTCGCAGCCGGTCACATCGTCATTGATGTAAACGCGGAAGGTCGGGGAGCTGAACCACTCCTGAACGAGGTATGCCGCAGTCGCGCTGGAAGACGCCGCAACCACACTGGTCGGGATATTTCTGCCGACCTCCTCGGCATGAGAGGGACCCGTCAGCACGACATAGGTGCCCTGCGGGAGCTCCTCGGCAAAAACAGTGCTCATCAGCTTAAAGGAATCCTCCTCGATGCCCTTCCCGGCATTGAGAATCACGGTGCCGGGTTTCAGATGCGGCGAGACCTTTTTGCAGGTGTCGCGCACATATGCAGAGGGAATCGCGAACAGCACGAGATCGCTGTCGTCGATGACCGAAAGATCGGTTGTGAGGGAGATGCCGTTCGGGATTTTCACGCCCGGCAGCTTTTCCTTCTGCTCTCCGTCGCGGCGCATTGCCTCGATCTCCTCCGGAATCGCGCTCCAGATCGTGATTTCATGTTCCTGCGTTGTGTAGAGCATGACCGCAAGTGCGGTGCCGAAGCCGCCGCCGAGAACTGTTATTTTTGCCATGTCAAATACCTCCGTAATGTTTGCCGCTTTTGCGGATTATTATGCTTTTACGCGCTTTTTCTTCTTTTTTTCGCCGATTTTCCGCTCCGTACCGTTCTTGAGCCGCTCGATGTTTTCATGGTGGCTGTATACAATCAGAAAGGCGGGCAGCGCAATCATGACGGTATAGAAGAATGCGGTGAAGGTTGTGGTGCCGCGCTGGAAGCGTTCGAGGAAAAATGTCGTCGGAATCACGCAGAGTGTCGCGATGATCGACGCCAGGGAAACATATTTGCTCAGCAGCGTGATGACAGTGAAAATCGCCATCAGAATCACAAATGTCCACGGATTGATGACGAGAAAGACGCTGACGCCGACGAGCACGCCCTTGCCGCCGTGAAATCCGTGCCAGACCGGGAAAACATGCCCGGCAACGACGAAAATCGCTGCGACATAGCAGAGCCAGCGGAAGTTATTGGCAGCGCCGGTTCCCTCGGCGAGCGGCGCCCAGCCAAGATGCCTGCCGTACCATTCCGCGAGCGCCATTGCCGCCGCGCCCTTGCCGAGATCAATGATGAGCGTCAGCAGACCGCAGCCCTTGCCGAAGCAGCGCAGTACATTGGTCAGTCCGGCATTTCCGCTGCCGAATTTCCGGACATCCTTGTGTTTCAGCAGCCGTACCGTGACAATTGCACCGTTAAAGCTGCCGATCAGATAGCCGCAGAGCGCCGCGATTGTAACGCTGGCGAGATAGCCAATGAGAGTTCCCTGCATAATGATAATTCACCCCTGAAAGAATTGAACCGGCAGTCTTACTTGCTGCCGTTGTCATTGCCGCGCTCGCGGATAACAAATTTTACCGGCGTACCCTCGAGCCCGAAGGTTTCGCGGAGCTGATTTTCGAGATAGCGCTGATAGGAAAAATGGAACAGATCGGCGCGGTTGACGAAAAATACGAACGTCGGCGGCTGCGTGCTTGCCTGTGTCATATAGTAAATCTTGAGCCTTCTGCCCTTATCGGTCGGCGGCTGAACGCGTGCGGTTGCATAGGCGAGCACATCGTTCAGCTTACCGGTTGTAATGCGGACGGCATTATTCGCCGCAACCTGCTGAATCAGCGGAAAGAGCTTTTGCACGCGCTGCCCGGTCTTTGCGCTGATGAACAAAAACGGCACATAGCTCATGAAGCTGAAATCGTGTTCGAGCTTCTGCGTGAATTCCTGCATGGTCTTGCCGTCTTTTTCAACAAGGTCCCATTTGTTCACGCAGACAATGCAGCCTTTGCCCTGCTGATGCGCATAGCCGGCAACCTTGCTGTCCTGCTCGGTAAAGCCGGTTGTTGCGTCAATCACAATGACCGCAACCTGTGCGCGGTCTACTGCCATAAATGCGCGCAGCACGCTGTAATGCTCAATATTATCGGCAATTTTCGCCTTTTTGCGGATGCCCGCCGTGTCAATGAACAGGTATTTGCCGGTCTCATTTTCATAGGGCAGGTCGATCGCATCGCGGGTTGTGCCGGCTTCGTCCATGACGATCGAGCGCTCCTCGCCGGCGAGGAAGTTAATCAGGCTCGATTTGCCGACATTCGGCTTTCCGATGACTGCGACGGCGATTCTGTCCGCATCTTCGCCGGTTTCGGTATCCTGCGGGAGCTGCGCACATACCGCGTCGAGCATATCACCCGTGCCGTTGCCGTGCAGCGAGGAGACCGCAAACGGCTCACCGAGTCCGAGATTAAAGAATTCGTAGAATTCCATCGGCGGTTCGCCGATCGCGTCACATTTATTGACGCAGAGCACAATCGGTTTGCCGGATTTCTGAAGCATTGCCGCGACGTCAATATCATTTGCGGTAACGCCGGCGCGGACGTCGGTCACGAGGATGATGACGTCGGCGCGCTCAATTGCGAGCTCTGCCTGACGCCGCATCTGTTCGAGCATATGGTCATCGGTTTTCGGCTCTATGCCGCCGGTATCGACGACCATGAACTCCCTGCCGCACCATTCGGCTTTTGCGTAGATGCGGTCTCTGGTGACGCCGGGCGTGTCCTCGACAATCGAGAGCCGCTGCCCGACGAGCTTATTGAAAAGGGTCGATTTTCCGACATTCGGGCGCCCGACCACGGCGACTACGGGTAAAGCCATAGCGTTTTCTCCCTTTTTGCTGTAAGGTATCTCCGATGGATTCTGAATGGGGCGCTGCCCCGAATCCGTCCGGTGTTAATAATTGCTGTCACCGTTGGCATAGCCGAGGACCGTATCGAGCAGCACATAGCCGTCCACCTTGGTTTTGATGACCGGGACGCCGAGCGCCTGCGCAAGCGCCTCCCGCGGCATATCGTCCAGAAACACATCATCGTGCCGCAGACAGGTTTCGGTCAGCAGCACCGCGCTGCCGAGGTCTTTCCCTTTGAGCTGTGCGAGCAGATCCTGTCCGGTCAGCAGCCCTGCAACCGTTACGGTATGCCCGTAAAAATCATTGAGCACGGTAATGACCTGACAGTGAACCTGCGGGATTTTGGCTTCAAGATCGCGCATCATTTTATCGAGGAAAGGTGCGGCGGCAGAGCCGGTCGCGATTGTCAGAAAGCGCGGTTCTCCGTCATATTCGGCATCTTCCAGCGCATCGTAAAACTCATTCATCAGGTAGCGCAGCATCCCGACGCCGTTTTCATACTGCGGGTATCCCTCGTAGGCTTCATCCTCCGGAAGCGGAAGCCCGGCGAGCAGATAGAGCTCATCGGAGGCATAGACAATGCGGGAGCCGTTTGCCGAGAGGCTCCAGCGCTGCACCGCTTCAATCTGCTCAACGGCAGCGCGTGCGGTTTCCTGCGTAAAGCCGGGAATCGGGCAGAGATGCTGCCGGAATTTCGTCATACCGAACGGGACAACCGCAATACTTTCGACCGCCGGCACCATGCCGAAAAGGTCGGCGAGTGTTTTATGGAGGTGATCGCCGTCGTTCCATGTCGGGCAGAGCACGATCTGACAGTTCATCGAAACGCCGGCATCTGCCATGCGCTTTAAGTACCGCAGGGAATCGCCCGCCTTCCTGTTTCCGAGCATTTTGCAGCGGAGATCAGGCTCGGTTGTCTGCACCGAAACATTCACGGTCAGGTGCATTTTGATAATGCGGTCAACGTCCTCGTCGGTGAGGTTTGTCAGCGTAATATAACTGCCCTGCAAGAAGGAAAGCCGCGCATCATCGTCCTTAAAATAGATCGTGTCGCGCATTCCTTTCGGGTTCTGGTCGATGAAGCAGAAGATGCAGTGATTGCCGCAGGTACGCTTTTCGTCCATCAGCGCGGTTGCAAAGCCGAGCCCCGGGTCATCATATTCCTGTTTTACGATCTGGATTTCGCGTTCTTCGCTGTCCCGCCGGAAGCGGATTTTCAGCTTTCGGTCGGTAATTGCAAAGCGATAGTCAATGACATCATGAATCACCGTATCATTGACGGCGATCAGCAGATCGCCCGTCTGCATTCCCGCTTTTGCAGCCGGAGAGCCGCTTGTCACATCTGTAATTTCGATCATGTCACGCCGCCTCCGGCAATCTGAAATCAATCAAAATTTGTGCGGACGAGGGGAATTGCACCCCTGAAATCGTCGAAGATACCCCATGACACCTGCATCATCCCGTATCCGCGGCCGCGTTACTCCTTCGCCACATCCGCAAAGAAAAAAGGGAGAAGTACAGCAAAGTCCCTCTCCCCTTTTGCAATTCGCATAAAAACCTGCGGATCAGTCCTCTTCGATCTTGAGAACTGCAACGCCATTGTAATAACCGCACTGCTTGCAAACCTTGTGGGGCGCTTTGAACGCGCCGCAGTTGGAGCACTTGCTCATTGCAGGCATTGCCAGCTTGCTGACAGCGGAACGGCGGGTATTGCGTCTTGCTTTGGAAGTTTTTCCCTTCGGTACAGCCATTGTCGGCACCTCCTTGTTTTTGTTTTGCGTAATGGAATTCTACGACTGCCGGTTACTGAAAATCCAGTGTGATATCCGCAGATACACATCCGCACGCGCCCTCATTGAGATTCTGTCCGCAGACGGGACAGAGCCCTTTGCAGTCGGGCTTACAGAGTGTTTTTGTCGGCAGAGACAGACGGAGATCCGTCATAGCGACTTCTGCGAGATCCAGCATCGCGTCTGGTGCCAACAGATATTCGGCGTCGTTTTGCTCTGACGCAGTTTCTGTTACGATCACATGGGTGAAGGTCTCCTCCACCGGATTGGTGACAGGAGAAAGGCAGCGGTCACATTCGAGCAGCGGAACACAGCGCAGGGTATACCGGAACATCAGGACACCTGCACGGTTTTCGAGCAAGCCGTTCACAGTCGGCGGCGCCTGACACGGCAGACCGTAAGAGCTTGCAGTTTCTGCATCTATTTTCTTTGAGACTGTCCTCGTTTCATCGGGACGCAGCAGCAGCGACCGGATAGAAATCCGGTAATCTGCGGCAGTTTCCTGCATAGAGGGACACCGCCTTTCTGTATTTGCGGCGCTTTCGGCAGCAGCCTTTTCTGCACAGAGCATTACAGATAGATTATACCAAAAGCGCCGTGTTTTGTCAATCGCAGGGAATTATTTGTGGCGTTCTCGCCAAAAATATTCTCAATCGGCCTGCGGAATCAGGTATTTGAGCACAGCCTCGGGCAGGCTGTCGTTATCCTCGGAAACGGTAAAGATCATGTGAACATCGTCGCCGGTGAGGATGTCCAGCTTTTCGAGCAGGGCACCGAGCTCTTCATAGTTTCTGCCGCCGATTTTCAGAATACCGTCAACAAAAACCTCCTTGATATCGTAGTTGCCGGCGAGCACACCCGCGACAAATCCGTAGAACATATCAAAGCCGCTGATGTTGTAGCGCTCTGCATCGACAAGGCGGACCTTGTGGTTGACGCTGTATGTGAGCTTCATGCATTTTTCAATGCAGATGATGTCGCCGTTGGAAACCTTGACAGCGTCGTCGATCATTCCGAGCAGAATCTTCGTCTTGCCGGAGCCTCTTTTACCGGTAATTACCTGAATCATAGTGAATTCTCCCTTCGTTATTTCAAATTCGTGCGCCTGCGGGGTTAAATATCCCGCAGACTGCATGGATTTTGGGAACCTTTTGCTTTTGTGCAGGCTTAGCTGAGCTTTGCTTCCAGTGCTGCCTTCATGTCCTCATATCCGGGCTTGCCGAGCAGTGCGAACATATTTTTCTTATAGCTTTCGACGCCGGGCTGATTGAACGGATTGACGCCGAGCATATAGCCGGAAACGGCGCAGGCTTTCTCGAAGAAGTAGATCAGCCAGCCGAGGGATTCCTCAGCGGTGTCATCCATTTCGAGCACGATATTCGGGACGCCGCCCTCGGTATGCGCAAGGATCGTGCCCTCAAGCGCACGGCGGTTGACGACGCTCATGTTCTGTCCGGTCAGGAAGTTCAGGCCGTCGGCATTCTCCGCATCGGGCTCCAGATAGAGATCCTGCTTCGGGTTCTTGATATCAATGACGGTTTCAAACAGCAGTCTTGCGCCGTCCTGGATATACTGACCCATCGAGTGCAGGTCGGTGGAGAAGATTGCGGAGGACGGGAACAGACCCTTGTTGTCCTTGCCCTCGGATTCGCCGTAAAGCTGCTTGTACCACTCGTTCATCATTGCCATGGAGGGATCGTAGCTGACGACCATTTCGACAGCCTTGCCCTTGCGGTAGAAGATGTTGCGCAGTGCGGCATATTTGTAGCAGTCATTCTCTGCGAACGGTGCGGTATATGCCTGCTGTGCGGCTCTCGCGCCCGCCATGAGCTTTTCGATATCGCAGCCTGCTGCGGCGATCGGGAGCAGACCGACAGCGGTCAGCACAGAGAATCTGCCGCCGACGTCATCCGGAATCACGAAGCTCTCATAGCCTTCCGCATCCGCGAGATTCTTCAGCGTGCCGCGTGCGCGGTCGGTGGTGCAGTAGATCCGCTTCTTTGCCTCATCCTTGCCGTACTTGTCCTCGAGCAGCTTTTTGAAGATGCGGAATGCGAGCGCCGGCTCGGTGGTGGTGCCGGATTTCGAGATCACATTGACCGCAAGGTCTCTGCCCTCGCAGATCGACAGCACCTCGTTCAAGTAGGTCGGGGAAATATTGTTGCCGACATAGTAGATATCGGGGGTGTCCTTCTTCATATTATTATAGAACGGCGATTTCAGCAGTTCGATTGCTGCGCGCGCGCCCAGGTAAGAACCGCCGATGCCGATGACAATCAGGACATCCGCCTGTTCCTTGATGCGCTGTGCTGCCGCCTGAATGCGGGCAAACTCCTCTTTGTCGTAATCCGTCGGGAGTGTCAGCCAGCCGAGAAAGTCGTTGCCGAGTCCGCTTTTTTCATGCAAAACCTTTGCAGCGGTCTCTGCCTGAACGGCAATTCCTTTCAGCTCGTCCTCGCCGAGGAATCCGGACAAATAGCTTGTATTCAGCTTCAAAGCCATTTTTGTTACATCCTCCACACTCTGTATTTGCTTACTCCGGTGATGCCGGAGCCTGCTGTCACAAGCGACTGTTTCCGAAAAGGCAACAGTATCACTTATACTTCTATATTTTACTATACTTTCGCTGAGATTGCAAGGGCTTTTATTTTTTTTGGCAATACTGCCAAATTCCGCAGTCTCATTTGAACAAATTGCCCAAAAGCAGGCAGAGCGTCTCAGAGAAGCCGCGGTATGGGACATCCTCTGCGGCGGTAAGGGGAGATTCGTACAACAGCGTATCACCGGAATAAAACGCGATTTCGCCGATGATATCGCCCTTTTGGACGGGTGCCTCAAGATATTCCGGCAAAATGACGGAGCAGGTCAGTGACTCGCCGGAGGGGACTGCTGCCGCCCGCAGTGCGCCGCTTTCTGCGGAGACCGCCGCAGACATACCGTGCCGGACGGTTACCGGGCGCAGGAATTCCGCAGAAAAATCCGGTGTTGTGACGGAGTACTGCGAAAAGCCGGTTTCGAGAAGCTGCCGTCCCACAGAAAAGCGCGTATCTGCCTCATTGCAGCCCAGTACAACCGCAATGCACTGCATTCCGCCGCGCTCTGCCGCGAGCGAAAGCGTATAGCCGCAGTCCTCACCGTGCCCCGCCTTCATGCCGAGAATGCCCTTTTCGCTCCGGACAAGCCGGTTTTCGCTGACAAGCTCGGTTTCCTCGCCGCGCAGAAAATCGCGCCATGTTGTGAAAATCGGCGTCAGCCGCGAATAGCGGAGCAGCGCACGGCTCAGCATTGCGAGCTCATATGCCGTCGTGATGTTCTCCGGTGAGAGCCCGGTGCAGTCCGCAAAGCGTGTATTCCGCAGCCCGAGTGAAAATGCCGCAGCATTCATCTCCGCGACAAAGCCCTGCTCTGTACCGGAAACCGCGCAGGCAAGCGCAATTGCGGCATCGTTTGCGTTGCCGATGATGACCGCCTTCAGCAGATCGGGGAGGGTCATTTCCTCGCCTGTGCGCAGCCAGACCGTCGCGCCCGGAGCCCCCTCCGCAGCAGCCGGCACGCGGATAACACCCTCTGCGGAGAGCTTCCCGGATTCGACCGCCTGCGCTGTCAGGAGAACCGTCATCAGCTTGGTCTGGCTGCCCGCCGGCACCGGCAGATCGCTCTGCTCCCCGCGCAGGAGCATTCCGGTCTGTGCCTCGACCAGCGCGGTGCAAAGGGTGCTGCCCTGCGGCATTTCGTTTTCCGCATATGCGGTCAGATTCATCGAAAACGCAAGCATCCACGAGAAAAATATGCAGATCATCCGTTTCATGCGGCATCCCCGTCCTTTCTCAGCATTATATGCACACAGAGAGGGAAAAATCCGAAAAAAAAGCGCCGTCCGGCAGGAATCCCCGCCGGACAGCGCATGATATATGAAGCTGCAATAAATTTCTGATTATTCGCCCGGTGCCCGCTCATAGCGTTCGCCGTTGACTTCAACTGCCGCGACCTGCGTCACATCAATCCAGTCAAATTCCCAGCGAGCCGTGCGGTATACATCCGATTCACCCCCGTTTTCGTCGGTGAGGGGGCGGCCGTCTGCCGATTTCGGATCCAGCTTGATGCGTGTGCCGTCCCGAAGAATCACCGCGCACTCGCAATCAATATCCGTGAGCGTACCGATCGAGATCAGCTCGAAGCCGGAAAGTGAGATTTCCGTATCGCCGCCGTTTGTGAAATGCACCAGCGGTGTATTCTGACCGTGCCCGACCGGAATGCGGATGCCCGCTGCGGGGTTGTCCGTCGATTTCGATTCGTCATACAGCCGGAATGTCAGATAACACTGCTCTTTTTCCAGATCGCCGGCAGGAATGACACATGCAAGATATTTGGGATAATCGTTTACATAATCCTCCATAGTCAGGCAGTTCTCGTTCCAGCCGAATCCGCTTCTGCCCATTTCGCTGGGTACAACCGAGCCGTCCGTGCGGACAAGCGCTGCCATCACGCCGTCCGGATGCCAGTTGAACGGTTCGCCGTCGAGCGTGGTGCCGGAGAGCAGAATCAGGTGCCGGAATCCGTCGTCAATCTCGGTCTCGACGGTCAGGCGCATCCGGTCGTTTTCATAGGAAACCGGCGCGGGGAACTGCTCCTCAGCCGCAACGCTCTCGCCTTTTTCACCGAACCAGCGCGTCAGGAGATGCGGGTTCCGTCCGAATGCCGCAGAGGCACCGACCGTCAGGGCGATTGCAGCCGCAGCCGCCGCAATCCCCGGCATCAGAAACCGCTTTCTGCGGACAGGTCTGCGTGCTCTTGCATTGACGATCAGATCATCGTCAATCATGCCGATGGCATCAGTTAAGGTTTCGGGTTTCATAGTAAGTCCTCCTCTCTGAGCATTTTTCTCAGTTTTTCTCTTGTGCGGAGCAGCATGGATTTGACCTTGCTTTTCGAGAATCCGAACCGCGCCGCGATCTCTGATATCTTATCGAAATACCAGTATCTGCACACAAAAACGCTGCGTTCCGGTTCGGGCAGTCCTTTCAGGAACTGATTGAGATGCTCGCGCAGTTCCCGTGCCTCGACGTCATGCTCGGTGCTTTTCTCTGCACGGATGACCTCCGCGAGCTCGTCAAGCGCTTCTGCCGCTTCACCGCCGCCGCGTTTTGCGGTATACGCCGTGCGCAGCCGTTTCAGCCCGATTCTGCGGGTGATGCGCCCGATGTACGCGGGGAAAGACTCCGGCTCGTTCGGCGGAATGCTCTGCCACACCGCATAATACGCTTCGTTGACGGTTTCGGCGGCGTCCTCCGGGTCGCGAAGAATACTGCGGGCAATCTGCATACAGTAGTTTTTGTATTTCTTCTCTGTTTCAGAGACTGCGCGTTCGTCCCGCTGCATATACAGCGCGATGATCTCAGCGTCCTCCATGATGTTCCTCCCTTCTCTGTAATAGGAGCTCCTGTAATCTATGTTCCCGAAAATGCCGGAGCGGTTGCGTGATATCTAAAAAATAACAAAAAAGCAGAGCGGACCGCAGTCCGCCCCAGTCTGTCGATAAAGTCCTTCTCTTCAAAATACAGATACTGAAAAAGAAGAATATGTTATGGATAAATGGGGGAAGGAAAACTCTTGTTTTCCTTCCCCCAAGCCCCCATCTTTAGCGCTTTTGAA